>QWCW01001022.1_pt1 | contig 19339 bp, 14 predicted proteins | sample 1972691 | NCBI WGS metagenome assembly QWCW01 (sample SAMN09866698, study PRJNA288562) | Human oral metagenome isolate pre2_saliva, whole genome shotgun sequencing... | reverse complement strand
AATGGCAGACGTAAAAGCTATTGCAGAAGAGTTAGTAAATCTTACTGTTAAGGAAGTAAATGAGTTGGCAACTGTCCTCAAGGACGAGTATGGTATTGAACCAGCAGCTGCAGCTGTTGCTGTTGCAGGTCCTGCTGCAGGTGCTGCAGGTGCCGCAGCTGAGGAGAAGACAGATTTCGATGTAGTTCTCGTTGACGCTGGTGCTAACAAACTCAAAGTTGTTAAGGCTGTTAAAGAGGCTTGTGGTCTCGGTTTGAAGGAAGCTAAGGATCTCGTTGATGGTGCACCTTCTACTTTGAAGGAAGGCATGGCTAAGGCAGAGGCTGAGAACCTTAAGGCTGCTATCGAGGCAGAAGGTGCTAAGGTAGAGTTGAAGTAATTCTTTCCGTGACTTCCTACAGCTGGATACTCCGCCTGAGGAACGCAAGAATGACGGTTTGTATAAGGTGTTCGCAGAGAACTTCCCTATCACCGATACGCGTAACAATTTCGTCCTTGAGTTCCTGGATTACTATGTTGACCCACCAAGATATTCTATTGACGAGTGTTTTGAGCGTGGTTTGACTTATAGTGTACCTTTGAAGGCTAAAATGAAGCTGTATTGTACTGATCCTGATCATGAGGATTTTGGTACTTTCATACAGGATGTGTTCTTGGGTACAATTCCATACATGACCAGCAATGGTACTTTCGTTATCAATGGCGCTGAACGTGTTGTTGTTTCTCAGTTACATCGTTCTCCGGGTGTCTTCTTTGGCCAGGGTGTTCATGCAAATGGTACAGTACTTTATAGTGCTCGTATCATTCCTTTTAAGGGGTCATGGATTGAGTTCGCCACTGACATCAACAATGTCATGTATGCTTATATTGACCGTAAAAAGAAGTTGCCTGTAACAACATTGCTTCGTGCAATCGGTTATGAGTCTGATCGTGATATTCTTCAGATTTTTGATCTCTGTGAGGAGGTTAAGGTAAATAAGAAGAATGTGAAGGCAGCTATTGGTCGTAAACTTGCTGGTAACGTTATGAAGTCTTGGACTGAAGATTTCGTTGATGAAGATACCGGTGAGGTTGTTTCTATTGAAAGAAACGAGGTTGTTGTCGAACGTGAAACGACTGTTACTGATGAGATAGCAGATGTTATTATTGATAGCTCTGTATCATCCATCTTACTACATAAAGACGAAGAAGCTGCCAGCAAGTACTCTATTATTTTTAATACACTTGCTAAAGATCCAAGCCACTCGGAGATAGAGGCAGTTAACTATATTTATCGTCAGTTGCGTAATGCTGATGCTGCTGATGATGCAAGCGCACGTGAAGTATTCCAAAACCTATTCTTCTCAGACAAGCGTTATGACTTGGGTGAGGTAGGTCGTTACAGAATCAACAAGAAGTTGAATTTGGACACAGACATGGATGTACGTGTACTCACCAAGGATGACATCATTGCGATTATAAAATATCTTATCAACCTCATTAACTCAAATGCAACGGTTGATGATATTGACCACTTATCAAACCGTCGTGTTCGTACGGTTGGTGAGCAGTTGGCTAATCAATTCTCTATTGGCCTTGCACGTATGAATCGTACTATCCGTGAGCGTATGAACGTTCGAGACAGCGAAGTGTTCCAGCCAACTGATTTGATTAATGCAAAGACCATCTCAAGTGTTATTAACTCTTTCTTTGGTACTAATCCATTGAGTCAGTTCATGGACCAGACCAACCCATTAGCAGAGGTAACACACAAACGTCGTCTTTCGGCTCTTGGTCCTGGTGGTCTTTCTCGTGAGCGTGCAGGTTTCGAGGTACGTGACGTTCATTATACACATTATGGTCGCCTATGTCCTATTGAGTCTCCTGAAGGTCCAAACATTGGTTTGATTTCATCACTCTGTATGTATGCTAAGATTAACGATCTTGGTTTTATCGTTACACCATATCGCCGAGTGCATGACGCAAAGGTTGACATGGATAACAAGGATGTTGTTTACTTAACTGCAGAGGAAGAGGAAGATAAGATTATCGGACAGGGTAATGCACCATTGAATTCAGATGGTACATTCATTCGTGATTATGTTAAGTGTCGCCAGGATGCTGATTATCCTGTTGTATCTCCTATTGATGTTGATCTTATCGACGTATCTCCACAACAGATTGCCTCAGTATCAGCAGGTCTTATCCCATTCTTGGAGCATGATGATGGTCACCGTGCTTTGATGGGATGTAACATGATGCGCCAGGCAGTACCTTTGCTTCATAATGATGCGCCTATTGTTGGAACCGGTCTTGAGAAGCAGGTATGTGAGGATTCACGTACAATGGTTACAGCTGAGGGCGATGGTGTTATCGACTACGTTGATGCTTCCACTATCCGTATTCTTTACGATCGTACTGATGATGAGGAGTTCGTTAGCTTTGAGCCAGCTTTGAAAGAATATCGCATACCTAAGTTCCGTCGTACTAATCAGAACATGGTAGTTGACCTTCGTCCTATCTGTGATAAGGGGCAGCGTGTGAAGAAGGGTGATATCCTTACTGAAGGCTATGCAACTGAGAACGGTGAGTTAGCATTGGGTCGTAACCTTGTTGTGGCATACATGCCTTGGAAGGGTTACAACTATGAGGATGCTATCGTAATTTCTGAGCGCATGGTTCGCGAAGATGTATTGACTTCTGTTCATGTTGATGAGTACTCCCTTGAAGTACGTGAAACTAAGCGTGGTGTCGAAGAATTTACTGCTGATATTCCTAATGTCAGTGAGGAAGCTACAAAAGACCTTGACGATAATGGTATAATCCGTATCGGTGCTCGTGTTGAGCCAGGCGATATCATGATTGGTAAGATTTCTCCTAAGGGTGAAAGTGATCCTTCACCAGAAGAGAAGTTGCTTCGTGCAATCTTTGGTGATAAGGCAGGTGATGTTAAGGATTCTTCATTGAAGGCTAACCCATCGTTGAGCGGTGTTGTTATTGATAAAAAACTCTTCAGCCGTGCTATCAAGACACGTGAAAGCAAGCGTCAAGACAAGAACATACTTGCAAAGATTGATGAGGAGCAGGAGGCTAAGATCAATGATTTGAAAGACCTTTTGGTTGATAAATTACTCGAATTGACAGAAGACAAGGTATCTGAGGGTGTTAAAGACTACTCTGATGCTGAGATTATCACAAAGGGAAGCAAGTTCACTGTAGCTGCGTTGAAGAACCTCGATTATGAGGGAATCCAATCAAATGGTTGGACTGATGATGAGCATACAAACCTCTTGATTCAGCAGTTGATTATGAACTTCATACGCAAATACAAGCAGATGGATGCTGAGATGAAGCGTAAGAAGTTTGCCATCACTATTGGTGATGAACTTCCTTCAGGTGTATTGCAGATGGCTAAGGTTTACATCGCTAAGAAACGTAAGATTCAGGTGGGTGATAAACTTGCAGGTCGTCATGGTAATAAGGGTATTGTATCAAAGGTTGTTCGTACAGAAGATATGCCATTCCTTGAGGATGGTAGTCCTGTAGATTTGGTATTGAACCCAATGGGTGTGCCTTCTCGTATGAACCTTGGTCAGATTTTCGAGGCTATCCTCGGTGCTGCTGGTCGTAAGTTAGGTGTTAAGTTTGCTACTCCTATCTTCGATGGTGCTAAGCTTTCTGACTTGAAGGAGTGGACAGATAAGGCAGGTTTGCCAAATCTCTGTTCAACCTATATCTATGATGGTGAGACAGGTGAGAAGTTCGACCAGCCAGCTACAGTAGGTATCACTTACTTCTTGAAGCTTGGACACATGGTTGAGGATAAGATGCATGCTCGTAGTATCGGTCCATACTCATTGATTACACAGCAGCCACTTGGTGGTAAGGCACAGTTTGGTGGTCAGCGTTTCGGAGAGATGGAGGTTTGGGCTATTGAGGCATTCGGTGCATCTCATGTTCTCCAAGAAATCCTGACAATCAAGTCTGATGATGTCGTTGGTCGTTCAAAGGCTTACGAGGCTATTGTTAAGGGTGAACCAATGCCAACTCCAGGTATTCCAGAGTCACTAAACGTGTTGTTACACGAACTTCGTGGTCTCGGTCTGAGTGTCAAACTTGATTAATACGTACACCCCATAATAGAAGTAAAACATGGCTTTTAAGAAAGATAATAAAGTAAAGAGTAATTTCAGCAAAATTACTATCGGACTGGCTTCACCTGAGGAGATTCTTGAGAACTCTTTTGGTGAAGTAACCAAGCCAGAGACGATCAATTACCGTACCTATAAACCAGAACGTGATGGTTTGTTCTGCGAGCGTATCTTTGGTCCAACAAAGGATTATGAGTGTGCCTGCGGTAAGTACAAGCGTATTCGTTATAAAGGTATCGTATGTGATCGTTGTGGTGTTGAGGTAACAGAAAAGAAGGTGCGTCGTGAGCGCGCTGGACACATTGAACTGGTTGTTCCTGTTGCACATATTTGGTATTTCCGTAGTCTTCCTAATAAGATTGGCTATCTCCTCGGTATGCCAACCAAGAAACTTGATGCTGTTATCTACTACGAGAAATATGTTGTCATCCAGCCGGGTGTCGTAGAAGGTATGAAGAATGCTGAGACTGATGAGGATTTGAATGGTTCTCATAAGTTCGACCTTCTTTCAGAAGATGAGTACCTTGATATCCTTGACAATAAGCTCCCTGAGGGTAATGAACGCTTAGACGATTCTGATCCTAGTAAGTTTATTGCAAAGATGGGTGCAGAGGCTATCTACGACCTCCTTCAAAATATCGACTTGGATCGTTTAGCTGGCGAGTTACGTGATCGTGCAACAACTGATTCTAGCCAACAGCGTAAGACAGAAGCTTTGAAGCGTCTGCAGGTCGTTGAAGGTTTCCGCCAGTCAATAGGCGTGAATAGACCAGAGTGGATGATTATGAAGATTATCCCTGTTACTCCACCAGAACTTCGTCCATTAGTACCATTGGATGGTGGTCGCTTTGCAACCTCTGACCTCAACGATCTCTATCGTCGCGTTATCATCCGTAACAATCGTTTGAAGCGTTTGATGGAGATTAAGGCTCCTGAGGTTATTCTCCGTAATGAGAAGCGTATGCTTCAGGAAGCTGTTGATTCACTCTTCGATAATAGTCGTAAGTCATCGGCTGTTAAGAGCGAGAGTAATCGTCCTCTGAAGTCACTCTCAGATTCTTTGAAGGGTAAGCAAGGACGTTTCCGTCAGAACCTCCTCGGTAAGCGTGTTGACTATTCTGCGCGTTCAGTAATCGTTGTTGGTCCTGAGTTGAAGATGGGCGAGTGTGGTCTGCCTAAGTTGATGGCAGCAGAGCTCTATAAGCCATTCATTATTCGCAAGCTCATTGAGCGTGGTATTGTGAAAACGGTTAAGAGTGCCAAGAAGATTGTTGATCGTCGTGAACCGGTAATTTGGGATATCCTTGAGAATGTAATGAAGGGTCACCCAGTAATGTTGAACCGTGCCCCGACACTTCACCGTCTTGGTATCCAGGCATTCCAACCTAAGCTTATCGAGGGTAAGGCTATCCAGTTGCACCCATTGGCATGTACAGCGTTCAATGCTGACTTTGATGGTGACCAGATGGCTGTCCACCTCCCATTAAGTAATGAGGCTATATTGGAAACTCAGATTTTGATGCTCCAGAGCCACAACATTCTTAACCCTGCTAATGGTGCGCCTATCACCGTTCCTTCACAAGACATGGTGCTTGGTCTCTATTATATCACAAAGATTCGTCCAGGTGCTAAGGGAGAAGGTCTTACGTTTTACGGTGCTGAAGAAGCAATCATTGCTTTCAATGAGAAGAGATGTAATCTTCATGCCCAAGTTAAGGTAATCGTTGACGACCTCGTTGATGGTAAGATCCAGAAGCGTATGGTTGAAACATCTGTTGGTCGTGTTATCGTTAATCAGATGATTCCAACCGAGATCGGATTCTTCAATGGTATTATTTCAAAGAAATCACTCCGTGGTCTTATTGCTGATGTTATTAAGGCTGTCGGTATGGCACGTGCTTGTGAGTTCCTTGATGGTATCAAGAATCTTGGTTACCGAATGGCTTATGTTGCTGGTCTTTCATTCAACCTTGATGATATCATCGTTCCGGATGAGAAGAAAGACATCGTAGGTAAGGGACAGGGCGAAGTTGATCAGGTGAAGGCTAACTATGAGATGGGTTTCATTACTGATAAGGAGCGTTATAATCAGGTTATTGATGCATGGACACACGTAAATAACAATCTTAAGGAGGCTGTTATGAAGCACATGACAGAGGCTGACCAGGGCTTTAACGCAGTATATATGATGCTCGACTCTGGTGCCCGTGGTTCTGCTGACCAGATTGCTCAGCTTGCTGGTATGCGTGGTCTTATGGCAAAGCCACAGAAAGCAGGTGCTGAAGGTGCTCAGATTATTGAGAACCCAATTATCTCTAACTTTAAGGAAGGTATGTCTGTGTTGGAGTACTTTATTGCTTCTCATGGTGCTCGTAAGGGTCTTGCCGATACGGCTATGAAGACTGCCGATGCTGGATACCTAACCCGTCGTCTTGTTGATGTTTCTCATGATGTTATTATCAACGAGGAAGATTGTGGCTCACTCCGTGGCCTCGAGTGTCGTGCCTTGAAGAATGGTGATGAGATTATTGCAAGTCTTTATGAGCGTATCTTAGGCCGTGTTTCTGTTCACGATGTTATCAATCCTTCTACTGGTGACATTCTCGTTGCAGCAGGTGAGGAGATCACAGAAGCAAAGGCACAGGCTATAGAAAACTCTCCTATTGAGATGGTTGAAATCCGTTCTGTACTCACTTGTGAAAGCAAGAAAGGTGTATGTAAGAAGTGTTACGGACGTAACCTTGCTACTGCACGTATGGTACAGATGGGTGAGGCTGTTGGTGTAATTGCTGCACAGGCAATTGGTGAGCCAGGTACACAGCTTACACTTCGTACGTTCCACGCCGGCGGTGTGGCTGGTAATGCTGCAGCCAATGCAACTATTACAGCCAAGAATGATGCTAAGATTGTGTTTGACGAACTTCGTACCGTACCATACGTTGACGATGATGAGAAGGAGTGTCAGATGGTTGTTAGCCGTTTGGCTGAAATCCGCTTCGTTGATCCTAACACTGGTATCGTACTCCTTACTGATAACGTACCTTATGGTAGTTCACTTTACTTCAAGTCTGGTGATACTGTTAAGAAGGGTGATTTGATCTGTAAGTGGGACCCATTCAACGCTGTTATTGTTAGTGAGTATGCTGGTATCCTTCGTCTTCACGATGTTATTGAGGGCGTTACTTACAAGGCAGAGACCGATGATGCAACAGGTCTTACTGAGCGTATCATCATCGACTCACGAGATAAGACAAAACTGCCAACAGTTGATATTGTTAAGGTTGGTGCTAAGAAGGGGCCTGATGGTCTTTATGCTCCATCTGATATCCTCGGAACATATAACCTTCCTGTAGGTGGTCACTTAGAGCAGGTTGTACTCGATGGTGCTGAGATTAAGACGGGTATGACACTCGTTAAGATTCCGCGTTCAGTTGGTGGTGCCGGTGACATTACTGGTGGTCTTCCACGTGTTACTGAGCTCTTCGAGGCTCGTAACCCATCTAACCCAGCTGTCGTTTCTGAAATCGATGGCGAGATTACAATGGGTAAGGTGAAACGTGGTAACCGCGAGATCATCGTGACTTCTAAGACTGGTGAGCAACGTAAGTACCTTGTAAGCTTGTCTAAGCAGATTCTTGTACAGGAACATGATGCTGTTCGTGCGGGTACTCCATTGTCCGATGGTATTATCACTCCAGCTGATATCCTGTCTATCATGGGTCCAACAGCTGTTCAGGAGTATATTGTTAATGAGGTTCAGGACGTATATCGTTTACAAGGTGTGAAGATCAATGACAAACACTTTGAGATTATCGTTCGTCAGATGATGCGTAAGGTACGTATTGACGATCCAGGTGATACAACATTCCTTGAGCAAGAACTTATTGATAAACTAGACTTCGCTGAGGAGAATGATCGTATCTGGGGCAAGAAGGTTGTTACCGATCCAGGCGACTCAGAGAATTGCTATAAGGGGCAAATTCTTTCTGTACGCAAGTTGCGTGACGAGAACTCAAGCCTTAAGCGTCGTGACCTCAAACTCGTTCAGGTACGTGATGCTGTTCAAGCAACAGCTACCCAGATTCTTCAGGGTATCACACGTGCTGCCCTCGGTACTAAGAGCTTTATGAGTGCTGCTTCCTTCCAGGAGACAACAAAGGTACTTAACGAGGCTGCTCTCCGTGGCAAGAGCGATAACCTTGAAGGCATGAAGGAGAACGTAATCTGCGGTCACCTCATCCCAGCTGGTACAGGTCTTCGCCAGTGGCAGAAACTTATCGTTGGTTCTCAAGAGGAACATGAGCGTATGGAAGCAAATAAGAAGAACATTCTTGACTTCTCTAAGCAAGAGGCAGAGGCTACACAAGAGTAATCTTTTGCCTTTCATATATAAGATAAAAAGGGGTTTGCAATCATGTTGTGAATCCCTTTTTATCCTACCCTTACATATACAGCAATGGTGTTAATCCTCCGCACATGTGGTGCATACCATCCGCACCATTGGTGCTAAGCATCCGCACCACATGTGCTAAGCGCCCGCACCAAACCGGTGGAATATCAATACACAACCCACACGATTCGTTATAGAATCTTTTTTATTTAGGTTGGCATAAAAGGTTTGACCTGTCTGCTTAAATTCAAAGGTTAATCTTTGTGGTTGATTTGGGTAAATCATTTTAATGTAGTATCTTTGCATAAGAGTAATAAATTATTATCTAAATCATATTAACAAAATGGACAATAACAATCAGAATCAAGAGGGACAGCAGTTGCAGATTGATCTCTCACCAGAAATCGCTAAAGGTGTTTATACAAACTTCCAGATAATCTCTCATTCAAGTTCAGAGTTTGTACTCGATTTTGCTACACTTCTACCAGGTGTTCCAAAGGCAACAGTAACAAGCCGTGTTATTATTGCTCCTGAGCACGCATTGCGTCTCCTTGCAGCTTTGCAGGACAATGTAGTACGCTATGAGAAAGAGTTTGGTAAGATTGATCGCCACGAGCCAAATCAGGAGCCACGTACGATAGCTCCATTCGGTCCTGGTAAGGTTGATGCATAAGCATCTCTTTAAGGAATAAATAATGAAGCCGTCCGAGCAATCGGGCGGCTTTCGTTTTTTTGATAATCTCGAGAGATATAGAATGTGCAGTTGTCGTATTACTTGTGTCTATAGCAATAGTAGGAAATTAGTTCGTCAACCATTTGGGCGTAATGGATTTAACCTCGAAAAGCATATTTATAAAAAAAGATGCCAACAAGAGGTGTGAAAGTAAGGCTTAGTCCTATAAATATGAAGCACGATAGCCAGCCCCAATCTCTCCACTTAATGATAAAGGGCATAAGTATCAGTGTAATGATAAACTCTATAAATATCCACATAATAAGATGTTCTTTTGATTTACAAAGGTAAATAAAAATGCTGTAAAAAACAAAGCGTTGTAGATAATGGTTTTGAAAAATTATTACATAATTTTGAATAAAACATCTACAAATAACGGCAAAAATATATGCAAAAGACAAGTTTGTAACCGATAGTAAATCAGTTAGTTATGAGCCTGTCTTATAGCAGATTTACTTCACATCATTTTAACATTTAAAATTCAAAATGGGAAGTAAACATTCTAAACACAGAACATTCAGTGAGGACTTTATTCTCACTTTACTTCATGAGTATTACTCATCAGAAGTGTCAATTAATTTCATCTGTCGTAAGTACGGCATTAATAGTGCCAGCTTTTATCAATGGCAAAAAAAATATGATTTAGATGAAAAAAAGCTATCTTTGTCGCATGATATTATTATTAAAGTAAAAGCTATGCGTAGTAAGAAAGCTATGGAGAAAGCCCCTCTAACTCGTGAGGAAGAGCTTGAAGAACAAGTATCGAATTTGAAGAAAGCTTTGGAGTATTCTGAACTTCGCAATCAAGGTTTGATGAAAGTCATAGAGATAAGCAGTAAGGAATATGGTGAGGATTTGCTAAAAAAAGCTGGCGCCAAGCAGTAGACAGCCTTCGAGTCAGCAACCCTTGTTTATCAATTGGGCTGCTGAGTGGACTGTTTGGCAAGACTCGTGAAGGCTATTACTCTGTGAGTAAAGAGAAGAGGGAGCACCGTAAACTTACTGAGAAAATTGTCGTACGTGCAGTAATGGATGTTCGTGCAGATGCTCCTCGAATAGGTGCACAGAAACTTTTGCACATGCTTATGGATATCTATCCTGGCTTAATGCTTGGGCGCGACAGGTTCTACCAGCTAATGCACAAGCATCACCTTATGCTGAAGCCATCCAGATGTCGCCACACCACGAACTCCAATCACAACTATTTCAAGTATAAGAACACGGCAAAAGGAATGGTTCTTACACGTCCTGCACAACTCTGGGTAGCAGACATCACATATATAGATACTGAGGATGGTGTGGTCTATCTTCACCTCATAACCGATGCATTCACTCATGAGATAATCGGATGGAAGCTTTCTGACAGTCTGCAGGCTGTCAATACGCTTGCTGCCCTAGACATGGCAATAGAACATTCACAGGGTATGAATCTCTCGCTGATGACGCACCACTCTGATCGTGGGGTTCAATACTGCAGCAACGCCTACGTGGCAAGGCTGGAGAGTATACACTCGGGCATAAGCATGACTGAAGACTACAACCCTACAGATAATGCAATCGCCGAAAGAGTGAACGGAATAATAAAGCAAGAGTGGCTCTACCACATGAAACGACCGAAGAACCTCGATGATGCACGATGCACTATTTTCATTGTCAAGATTTATGACTATGTAAAGCGAATCAGTAAAGTTTCCATGGGGGTGTAAAGCTGTTCAGGAAGCAAGTAAAAAATGTGTAAACCAATTCAGTAACAATAACCAGAAAAGTGTGAAGTAAATTTAGGCATAGTCAGCCTGTGTAAGAAAAGGTACCTAATTGGACTTCAGAAGGGCGATAGTAAGACCTCAAAAGGACATCTTTTGTAAGTCAATTAGGTTTTCTTTTGAAACCAAAAGAGCATGTGTTGGTTTTGAACTGCATGAAAATAATTTACAAGTATTAGTTGACATGGGAATAAGTAGCCTCGCAGAAGACGGAAAGATACCAAAAAAATGTGATAAGGCTCTATTGATTGATTTGACTTTAGTGGATGAACCTAAAGAAAGTTCTGTTAGTAGTGTTATTTTGATGTGGAAATCTAATAGGTTTAGAGTAAAACTTTTATAGTTAGATTAGAGCAAATAACTTTAATGTATTATCATTGCGTAAAAGGAGAAAGAATTTATTGTTCTTGAGTACGCATTGCGTCTTCTTGCAGCTTTGCAGGGCAATGTGTAGTACGCTATGAGAAAGAGTTTGGTAAGATTGATCGCCACAAACCCAAAGAGCAGGGACCACGCACCATCGCTCCATTCGGCAATGGTAAGGTCGATGCATAAATAATCCCTTTAAGATTAAAATTTTAGTAGTAATTGCGCTCGCGTGTTTGAGAATGTAAGATTCTTAGCATGATAAATGTACTTCTTTTGGTCAATGGTGTTTCTTTGTTTTTAGATAAGGCTTAGTTTAATTTCTTAAAAAAGCTATCTACAATCGAAATATTTGCTTACTTTTGCATTCAAAATTAAATCTCAATGAGTATTATTGTATTTACTATTCTTTTATTGTTAGGTGCCTATTGTGCAGGTTTACTGGGTTCCTTGACTGGATTAGGTGGAGGCGTTATTGTTATTCCTCTTCTTACCTTATGTTTTGGCATTGACTTTCATTATGCAATCGGAGCAGCTTTGGTAGCTTCTATTGCTACATCTTCGGGGTCGGCGAGCGCGTATGTGAAAGAAGGTATGACCAACATTCGTTTGGGTATGTTCCTTGAGATAGCAACGAGTATAGGTGCTGTCTTGGGTGCCGCGGTAGCTTTATGGATGCCAACGAATGCCATTGCTATTGTCTTCGGTGCGGTCTTACTCCTTACAATAGCATTGCAGTTTCGCCAGAAGACCGATTATGTGGATGTGAAAGGGAGTCGGTTGGCTATGAAATTAAAACTGTTTGGTTCTTATCCTACTAAAGATGGTAAACAGCAAAAGTATGAGTTGACCAATGTTACAGGAGGTTTCTCTGTAATGGTTCTTGCTGGTGCTTTATCTGGACTATTAGGTATTGGTAGTGGCGCATTAAAGGTATTAGCAATGGATGGGTGCATGAAAGTCCCGTTTAAGGTAAGTACAACTACAAGTAATTTCATGATTGGTGTTACAGCTGTAACGTCTGCTGTTGTTTATCTTCAGCGTGGATATGTTGAACCAGGTATTGCCTTTCCAATAATGGTTGGCGTGTTAGCTGGTGCAATGAGTGGTGCAAAGTTACTGAAGCGTTTAGATGTGAGGCTATTGAGAAAGATTTTTGCTGTGGCTATTTTGTTGGCTGCTTTAAATATGATATATAATGGTATAATAGGTAAGTTCTGATATGGAAAGTAGTTCAAACTCAAAGAATAATATGAATGCTCTGATTGGCAATACCTTGCGCATTGGAGTCTTTACAGCATGTCTAATCGCCTTGATAGGAGGTATTTGGTATCTTGTTACCTCTTCTGATTCTACCTTGCCCGATTATAGTGAATTCCATAAGGGAGATATTAGTTATACCACGTTTGAGGGAATCTTTAAGTCGGTTCTATCGTTCTCAGCTGCAGGTTGGGTACAATTGGGGGTTATTGTCCTTATGCTTACACCAGTAATGCGTGTTGTGCTCTCGTTGGTTGATTTTAGTATTCAGCGCGACTGGCTTTATGTAGTCATTACAGGTATAGTTCTTTTTATTATTATCATGAACTCTCTTGTAGGTGTTGGCTAATCGATGTTAAATGACTAAAGTTTTCCACTCCTCTATTTCATGGCTATTCTAACTAAATTGCTTTGTGAACACCTATGAGCGTGGACCATTAACGCTTGCTTAAAATATGTCCACTGTTGTGAGCTTTTCTTGACACCTGTCTTCCAATGCGTTGACTATAATATCGAAGTTGTTCTGCATTTATTTTAAGCCAACTTTTTTAGAGTGGAATATTGTATTAAGGAATAGTTCTCATCTCTTTCAAACACAATAAGCATTTACATATTTAACGGAACGACCCTAAAAGATGCTTGTCTAATAGCAAAAAACGGACACACAAATTGTGCGTCCGTTGTGGGTAAAAAGGGTGTTCCAATCCTTATAATCTTTGGCTTTGCAATTCTTTCTCGGGCATTGGTAACCACTTGATTTTACGGCTTGCCCAAGTTGTTGCGGCAGTACCTTGTTCCAGTCCGCGACGGATATCCGCTGTGCGCTCACCACGGAAAGCAAGGAAGATGCGACGCAACTCGGCTATTTGAGCGAGGGTAGGGGCGGTTGAAAGTTGACTTGCAGCGTCATACTTGCCAATGACCTTATTAACCTCTGTCATTGCATCACCCGTCATAACACCTCTTTCAATGAGCTCAGCCTTGATAAGATGGATGTCATCATCGTTTGAGAGTATCATAGAACCCTTTCTTGTTAGCGCTGACGCATAGATATTATAACGATTCGGGTTCTTCTTATCTACACTTGCGTGCGCTAATGGTAAAGCTTTCTTATCGGCAGAGGTAGTTCTTGCTGCCTCCAAAGAAGGGCTTACCTGCACGTCACGACTATTAGGACCGATAGCACTGTAAAGTGGGTTGTCTGCACCATCGTTGTTATAGATTACCTCCACTGTTTCACTATCCTTCAATGCACCTTCTACGAAAGTCTTAGCGTCTGCGTATTGTCCACGATGCATAGCCAGTTTTAGTTCGTAAGTTTTTACTTGTCGGATAGCTGCGTCTTGGTCAAAGCCCTTGAAGGACTTTAGTGCATCAGACTTTGCAGCTTTCTCTGCAGCTTCATATTGCTCCTTAGCTTTGTTTAGTAATGTCTCGTGCGAAACAACAGCCTTATTCAGGATAACAGAACCTCCTTCTGCTGCAGGGGTCGTGGAGAAAGACTCTGCAAGCAACTGAAGAGCGTAACCGGCATGGAGATGTCCAACGTAGTTACCATATGCTTTTACAATCTCTGTCTGCTCTGCATTTGTTCCTGTTATCTGTCCTGCTATCTCTGTTAGGCATTAGGAATCGTTCCTTCGGTCAATTCGTCAACGGTTGTACCCAAAGCGAGGAAGGCTGCAGCAGAGGCATCGCCTTGAAGCGTCTTTACGTAGGCTACCAACGGACCATCAGTAATACTATTGCTTTGAACATTAGCAACCATTGCCGATTTATTCAGTTGGTCTCTTGTAAGTGTATTACTTGGTGTTTCCGCATTTTCTACCCATGAATCACAACTTGCGAATAGTATAGAAAGGGCGAGAATAGCATATATTGATTTTTTCATTTTAACGTCTTCTTTTATAATGTGAAACTTAATGTTGCTGTGTATGTACGTGGATGCGGTGTATTGGTGATGTCACGTGATAGGCTTCCAATACCTCTCTGCTTACGATTTCCACCATTGCCTTCTACTTGTGGGTCAGCACCAGAGTAGTTGGTAAGGACAAATACATTTTGTATTGCGAAAGAGAAACGCATTCCATTGACAACGTTTCGTGTCCACTTACGTGAGAGTGATGATAGGTCATAACCTAAGTAGAGGGTTGACAAGCGGAGGAAGTTAGCTTTCTCAATGTAGTTAGCTCTGAATCGTGCGCTGCGAGCGAGTTCCTCTGCAATTTGGTTATATTCAGTAGTACCTACGGTAGCATTAGTGAGAGCCTGCAACTGGTCGTTACGCTTTTTCAAGTTGTCGCCCAAACCAGATACATTATAGAAGCTTTGGTTATAGACAGATGCCCCCAAAGCATAATTCCACTTTGTACCGAAGGTGAAATGGCTGAAGAGTTTTAGGTCGAAACCAAACGAACCATTAACAGATGGGAATGGCTTACCAAGATACTGATAGTCATCACTCTCTATTGCACCTATTTTTGGGTTGTATGTTCCATCTGCATTAAATGCTGGCTTCTCAACAGTGTGATAATAGAAAGCATAGACAGGTTGCCCCACTTTTACAACGTTCGGATAGTTGTTGATATCCTTTCCGCCAGTATCAGTTACTTTGTTTGCCTGATAATTAAGGTTTGCATATACGTCAAGAGAATGACGATTTGCCTGTTTCCAGAGGTTACCATTATAACTGAACTCTATACCATGCCCCTTGATGCGTCCTACGTTACGTGGAACGCTTCCAATCCAGCCATCGCTTGACAGAAGGTCGTCGTAGATGATGGCATCAGTAGTGTACTGTGCATATAGCGTAAGTGCTAATGTATGTCTGTTACGGATAGTCCAATCTGTACCTAATTCAATTTCTCTCATTCGCTCTGGCTTGATATCAGGGTTGCCTTTGTACTGAGGTTTAACAATTGGGCCATAAGCACTGATTCCGTCCATGACGTAAGATGTACGGGCGTCTGTAGGGTAGGGAAGTCGTCCACTTTCACCATAGGCAACACGGAATTTCTTATTCTTCAGATTATAGGATGCACTCAAAGAAGGATAATAGATGCTTGCCACATTACTACCAATGAGGTTGGATGCGTCACGTCTTACCCCCGCATTGATAAACAAACGATTGTCATAATTAACGAATGCTTCGCCATAAAGACCCCATGTGCGTTGCTCGAAAGTTGACTCAGATATAGTACGTTCTGTAGCAGCTGAGATATTATCGATATCACTTCTGAAACGTGAAGCCGAGATGCTGTTCAGTGTTTCATATTGACGTACAATCTGTGAGAGCAGGGTTGCTGTGAAATCCCATTTGTCAGCAAGATGGAACTTACGAGTAGCCTTTATGTCCCAGTTGAAGTTAGAGTTTCTACGATTGCTAATATTTTTAGCACCCTCAGCATTGTTTCCTAACTTGTAACCGAAAGGCAAGCGATAGATTCCCTCTGTATGGTTTACGTCTGCGCCAATGATTGTCTCAATCTTTACGTCTGCTGGAAGCATATAGCTCAGATGGAGGTTACCGATGAAACGGTCATTTCCGTAGGTCCAGCTCTGTGCTCGCCATGTGCTCTCGTCAACGTATGACCATGGTGTCTGATTAATCATTAAGTTCCATATTGCATCATATCTACCCATTGCAGTTTGTGGAAGACTGATGTTACCATGAATATACGATGCGGTAGCGCCGAGTGAGAAACGACCGGAACGAAGGTCGTATGCCATCTTTGTGCTATGTCGTTTATCCTTGTTGCCTGGAATAATACCTGCTACATCATTCATGTTATATGAGAAAAAGAGATTCTGATTTCCCTTGAATGCTTTTGAGACTGAAGCATAGATGTTTTTTTGCCAACCCGTTTGGAAGAAGTTGTTAATCGGGTCGTTGTTAACAAACTGATCATATTTTCTTGCGAGTGTAGCAGCACCTAATGACATCTTAACTTGTATGTCTGCTTTTCTGTTCTCTGCATTATTGGTCTTACCTCTTTTGGTTGTGATAACAATAACACCATTGGCTGCCTCTGCTCCATAGCTGGCAGCAGCAGATGGACCTTTAATGACATCAATCGTGGCGATGTCATCAATGGCTAAGTCATTCAGAGCACTTAAAGCATCCTGAGAACTATTAATGTCAGAGATGTTGGAATTGTTATATTTCACGCCATCAACATAGATGATAGGGTCGCGCTCCATACTCATCGTTGCACCACTTCGCATGTTAAAGCGGATTGGCATGCCGACTTTACCATTGCTTTGATACATCTGTACGCCACCAATTTTGCCATCAAGAATGTCACTGAGTGAATTAGTGTGAGCATTCTTGCTGAGGTTTGTGACGTCAATGTGATCAACTTTACTACCAAGTGCTTTCTGGCTACGTGCACTAGAGATACTTGCCGTAACCAGCACTTCTTTAAGGTCAATGCCAGGGATGAGACTGATGGTTGACTGTTCTTTTAGCGATTGTGCCTTAATGTTTTGTTCCTTAAAACCAATGTAACTAATATAGAGAGTTTGGTCATCGTTTGTGTTCAATGAGAAATAACCATCTTCGTTGGTTACCGCTTCAACTCCTTTATTGCCTCTTACAACAGCACCAATGATGGGCTCTCCTGTATCTTTATTTATAACACGCGCCTTGTACGTTGTCTGCGCACTTAGGTTGACAGCATACGCTATCGATAATAGGGCTAAGCTCCTCTTAATGTTTTTGTATCATGAATTTTTATTGTTATCCCACTTAGGGTTTAATACTTTATGGCTACATTATATAATGTGTAGCTTTTTTGTGGCGCAAAGGTATCTCTTTTAAATTAATAACACAATACCTAAAAAGTGTGATTTTGTTTGTTTGCTTGTCCGTTATTGCTAATTAATTATATTACTCGTTATGTTTGTTTGCTCTAGTCAAAGAGTTTGAATGGTTTTAGGTTCTTTGTGTATGCATTGTTAGTGTATGATTACCTTCATGCGATGATGTGATTAGGTTTAGTATGTTTGGTGCGGGTGCTGAACACATGTGGTGCGGATACTTAGCACATGTGGTGCGGATGGTATGCACCAAGTGTGTTGAGGCCGTAACTCATAAAGGAATATAGATTACTTGGGAGGAGTTGTTCGTAAAGTGTTGTGAGGAAAAGGATTATCAGGATATTAATTCCCTTATCAGAAGAGTTAGGAATCTTAATTTTGAAAAATTATTTTAGCTGTTATGCCGATTTTTTAGTTGACAATCGTCGATTCTTTTTATAGACAAATATGAGTTATTTATCTTTTTTCATTTTCCGTTTTAGTCTATTTTTATCCAAAGTTGGCTGGGTGAAAGCCTCTGTGCTATTAAATTTAAGCTGTAAATGGTAATAGAATAGGCTGATTGAAGTGTTAAATAATAAATAAAAAGTTATTTATTGTTAATGTTGGTAGTTTGAAAGAGTATTCCTTTTCGTATTATTAGGTCATTTAATGGAATATTTGTACCTTTGCAAACCGAAACAACAGAGTGAATTATGTCGCTTTTAGTACGTCTCACTTATGTTTGTAATGGATTGAAAATAAACAAAATAAATATATAACAATAAAAAAGTAAAATTATGCCTACTATTTCACAATTAGTAAGAAAAGGCAGAAAGGACATCGTTGACAAGAGTAAGTCACCGGCTTTGGACAATTGTCCTCAGCGTCGTGGTGTTTGTGTTCGTGTTTACACAACGACTCCTAAGAAGCCTAATTCGGCAATGCGTAAGGTTGCCCGTGTTCGTTTGACCAACCAGAAAGAAGTTAACTCTTACATTCCAGGAGAGGGTCATAACTTGCAGGAGCACAGTATTGTTCTTGTTCGTGGTGGTCGTGTTAAGGATCTTCCTGGTGTACGTTATCACATCGTTCGTGGTTCTCTTGATACTGCCGGTGTTGCTAATCGTACACAGCGTCGTTCTAAGTACGGTGCTAAGCGTCCAAAGGCGGCTAAGAAGTAATATCTGCGTTGCCTAGAGGCAGCAAAAGATACTTCAATCCATAAAGCCGAGGTGCAACGGCCGGTGATGGTCGATGCTCCAAGGCTCTTTCAAAGAAAAAACTAAAAACAAACAGTTTTGCTGGAGATTTGTAATCACAAAGGTTGAGTAAATGCTCTAGAGAGGGCGTTGAAGAACGAAAGACGACAGCCTCCGCAGAATTAAAGTTTAAAATTAAAATGAGAAAAGCAAAACCAAAGAAGCGTTTAATCCTTCCAGATCCAAAGTTTAATGATCAGAAGGTGTCAAAGTTCGTGAATCACTTGATGTATGATGGTAAGAAGAATACCTCATACGAGATTTTCTATGCAGCCCTTGATATCGTGGGTGGCAAGATGAAGGATGAAGAGAAGTCTCCACTCGAAGTGTGGAAGCAGGCTCTTGATAACATCACTCCACAGGTAGAGGTGAAGAGCCGCCGTATCGGTGGTGCAACATTCCAGGTGCCAACAGAGATTCGCCCAGATCGTAAGGAGAGTGTTTCAATGAAGAATATGATTGCTTTTGCACGTAAGCGTGGTGGTAAGAGTATGGCTGATAAGCTTGCTTCTGAGATTATTGACGCTTTCAATAACCAAGGTGGTGCTTACAAGCGTAAGGAAGATATGCACCGCATGGCTGAGGCTAACCGTGCATTTGCTCACTTCAGATTCTAATCAAGTTATTATAATAAGGTA
>QWCW01000275.1_pt1 | contig 19830 bp, 15 predicted proteins | sample 1972691 | NCBI WGS metagenome assembly QWCW01 (sample SAMN09866698, study PRJNA288562) | Human oral metagenome isolate pre2_saliva, whole genome shotgun sequencing... | reverse complement strand
CGTGCCGCCACGGCTTCGAACATTTCCTTGTCGGGCAAAGCGCGATAGTCGTCGATCCACGCGTCGGCACAGGGCGCCAAGCAATAGTGCACGCGCCCTTTCTTGCCCATGATACCGGTTCGCATGTTATCGAGATCGTCTTGCTTCGTCTTCTTGTAGGCGGGATTGTCGCGCTTGAGCTGGAACTCTTTTGCCTTCAAATAGTCGCAAGGATCGTATTCGTAGGAGATGGTGAGCGGCACGAGGTGCATGTCGCGCAGATTCTCCCACGCACTACCCTCTCCGCCGAGCGCCATCATACGCAACACGGAGGGCTGGGTGTGGTCGCTGGAGTCTTTGGCGCGGCCTTCGCGCTGGGCGATCCAAATGTTGTCGTCTTTGCCGGCAATTACCCAATGCATGTAGCGACTCATGTGGCGACTGGCTTCCAACAACTCGCGTTTGCCGACAGAACGGCTCACAATGAAGGCTTTGTTCATGCGCACGAACCGTTCGATCCAAGGATAGACGAGCAAATTGTCACCAATGGCGATTTGCACCGTATTGGGAAAACCGGCCTTGATGAGCCGCACGTCGAGAAAGGCGGAATCGAGGACTATGTCGCGGTGATTGGAAATAAAGGTGTAGCCGGCCGTGTGCGTGGGGATAGCGCTGTGGTCGAAAGTGAGCTTGCGCGTGGTGTGTGCAATGAGGATTTGCATCACGCGGTACATGTAGCGCTTTTGAAAACCCAAAGCGCTGTTCACCCCCAAGCACGTCAGGCGCAAAAAACCGCGGATGATGGCCGCGGGGAGGGGCACAAAACCGCGAAGTATGCGCATGAAAAGGCGATCACGAAGCAGGACTTCGAATTGTTCGCGCACTTCATGGTCGGCATAGGGGCGAATGTCGTCAAACTCGGCGGGGATCTGTCGCATGGCGAACGGGTTTAGAAACGGCCTTCGATGATTTCGGAAAGCACGTCGGCAATTTCGAACTCAGAAGCGCGAACTTGCTGGGGAATAAATGAGGCGGGGGTCATACCGGGAGTGGTATTGATCTCGAGCAAATTGATTTGCTCTTCACCACGTTCGCCGGAAAGAATATAGTCGATGCGGATAATGCCGTAGCAATCGAGCTGACGATAGATGTTTCGCGTCGTTTCGCGAACGCGCTCTGCCGTACTTTCGGCAATGCGGGCGGGCGTAATCTCGTCACTCTTGCCCTCGTATTTGGCATCGTAATCAAAGAATTCGCCTCCTTTGAGGGCAACTTCTGTGATGGGGAAGCAAACCACATCGCCGTTTTGGCGACGAAAACAACCGCAAGTGATTTCGGTTCCGACCAATTGTCGCTCGATCATCACTTCATCGCTTTCGTCCATCGCCTTATGAATGGCGGGAATCACTTCTTCGAGGGCTTTCACTTTGCTCACACCGAAGGAGCTGCCGCCGGCATTGGGCTTGATGAAACAAGGAAGTCCGACGCGCTCGACGACTTCCTCGGGGGTGGGCAGCGTTTGTCCGCGACGCACCATCAGGCTGTCGCTGACATGGATGCCGGGAAGCGCGCGAAGATAATTATTAAGCGCGAACTTATTGAAAGTAAGTGCCTCAACAAGTACGCCACTGGTGCTGTAAGGGAGTCCGATCAGGTCGAAATAACCTTGGAGAATACCGTTTTCGCCGGGCGTACCATGGATGGTGATGTAGGCGAAATCGAAAGTGTGGCGCATGCCGTCCACTTCATAAGAGAAGTCGTGGAGATTGATGGGATATTGGCGTTCTCCATCTAAAACGTGCATACTTTGGCCGCGCTGGGCCACAATACGGCAGTCGTAACGCTCGGCGTCCATAAAGGAAAGAATACCGGCTGCACTGCGCAAAGAGACTTCGTGCTCGGAGGAATCGCCTCCGGCTACTATGGCAATTTTCTTCTTCATGAGAAAGATAGAAAGAGATTGGTTCTAACGGGAGATAAGATGGGCGGTATAGGTGCGCCACCGTTCGATCAACGCGGAGAAATCGTCCGGCCACGGGGCTTCGAAATCCATTTCTTCACCGGTGGCGGGATGACGGAAACCGAGTGTGCGTGCGTGCAACGCTTGTCGCGGACAGACGGACATGCAGTTGCGCACAAAAGCCGTGTAATTGGAACTGCGCGCTCCCCACAAAATATGATCGCCGCCGTAGCGTTCGTCGGCAAACAGGGGATGCCCGATGTGTTTCATGTGGGCACGGATCTGATGAGTACGGCCGGTCTCAAGCACGCACTCCACAAGGGTCACATAGCCGAAGCGTTCCATCACGGTGTAGTGAGTAACGGCCGGTTTTCCGACTTCACTATCGGGCGGGAAGACCGCCATTTGCAAACGGTCTTTGGGATGGCGCGCAATGTTGCCCTCAATGCGACCGCTCTCCGACTGACAATTTCCCCAAACCAGGGCATTGTAGCGGCGACGCGTGGTCTTCTTGAAGAATTGAGCACAAAGATGCGTTTTCGCCTCGGGCGTTTTTGCCACGACCAAGAGACCGCTCGTGTCTTTGTCGATGCGATGCACCAAACCCACGGTGGGGTCGTTGGGGTCGTAATCGGGGTTGTCGCGAAGATGCCACGCAATGGCATTGACTAACGTCCCACTGTAATTTCCACATCCGGGATGTACGACCATTCCCGCAGGCTTATTGATCACCATCAGCTGATCGTCTTCATAAACGATCTCGAGAGGAATGTCTTCGCCCTTGATGCTGCTGTCAAAACGGGGACGAGTGAGCATCAACGTCACGACATCGCCGGGTTTCACGCGATAATTGCGCTTCACGGCACGCCCATTGACATGAATACAGCCGGCATCTGCGGCAGCTTGGATGCGATTGCGCGACGTGTCGTGCATTAAATTGATCAGAAACTTGTCGACACGCAACAACTGCTGCCCGGGATCCGCCACCGCACGATAGTGTTCGTAAAGTTCGTCCGCACCTCCCTCCGCATTCCCTTGGGAGGAGACGCTCGCAGCTTCTTGCGAAGTAAGGGGACGCTCATTATATATACCCTCAAACAAATCATCGTCGTCCTCTTCTATGCCCACTTCCGGTTCTGCGACGTCAAGTGCTGAAGCTGGACTGGATGTAGGTTGGTCGTAACGAGGCGACAAATCATTGATATTTTCGGGAGAGAGGTTACTCATTCAATGGGTTTTCAGGATAGGAGGGGAAGGCAAAGCCGAATTTTCTCGACACAATGACTATTGCGGGAAAAAAGGCTTTGAAAAAATGGAGGAAGAAAAAGAAGGAGGACAACAATTTGCACCTTCCTCATTGCTTATGGATCAAAAGGAAAGGCTGTCGCCGGACAAAGAGGGAATCTTTGAAGAATCATTGGGGGAATAATCTTCAACTGTCACGCCATCTCCGACCACAAGCGTAAGGGGGATATTCACATTGAGGCGTTCGCCGGCACGCACTTCGCGTCCTGCGGCTTCAATGCGGTAGACCCAATCTCGATCGCCGCGAATGCGTTTGATCGGCGTGAGTTTGAAGCCCAAAACCTCCAAGCGCATGCGGGCTTCGCGCAACGAACTGTTGTCGGCTATATCGGGAAGCGCAACCGGACGCGGCTGTGCGGAGTTTACCGTGAGCTTCAAGATACGATTAGGTTTCACGCGACCACCGGGAGGGACATTTTGATCGAGAATGGCATCGGCTGCAATCGTGGCATTGTAACCGGTGTCCGTTACTTCGGCATGCAGCCCCAATTGTTGCAGGCGTTTAATAGCCACTTCACAGCGCTGACCGCGCAAATCGGGCACCACCACGGTTTTCCCGTGGTAGGTGTACACATTCAGGAAGAGGAACAAACCGACAACAAGCGCCACAAGCACAAAGGCCATGGCGAACAAGTTACCCCAAAGGTAACGGCTGGTCAGTCTTTGAAAGAACTCTTTGAAAGTCATAGATCCTCTTGGCGAATAGCGCGATAAGGAATAAAAGAGCCGAAAGGCATTCGCTCGCTTGTTGAGCCGATGCCTTCTGCCTTGGTCAATGAACGAAGAAAACACGGAGGAGCCCACCTATGCGAAACGAGAGTTGCCCTCTCATTTCGCAAGATGGTGGCCTTTTCCGCTTATGGTGTTAGCTGAATTGCAATGGTAAAAGAGACGCAAGTCAATATTTGCCCGTCGAGTTTACCAATCTTTGTCAGACTTAGCCGGAGCGGCGGCGTGTCGGTTGAGATAGTTCAACAGACTGGCCACTTGATCCAAAGCCTTTTGGTTGCTATTGATGTAGGCCATTGCCATCACATTCTTCCACTTACCGTTCAGGTCGAAGGGATAGCAGTCGCCGACCAACGGCGTATCCGAATTTACTTGGAAAGGATTGGCAGCTCCCATCACATAACGAGAAACCGTGACGGTGATGCGCAGTCGATTCTCTTTGAACTCCACAAAGGTCTCGGATTTCGCACTGACATAAGCTGCAGAAAACACACGATAGGAATGCGCCACGTTGTCCCAAAGTGTTTGCACCTTTAGATCTACGGTTTGATCGGCGGGCAACGGCAGTACATTGGGATGTTCTAAAGTGATCCATTTCTGTACTAATTCGGTAAGACGCTTTTGCGAGCACGGCACATCCGAAGAAAGCACATACCTATATTGTATCGAACGATCATTGTTCAGCGGGAACGCGTCTTTCACGGCCAGTGCCCATTGTGACCAGCCTTGTCGTTTGAATAATTGTTCGATGTCTTGCCATCTCTTGGCATCTGTCTCGTACTGTGCGCAAGTAAAGTGCTGTGCCGCAGCAGGAATACCGGCGAGCAAACTTGCTACGGCCAGAAGGGCTGCGTAAAATATCCTTTTCATTGTAGGAGAATTGGGGATTGTTCTTCTTGCAAAAGTACAGTAAACTGCGGAATGTACAAAATTTAAAATCAAAAAATTCGCACACGACTCACACACTTCTGCCAACTATGCGCACCGTCGATTTTATTCCCTCGCACTGCCCACAAAAAAAGCGAGAACAACCCCGGGAGTTGTTCTCGCGATGTGCGTCGCTTACGAAAGCAGGCAATTATTTCTTGCCGTGTACTTCGTCAGAAACAGAGAGCTTCTTACGGCCTTTGGCACGACGAGAAGCCAAAACGCGACGACCGTTAGCAGTCGCCATGCGCTGACGGAAACCATGCTTGTTGTTTCGCTTGCGATTGTGGGGTTGGAACGTTCTTTTCATTGTTGTATATATCGATATTATTATGTTGCTCTGGAGAAGATGCTCACGCACCTTACTATTCGAAGCGCAAATTTAATCACAAATCTGCATCCTGCCAAAAAAACAGGCGAGAAATGTCATTATCTCGAGGAAAGGGTGCTTTTTTCTGCACTCAGTTCGCAAAAAATGCGATAAAATCACTCACCGGCTGCAAAACGTGCCGCTTGTTCGGCGATGAGTTCCGCATCTTCAAAGTAGTTGATTTTCATCGCGCGGCGTACATCGGCCAGCGTATCGGCGGCTACTTCGCGAGCGGCCTCACTGCCTTTGCGCAACACTTCGTAGATGGCAGGAATATCCTTCTGCCACTCCAAACGGCGGGCACGAATCGGATCGAGCGTCTCGTTCAGCACCTTTTCGAGGAACTTCTTGCACTTCACATCGCCCAAGCCTCCGCGCATATAGTGTGCCTTCATCTCGTCGAGGTTGGCATAGTCTGTCCAGTAGCGCGCGAAATGATCGTCGGTGCAGAACGCATCGAGGTAAGTGAAGACCACATTGCCTTCCACATGACCCGGATCGTTCACCGAAAGGTGTTCGGGGTCGGTGTACATCACCTTGACTTTCTTGGCCATCTCTTCGGCCGTTTCGCTAAGATAGATGCAATTACCGAGCGACTTTGACATTTTGGCTTTACCATCGATGCCAGGCAGACGCTGACAAGCCGCGTTGTCGGGCAACATGATTGAAGGCTCTACCAACGTATCGCCATAAATGTGGTTGAAGCGGCGCACGATTTCCGTGGCTTGTTCGATCATCGGCTTCTGATCCTCGCCGGCGGGTACCGTATTGGCACGGAACGCGGTGATATCAGCCGCCTGCGAAACGGGATAAGTGAAGAAACCGACGGGAATGCTGCCTTCGAAGCCGCGCATGCCGATTTCGGTCTTCACCGTCGGGTTGCGCTGCAGACGGCTTACCGTCACCAAGTTTTGGAAATAGAAAGCCAGTTCACACAATTCGGGGATCTGGCTCTGCACGAAAAGGGTCACCTTCTCGGGGTCGAGACCACAGGCCAGATAGTCGAGGGCTACCTCGATTACATTTTGGCGTACCTTTTCGGGGTTGTCGGTGTTGTCGGTCAGCGCTTGAGCGTCGGCGATGAACACAAACATCTTGCTGTAATCGCCCGCGTTTTGCAATTCTACGCGACGGCGGAGCGAACCGACGAAATGACCGATGTGCAGGCGACCGGTGGGGCGGTCGCCGGTGAGAATAATCTTATTGGAAGACATGTTATTGCTTATTGATGCAACAAAATTACTACATTCGCCCGAATTACACAACGATCGCTCTCAAATTCCCGCGCCTCAGCCGCTTTCTCTCTCCTTATTATATAGGAGGGTGCCACCTTTCAGTTCAGTGCAAACAAAAGCCCGTCACTTCTCACACTCAAGGAGTGCAAGGGAGTGACGGGGCACATGAAAAACAAAACTAACTATTTTGTCTACTGAGCGAGGTTAGAACGTAAAACCTACGCGCAGCGTGAAGCCACCGAGGAATTTAACCTTTTCCTTGTTATCAGTACGCACACCATTGGCGTCAACGGTGTAGCCGTTCTTGTATTCCATTTCTTGGTGGGTAAAACCGGCACCGAAAGTGAAGTTTTTGTACTCCAAACCGGCCACAGCACTGCCATAGAAGCCACCTTCAAACTTCTCACTGAGGGCGGGAATCGTCATACCGGCGCGCAGTCCGATGAAAGGACGCACCGAAAGACCGGTGGGGATGAGAAAACGCACATCACCGTAGACGGGAATGAACGAAGCATTGGCAAAGCTATTGTTGCTCAACGTAAGATTGTCAAAACGCTGTGCAGCAGCACCCAGTCCGACATAAGCGAAGCCACCGAAACCGGCGCCCATCGAAGCAGAAAGTTCCGTGCGAGAAGTGTTTTCACGCACCACGCGACCGACTTCGGCATAACCGCGCAAGGTAACATCGGCATCGTTCGTTCCGGCCAACGAGGAAGAGGCCATCGGACGGCGATCGGAATGACTCATTTCGTCGCGGGGGCGCAGTTCGATGCGCGCCACATCGGTCAGACGATAAACTTCTTGTGCACCACTTTGACGACGCACCGTCACAGATTCACCATGGTTGATGCTCACAATACGACAACGCAGTTCTTTACCATTGCGAAGGTAGATCACATCGGGATCAAAGCTCTGAGCCGAGGCCGAGAATGCAAAACCGCAAAGCAGGGCGAACAGGAGGAAAATCTTTTTCATTGTAATATATAAGTTGGATCGTAATTCAAAACTGAAGCAAAGCGCAATGCGCTTTCTCTTTTATCTCTCGTGTCAGAAGCGGTAACCGAGTTGCACGGTGAAGCCTTTAGTTTCCATATCCGATGCGGACGAGGAAAACTCATTATGCTGATTGCGACTCATCCACACGCCCTGATAACCCAATCCGAACATCCAGCGATGGATCTCCGCACCGGTAGTCAAACCCAAGAAGGCGCCGCCCGAAACGTCAGTACCGTTGACCGGAATGGCGTAACCGACACGCGCATCGACATAGGGTTTCAGTCCCGTGATGAGTGGTAGGATGAAACGCCCCGCTGCATAGACCGGGACGGCATTGGCCGCTGCGTCGGGTTGCGCGATATAACCCACACCGGCGCCGATAAAGAGGAAATTGCGCAGACGCAAACCGCCGGTCAGCTGCACATCATACTGATTGGGGGTGGTATATCCCGCTTCGACGTATCCACTCCAATAGGGAGCCTGCATAAAAGGCGAAAAACGCCGAATATCAATCACATTGAGCACCTGAGCCGGCATGAAGGTGAAAGACTGGCCTTCGACCGTCTGCACACGAATCATGCCACCGCGCAGCCGCTCAACGATGCGGCCGCGGACGATGCGACCATCACGCAAATACACTTCGGCGGTTTCGACCTGCTGGGCAGATGCGCCGAGTACGGCCGCCACAAAGAGAAGTAGGAGGAGCAAACGTTTCATTGTCTGAGAAGATCTTTTGGAAAACGTAAAGCACAGTACGACAACAGCCCGGTGCCGGAGCACTTCGAAGCCGCTGAACAGAGGTTGCGCACCGCAAATATAAACATTTCACGGCATTTGAGAAACTTTTTTCGCTCTTTTCGTGCCGTTTTTGCGCCTTATTGCGCATTTCTGTCCGAGACTACAATTCTTTCCGATACCATCGTCCGAATTGCATGTAGAGCAAGCCGGGGATAAACAAGAAAAAGGCATAGAGAATCTCGCTCACCCACGCCATCGACAGTGAACAATGCTGTAGGTAGATCGCGTAGTAGATGAAACTGCAATACACCACGAGTGAAAAAATTTCGATGTAGAATGAGATGCGCGTGTTGCCCGTGCCCGAAATGGCCTGGAAGAACACAAAGGCAGGCACTTGGAAGATATAGCTCAAGGCCAGTACCCGAATCGGTGCGACACCGGCCTCGATGATCGGTGCTTCGTCGGTGAAGATACTCATCACCTCGACAGGGAAGATCACAATGAGCAACCAAATCGGAATCAAGACGAAATAAGCCATACGAATCACACGCCACACCATCGGGCGCACACAGGTGAGATGGCCACTGCCCAAGATATTAGAGGTCAGGGTCGAGGCTGTAGAGGCAAAAGCCGAGAGCGCCATGAAGGTGAAATTTGTGATCGCGCGCAGCACATTCGTCACGGCCAGTTCACGCTGCCCCAGGCGTTCGATTGCGATGAAGAACAAGAACCATGTGATGAGCGAAAGAAAACTTTGCACCATCATCCAAAGGCTCACATTGAGCATTTTCGCCAACAAACGGAATTTGAATTTCGGCAAACGATGGAGCGCAAACCGGTGATAGTCTACTTTGAAAAAGGTGTAGACAATGAAAAAGAGCATAGAGATGCCGCTCGCAATCGAAGAAGCGATGGCAGCACCGGCAATGCCGAGCGCCGGGAAACCCAAGTGGCCGAACACCAGCACGTAGTTGAGCACCACGTTCGACAGCACCATCACGACAGCATTGTATTTGAGCACCCCGGTTTGTGTCGTGCCGACAAAGAAGGCGCGAAACAGACAGGCCACCATGCTGAAGTACACGCCCCACATGCGCCAATCCAAATAAAGCCAAGCGGCATCATAAACGTCGTCGGAAGAGATGAACAAACGCAGCAAAGCGGGGCCAAAATATTGAGTACCGATGAGCAAAACGGTGGAAAGCGCGGTGAGGAAGAGCAAGCTGTGCCAAAACACGCTGCCAATGTCTTCCGGCTTGTTCTCCCCGTTGCGGCGCCCCATGAGAATTTGCGCACCGGAACAAAATCCGAGAATGAGCATAAACACAGCGATGAAGAAGATACCGCCAAGTGCAGAGGCCCCTAACTCCACTTCGCCCACACGTCCCAAAAAGGCCGTGTCGGTCATGCCCACCAACTGTTCGACGATCGAACTGAGCAGGAGGGGGAAAACAATTTTCCAAATATCGCGATAAGAATAACTCGGGCGACTGCGCGCGTCGTCCGTACGAGAGATAGTTTCTTTCATTGTCATAAGCCAGGCAAATATACGCATTTATACGCGATTTTAGCACGGAGCCGACATGAAAAAGTCGTATCTTTGCGCACAGCATATCTCACTTTCACACATGAAACTTTACTTTCTCGGCACCGGCACCTCCTCGGGCGTCCCACAAATGGGATGCGCTTGCGCCGTATGCACCTCTTCCGATCCGCGCGATCGCCGCTCGCGCTGTTCGGCACTCCTTGAGACCGACGACCATCGCCTCTTGCTCATCGACTGCGGCCCCGACTTCCGCTCGCAGATGCTGCGTTTCATCGCCGAGCACCCCTTCGGCTCCGGTACCCTCCCCTACCACGAGCGTCGTGTGGCCGAAATGAGTGATGAGCAAGCCCGCGCTGCCGGACTCCACGAAGCGCCCCGTAGCCCTTACGCCGTGCCCGCGCTCGAAGCGGTGCTCCTCACCCACGAACATTTCGACCACGTGGCGGGACTCGACGACCTCCGCCCGCTCTCCCACTTCAGCCCGATCGAGGTGTGGGCCGAACCCAACGTGGCCGCCCCCATTCTCCGGCACATGGGCTATTGCTTTGGGAAAGACCACTACCCCGGTTCGCCGCAACTCACGATGCACGAGTTTGCCATCGACCGATCGTTCACAGCGGCCGGTGCCACCGTCACGCCCATCCGTGTGATGCACGGACGTCTCCCGATTGCGGGGTTTCGCATCGGTGATTTGGCCTATATGACCGACCTTTCCACCCTTCCCGACAGCGAATGGCCGAAACTGCAGGGCGTGCGCACGCTGGTGGTGAGCGCTTTGCGTCCCGAACCGCACAACACGCACCAAACGCTCGAACAAGCCATCGCCATGGCACGACGCGTCGGAGCAGCGCGCACCTATTTCATCCACATGTGTCACCAAGCCGGTAGACAGTGCGAAGCCGACACTCAACTGCCCGAAGGCATGGCCTATGCCTACGACGGTTTGGAGATCGAGTGCTGAACCTTTCGCACGTGGTTGAGGACTTTCGCGCAAAGTGCACTGCTTTTCTTCCAAACTCCACTTCTTTTCGCACAAACTCGACGCTTTCTTCACCGCCGCACTTAATTTGAAGAAGCCACGTCGGTTTGAACAACAAAACAGCCCGCCATTCACTTGCGTGAACAGCGGGCTGTCATTTTACATCGACGCTATCGTAGCGTATGGCATCTGCATCAAGAAGATGTGCTTATTCGTGATTGGGCAAGATATCACGACTCGGGTCGACTCCAATGCTGTGGAGCACCTTATAGTATTTGTTCTTCTCGTTGCATGCGAAAGCAACACCTACGCCGTCTCCGGCGTTATTGAGTAATTTCTTGTTGGCTTTTTTCTCTTCCAACAACGTGATGTAACTCTCCGGAAGCACTTCAAAATTCACAAGGCGGTCGAACTTCTCCTTGACAAGGCATTCGCCACGCGCTTGCAAGGAACTACCTTCGCTGACAGCACGTACACTGTCCAAACGCATCGAACGGTCGCCGTTACGATCTGCGGTGAACGTGAGTAACACATCGTTTTCTTTCGCAATCGTGGCAAAAACCAATTCGCTTTCCGCCGCAAGTATCAACTCCTTATAGTCGTCCTTGTCGAGAACATTCTTCATGGGAATGCGCACCAACCCTCCGTCGGCATAACCTAATACCAACCAAGCGTTTTCTTCGTCGGCATGAATCGCCAAGGTGAGCGCATCCTCATTCTCCGCTCCGTAGTATTCCGGCGTCAACATTGCAGAGTTGTTTTTCGAGAAGGTCAGAAAACATAAGGGAGAAATGAAGTCCTCCTCATAATACCACAATACATTGTTGCGCTTGTTGGCGGTTGCGATGGTCGGTTCGAAGGATGCGTCGGCAGAGAGATCGGTTGTTTTCATCGGTTGTTCGACCTCGCTCGTTGGAAAGTTTTCTCCACCGCTCCACTGCGCCTCATTATCTTCAGGCACCGTGGTTTCCGCCGCTTGATATTCGGCCTCTAAGCGCTGCTTTCGCTCCGCTTCGAAACGCTCCTTGCGGCGCTTCTCAAAATGAGCCAACTGTTCGCCTTCCAATCGTACGTTCTCCGAGCCTTGTCGCTCATAAACGACACCGTCCAACCGAGTCAACACGGGGAAGGGGCGCAGCACGCACACCTTGCAAACCGTTTTTCCGTCATAGTCACACATCTCGACACTGAAATAATCAGCAGAGGTGTGGGACGGAGAAAAGGCATTGCGCACCTCGGTGGCAATATAACGTTGATATTCGTCCAACTGGTCTTTCCCTTTCAAGTTACTAAACCTTTTATACTGCAAGTCATTGCTGATTCCGACGGGAATACCATGATCGTTCACGCCTATATAGAGCGTGCCGCCCTTGGTGTTGTAGAAGGCACTAAGTACACGGAGAATATTCGAGGTCTGCTGCGTTATATTATCTTCCATGTGGTTTTCAGGCGGATAAACGATGCTCGTTTTGAACTCGGTGCAAATGTCCTCACGCCCTATCGACTTCCTCTCTTCTCGTCCACTGATGTGCAGCAATTCGTTGATGTGGCGGACAATCTCTTCGTGTGTTTGACTAAAGTTGTCACGGCTCAACAATCGGGCGGCCATCACGATCGCTGCCAACTGGCACACCAACGGGCTCTCGCCCTTATGCGTGCTTTCGAGCAAACCACTTTCGCAGTCGACTCGATCGAAGCAACTGAGCACGTAGAGCACGCCGATATTTTCGCGCAAATGACCATCTGCCACTGTGCTCGAGGCACGATAAGTGTCGATCTTCTCCCTGTGCTCTTCATCGAGTCGATGATTGATGGAGTAAAACTCTAACATGCCGAGCAAGTCGCGCCATTTCTCATAGAACTCCACTCGTTCGGCACGATCCGTTAGCTTGGCCAACAGACGAGCAGCAGAAACATAATGATAGCGGCGCAGCAAGTTTTCTTCGCTCTTGGCCACATGATCCAAAACAAGCATGAGTTCGTCGAGTTGATCGGCAGTGAACAAGGAATTCGCTACAAAAACTTCCTCTTCCTCGGTGGGTACCTCACGTTCGTCTAACCCTTCGCCGCAACGGTTTGCCCAATAGGCCACGGCACTGACCTGATCGAGACGCACGTGATCAACAACATCCTCGATTTCCACGGGAGCGAGACCGAGACCCGCGGCTCCCTTCAACGTGACGAGCACGGCTTTCCCAATCAGCGGACGGCCGTACACTTTGCCTGAATCCTCTCCCCAATTGTCACATAGGCGTTGATTGAATTCGTCACCGTTCTCGAAATAGACGCCTAACCCATTTTCGGCAAAACCAACCCAGCCTCCATTTGCGTAACTTACCACTAGGCAATATAGCTGTTCATCGAAGTTTGCAATGTCCTTCAAATCTTCCTGCAGCACGTTTTTGGTCGAGAAAATATAGCGACCATCGGGGGTGATGCCTTCAACCAGAGCCGTGACACAGAGTTGCTCGCCATTGGGACGACGAAAAGGATTGATGCCGTTGAGGTACTTCACATTGTAAGGCGCAAGATTTCCACCGGGGAGCAAGCCTTCTCCCTCATAATAATCGTCTTCGACGCGACAGAGCAAGCGATTGGGATTCTCGGGATCGATGGCATAGGGAGCAATGCGCACCTCGTCTCCGCGCTCTGGTCGTTCTTTTCGGCGGGCTTGCCGAAGCTGTTCTATCGTGGAGTGGCGAGTCTCCAAATCGCGTTCCAGGTCGTTCCACAAACGGCGGGCTTCTTCCAACGAAGTGAGCGCGGCATTCGGCCAGTTAAGTTTCTTTTCCGTGAAAAACTGCAATCGATCCCAGAGCATGGCTTCGGGCGGTAGCACAGCTTGCTTGCTATCACAACGGAGAGGCGCGACGCTGATGCCGGACGAATCAGCGGTGAGGCGAATGTGATCCGTCAAATAACTTTTGCTGTAATCGGCGAGCAGCTTCTCATCGACTTGCTCAGACAGGCGGGCTGCAACGAACGGAAGATTGTTGACATCTGCCCAAGTGTAGCACGAAGAAGCCTGAATAGCCACGGCATCGGCAAGCGAAAGCACTGAACGACGAAGCAAATCGTCGGTGTTACCCGTTGGGAAACAAGCAGCCATTCGACACAAACGAGCATAGTTGAGTTGCGCATCAAACAAATTGGTGTCGCGATTGGGATCGGCCAAGAATAGTTGGATGGAAAGCGCTTTGAAGACGTTACGGAAATCAGGGTGCTTCTCATCGACGATATTGGCCACGTCATCATACAGTTCAGACACATAAAATTCGAGCAAACGAATGAACGCTCGACGGAAGGTATCGGTTTTCCAATAACGTTCTTCTGCTCCGGTGATGATTTCGAAAAAAGCATTCATCCGTTGCTCCATCAAGTCCGGCAACAACGTAAAGATGCACATCATCAACTCGAGTTTCTCAGAGGCGTGATAGATATAATGAGAAGCCTCGAGCGAAGCAAACAGCTTATCAATCACTTTAGTGTGCTCGCCTTCTTCAATATATTTGGCCGCACTGATGTAAAACATACACTGCTCAACCAACGTCGTGATGCGTTCTTGGAAAATACCACGTTGACGCTCTTCACAACGATTGAGCGTCTGCGTCGACTCCAAAACAAACAGCAGCTCTTTTTGGATTTCGCTCAGCACTTCGCCAACCCGCTGATAATTAGCTTCCGCACACGCCGTTCCGCCTTCGGCTTCATTCGCTGCTTCGGTCGGCGTGGTCTCGGAATAAAGGATCGCCTGGAGAGTCTTTCTCACCCATTTTCCGGCATGGCGTTCAAAAGGTTCGTTACTGCCCAAAATCAAGCAACAAAGTTCATCCAAATCCCATAACGTAGGACGACGGCCGAGGTCTTTTTCGATGACCGCAGAAAGGGTATGCTCATTAAATGGAGAGTCGGCAGGGTTTGCAGAAGAAGCCTCACCTTGACTGCTCTCCAATTTTAATTTCAAACGACCTTCACTGATACTCAACACCTTGCACGTCACAATTTGACGCTCAAGCAAGACTTGATCGGTATAGAGTCGAAAGAAAAAGCCGAAACGATCTTCTACTTCATAGTATTTTTTGTCTGGATAAGCACGCCGAACAGTAAAATCATAATTGCTTTTCTCACTTAACGGGTAGTTCTTCTTCAAGTAATGCTGCACATTTTGAACAATACTTACTTTTCCGTCTTCATCAGTCCTTACAATACAATGAATTTCTTCCGGTTCCTGCTGTGTCTCTTGAAAAGGAAATAATCTAACGTTGTAGTCTGCTCCTTCGTAGTTCACAACAAAAAACTTCTTCCCGTAACGGATGTGCGTTTTCAGATTTTGGAATGTCTTTTCTTCCATGATGAGAATTAAATTTGAATGATACTTATAGACAAGACGCTTGCATTAGCACAAGATCCGTCGTGTTTTTCTTTTCATTGTCACAAAGTTACAAACAAATCTATTCCGAACAAATAAACACCCAACAAATCCCGACTGATTATATTTTATTCAGAACCATTCTTCTCCAATATCCGAAATACATCGACAATTATGCCCAAAAAAGGGGAACGACTTCTTGCGGTCGTTCCCCCTGTGGGATTTTAGAATTTGGCAGAAACCTGCACATCTATGGTATTGTAGTTCCGATCGGCGCCCGCGCGATCATTCGTGTGGGTGTAATTGAGTTGGAACAGGTAGTTTTTGCCCAATCGGTAGTTGGCCGAAAGACCCCAGTTGGTTTTCAGTCCCTGCCAGGTCGTGGCATCGTCGCGGTAGCAATCCCAACGGCCATACACCTTCAGGCGTTGGCAGCCCGGCACGGATCTACCGGCCATCGCATACCAACCATCGCTTTCGTTGGCGCCTCCCTTCGTCGTGCTGCCGTGGCTGTGCACATATTCGCCGCGCGCCTCCCAACGCCCCACATACATGAAGCCAAGTGCATAGCGCTTGCGCTCGAGTTGAAGCGTAGGTTTCGCAGGATCGGTGAAACGGCCGTTCCAACCGAAAGCGCCGACAGAAAGCCCTTCCACGGGACAGATCCACAAACCGCCGATCAAATCCTTGAAGTGGTCGATGTCTGCGTGATTGGTACCCTGTCCGTTGAACAGCCCCACTTGATAGTGCAAGAGTTTACGCCCACCGGCCACAGGGAAAAGGTCACCTTGCACCTGCACGCCAATGTCGCGACCATTGGAAACGTGCTCTCCAATTCGATCATTGAGACTTTGCAATTTCGAAGCCACTTGCGAGAAACTGCCGAGTCCTACCGACAGGGGAGATATCGGTTTGTCGAAACCAAACGGCCGATGGTATTGTCCGAGACGCACTTGCAATTCGGGAAATTTGCGCCACTCCACATACGCATCGAGCAAACGCGGCCCGCGATCAATGCCCGGCGCACCGCTCATCTCCATCTGAAAACGATAGAACACGTCACGCCACGCATAACCGCTACCATAAAAACGGAAATAGCGCATCGAAAAATTGCTCGAAGTTGCAGCACCTTCGCGGTCGGTCAGCTCAGCCTTCGCGGTAATGTAGCCCCCGAGCGTAAAAGAGGGTTTGAACGTGGGACGACTCTCCGGCTGCTTGTCCGAAGCCTTCGTGGCCACTTGCACAAGACTGTCGGCTGCCGTGGCGTACTCCGTCGACAGCTCGTGAGAATGGGCTCCTGCAACACCGCCGCACAGCGCAGCGCAGAGGAGAAGAAAAGTAGTTTTCATTTGAAAGGAAGTGAGTTTGAGATGCAAAATTATAAAATCTGCGAGAGATATGCAGACAATCACGCCCGAAAAAGCGCGAAGTCTCTGTCTACTCACTGCGCAACGCATTGCATATTGCGCTTCACTTTATGCAATGCGCAGAAAAGTCCACGTGCTTTCCACCTATTTTTGCAATGTGGGCTAACAAAAAAGCGGGAGAAAACTTGGATGCTCGGCATTTTCTGACTACATTTGCAAGCACGAAAATAAAATAAGAATAAAACTAGCATCCTCATGGAAGAAATACTCGAAAAGCCCTATGTGATCGGACTCGACATGGGTGGCACTAACTCGGTTTTCGGTATCGTGGATCAACGCGGCACCATCATCGCACAGACAGCCATCAAAACGCAGGCCTATCCCGACATCAATGACTATGTGAAAGCGGCGGTTGAAGCCCTTCAACCCGCACTCGACGTCGTAGGCGGCATCGACAATATCCGCGGTATGGGTATCGGTGCGCCGAGCGGTAACTTCTATAACGGCACGATCGAACGTGCCGCCAACTTGATTTGGCAAGGCATTGTGCCCATTTGCGACCTCTTTGAGGAAGCACTCGGTGTGCCCTGTCGAGTGACCAACGATGCCAATGCCGCAGCACTGGGCGAAATGACCTATGGCATAGCCCGCGGCATGAAGAACTTCATCATGATCACCCTCGGCACCGGCGTAGGTTCGGGCATCGTCGTGGACGGTCGCGTCGTCTATGGTTCCGACGGTTTCGCCGGCGAACTCGGACACGTGGTCATCGACCACTCCGAAGCCGGCCGTCCCTGCGGCTGCGGTCGCAAAGGCTGCTTGGAGACCTACTGTTCGGCCACCGGCGTGGCACGCACCGCACGTGAGTTCCTCGCCAAGAGCGACACGCCCTCGCCCCTCCGCGAATTGGATCCCGAATCGATCACCTCGTTCGACGTGTTCCAAGCTGCCGAAAAGGGCGACCAAATCGCTTTGGACATCTTCGAATACACCGGCACACTCCTCGGCCGCACTTGCGCTGATTTTGCCACCTTCAATTCGCCCGAGGCCTTTGTTTTCTTCGGTGGTTTGGCCAAAGCCGGCGACTACCTCATGGAGCCCCTGCGCAAGGCTTACGATGAAAACGTGTTGAAGATTTTCAAGGTCAAGGCGAAACTCCTCGTTTCGACCCTCAAAGGTTCGGAAGCCGCCGTTCTCGGTGCTTCGGCCCTGGGTTGGGAATAAGTTCTTCCCCATCCCCTTCTTCTTCATAGCGATTATCCCTCCCCCGTTGAAGTCCACACTTCAGCGGGGGATTTTCGTGCGGATCAACGAACAGGTTCGCCCGCCTTTCTCAGCGCAGACCGGCCAGCCAATGCGCTCTATAAGAACGCATAAGCACCGAAGTGCATGAACCGTTGTTGGCTTTATCAGAGCACGACACGACAGCATGGGTCGATGGTTGTGTTCAGTAAATCAAAGAGCGTTTGCGCTGATTCGCCGGGCGGAAGCCCTTTGATCTTGCGCTATAGGGACGCCGCAGAGCGACGGGAAAAGGGAAGGTTGTGTTTTATCGAGGGCAAAGGTATATCTTTTATTTCGAATAATCGAAATTTCGAGCAAGAAAAAGTTGATATATCGCGAAACTACATTACGACCCCCAAAAACAAGTGGACTTTCTTACGAAAATGCTCTTGTTTTGCATTCTTCTTCCCAACTTCTTCGAGAAAGTTGCCCGCCAAACCTCCCCCACTTAGCGCGCTTTCTTCGCGCACACGAACGTGCGCCCGAACGGACACGCACCTGCACATCGCGCACTCAACGAGTTTGTTTTTTCTGCCTTCACCCTTCACCTTCACACCTAACTCGCTGTAAAATTGCGGATTACGGGTGAAGGGAACGATCAATTTAACACTTCACAGGTGAAGGAAAACGGGGTGAAGCCTTCACCTTTAAGCCTCTATACGTCAACACTTTGCCGCGAATAGGTGAAGTGGTGAAGGAAAAAATCGAAAAACGCCGGACGCGCGCGCATACGCGTACGCGTTGGGCACCGGCACTCGCAATGCATTGTGTGTCTATTCTTTGGTTCAATCTCCTACAAACAATAGTGGTTCATTAGAAAATGAAGAAAAAGGGATTCATCCGATATTTGGAATGATGGGGCTCTACAAAGAAGAAAAGCGCAGAATCTACTCGAATGGGCTGTTCGCTCACCTTCTCCTCAACGGCATGCTTCACACGAAGACGCATCTTATGCTCACCGGATTCGGCGAAGGTCACGGCACCGGGCTGCTTCGCTCGTGAAGAACTACGCGAACCGCCTTCAAAGGTTCACTCATATTCATCCACTTAGCTATCATTCATCAGTTGAACAACTACAGGAGAGGCCTTGTCCTCCGCCACCTCAATAAAGAAGGGAGAGGATATGCGAATAGCGACAAGACAATAGCAAAATAGTAAGAAGCAATATTGCTATTGAGCTATATCGAATACAACCCTTATTCATTCTCCTTTTTTGATATTCTGTTTGCCATGCACCATGCAGATTCTCTTCAATATATGAACCGTCTTTGAACAGATAGACCAGCGGTTCTACATCAAAAACAAAATCAGAGATTGGCTCTCGCTCTTCCCAAATAATGGGAGAAGAAGCGATGCATTCCTCATAAGGAACTTCTATTCGGCTATCATCATGGTCATTTAACTTAAGGTGTCTTCTCGTCTTACGTTCGTTGGGGGATAGTATGAATAATCCATGCCATATATTCTCAACTTCATACTTGTACCCCAAGTAAATGCAATACATGCGACTCTCATAGGCGGGATAAGAGTATTTTCGACCCATTTCAAGAAACAACTTAAAGTACTCTCCGCTTTTTGAGAACAACCTTGAATCAACCTTTTCTTTCGTATAGATATACCAGAACCACACGTTGTCATTATTGCAATAGGTATGCAATGGCAAATCTCTTCCACCAATCAAAATCCTCTTACCTGTCTTATTCTCTATTTTCATCATTTCAAAACCGTAAATTTCACTTCTTCAAATACTGCGTATAAAGTCTGCCGACCATCACGTGTTATCTTCTAAATTTCAGTTCCGTCCTCGATAGGACTCCAAGGCCTCTTGTTATTGTAAATTCTGGAAGCTCTATACCCTACCACTTCTACGATGAAGTAGGGTTGTGATAATACGCTCGTTGAAAATCTCGCCAGTCTCTCATCAGTTCGTAAAGCTCTTCGATAGGGATAATAGCTTCTACCTTGTCGTCTTCGTATACATTCTTTACTACCGCTTTTTCTCTATCACACTCTATCATATACACCTCAAAGCCAAAACCTTCATAA
>QWCW01000324.1_pt1 | contig 20001 bp, 17 predicted proteins | sample 1972691 | NCBI WGS metagenome assembly QWCW01 (sample SAMN09866698, study PRJNA288562) | Human oral metagenome isolate pre2_saliva, whole genome shotgun sequencing... | reverse complement strand
CTTATCAGGTACAGGTTGTTTCTTGGTACGACAATGAGAACTCTTACACTTCTCAGATGGTTCGTACAATCAAGTACTTCGCAGAGTTGAAGTAATACCGTTAGAGAAGAGTCTGTAATTTCTTTCTTTTGTAGAGAGTTATGGATAAAATAATACTCCCTGTCAGCTTTGCTGGCAGGGATTTTTTTGTTATCTTTGCGACATGGAGAACAAAGGGTTATGTGATCAGATAGCTATAAGTGATATGTCAGAACGAAGAATGATAACCATTCTTGGCCCAACAGCATCTGGAAAGACTGATCTTGCTGCACATCTTGCTTCATATCTAAAGGCAGAGATTATCAGTGCAGATAGCCGGCAGGTGTATCGTGGTATGGATATCGGAACAGGAAAGGATTTGGGGGATTATACTGTTGACGGACACGTGATTCCTTATCATCTTATAGATATCTGTGAGCCAGGGACGAAATACAATCTTTTTCGATATCAGCAGGACTTTCTTGATTGCTATGAAAATATACGTAAGCGGAAGGTACAACCAATTCTCTGTGGTGGAACGGGTTTATATATAGAGGCGGTCTTGAAAGGGTATAGTCTTTCTCCTGTTCCTCAAAATCCAGAATTACGTATGGCTTTAGCTGATAAATCACTTGAAGAGTTGACGGTTATATTGGCAGATCTAAAGACAAAGAACCATTCTGTCATGCATAATAAGACGGATGTTGATTCCTGTCAAAGAGCCATCCGCGCTATTGAGATAGAGACATATAACCTTTCCAATCCCGTAAAGGAGAGGTCATGTCCGCCTATAGACTCCTTGATAATTGGTGTAAATATAGATAGAGAGGAACGTCGGAGAAAGATCACGAGCCGTTTAAAGAGCCGCCTTGCTAACGGGATGGTTGAGGAGGTAGATGGGTTATTAAAGAGTGGAATATCTGCAGAAGACCTTATCTATTATGGTTTAGAGTATAAATATGTAACAGAGTTCCTTATTGGTAATATTACCTATGATGAAATGGTTCATCAACTTGAAATAGCTATTCATCAATTTGCCAAACGACAGATGACGTGGTTTAGAGGAATGGAACGTCGTGGGTTCACCATTCATTGGATAGATGCACTGCAACCTATGGATGTAAAGATAGATGAAATAATGAATTTATGGTAGATGAAGAAAGATGGGGTATTATTTATTGCCCACGGAATGGTTATCTTGGTAATTATCAGAAGCAACGAAGGATCCTTGAACAATGTCTGCAGCTACACCAAGTTTCTTATGATATAGTTCAAAGTGAGAATCCTCGTAGTGTAGAGCGACTGGTATGTCTGCTTGTAAGCAATGGTTACAAGACCATTATCATATATGGTGGTGACTCTGCATTGAATGATGCGGTTAATTATCTGATGCTTTTAGAACCAGAAAAGCGTAACAGTATAACGGTGGGTGTTATTCCAAATGGTGTGCTGAACGACTTTGCACACTTCTGGGGATTTGATGAATCACACTTGGAACAGACTATAGTTTGGCTTAAGCAGAAGCGTATAAGACGGATAGATATTGGGTATATTCGCTATGAAAACAAGAAGTGTGAGCGTTGTCGTAGATATTTCCTTAACTGTGTAAATATTGGGATGGTTGCAAATATAATGAGCCTTCGTCGTCGTATGCGCCACCTTTTCATATCCCGTACAATCTCCTTTATTCTCTCTTGTTTCCTGCTTTTGTTCCAACGTATGGATTATTTGATGTCACTGAACATCAATACAGATAGTATCAGGCGACGGTTGATGACCGTTTGTATCGGTAATGCTCAAGGCTATGGGCAGACACCGAATGCTGTCCCATATAATGGTTTACTAGATGTTTCAATCGTTTCTCAACCAAAGATGTTGCAAGCAATGAAGGGTATGTATCTCTTGTTGCGGGATAAGATATTGAATCATCAGAGTGTATTACCTTATAGAACGCAGGAACTGAGAGCACAGGTAACCTCACATACTCCTGTCAGTGTTGATGGACGACTCTTGAAATCGGCACCTGTTGGCACTTTTATAATAGGTGTGGAGAAAGAAGTCATTAACTTTATCATACCGAATTAATACACCTTATATATTAAATTACTCCTGTCTATTCTCTTGTTTTTATTGAAAAAAGAGACCTTCTATTGTTTAAGCAAATTACTGATAGATTCTATCTACCCGTTAAAAGCTCCTAAGCTTTCTCTAAAATGTTTATGAACTTTTCCTATTATATATTAGAGCTTTTAAGACATAGGTATTTAAACCTTCTTCGTAAATTCTTCTTATAAGTTTCATAAGAGAAGTCTGAACCTGAAAATAATATCTTACTTTATAATGCTATTATGAAAAATATTTGTATCTTTGGAGTGCCAAACGGTAAAGTCTGTAAAGACTTCTACTGGAAAGAAATTAAAAACCAAACAATAAACCTTAAAAGACATGAGCTACTTAAAATTTGAAAAAGCTCTGATGACCAATCTTCAAGATTCGCTTCCCCGAGAGCTACTGCGAACTAATCGTTCTGGAGCTTATGCTTGTTCCACTATTGTTGATTGTAACACTCGTAAGTACCATGGTTTACTTGTTGTCCCCGTTCCTGAATTAGATGATGACAATCATGTGCTGTTGAGCTCTCTTGACCCCACAGTTATACAGCATGGTGCTGCATTTAACTTGGGTTTACATAAATATCAAGGAGGAACTTTCAGCCCACAAGGGCATAAGTATATACGGGAATTTGATTGTGATAATGTCCCTACTACTATATATAGGGTTGGAGGAGTCTTGTTAAAAAAAGAAGTTGTTTTCCAACACTATGAAGATCGTATCTTGATACGTTATACATTACTGGAAGCTCATTCGAAAACAACGTTGCAGTTTCGCCCATTTTTAGCATTCCGCAGTGTTAAACAATTTACGCATGAGAATCCTGTAGCTGATAGAACCTATCATCAGATAGATAATGGAATAAGCACTTGTATGTATGCAGGGTATCCAGCCCTATACATGCAATTCTCAAAAACCAATGAGTTTCATTTTGAACCTTATTGGTATCGTGGTCTCGAATATCCAAAGGAACAAGAACGTGGCTATGCTTCTGATGAAGATTTGTATGTGCCAGGTTATTTTGAGATGAATATTAGCAAAGGAGAGAGTATTATTTTCGCTGCTTCTACTTCAGAATGCAAGCCTTCTATACTACCCAATTTGTTTACTACAGAGGTTGAGACACGTAGCCCTCGAGATAATTTTTTCCATTGTCTTGTTAATGCAGCACATCAGTTTCATAATAGCGCAAAGAATGGTGCCCGTTATATACTTGCGGGTTATCCATGGTTTAAGTGTCGCGCGCGCGATCAGTTCATAGCACTTCCTGGTCTCACATTGAGTATTGAAGAGCAGGATTATTTTGAGTTGGTGATGCAGACAGCAGAGAAAGGGCTACGCGAATTTATGGAAGGAAAGCCTTTGACTGTTAATATCTATGAGATGGAGAAGCCTGATGTACCTCTTTGGTGTGTGTGGGCTATTCAGCAATATGCTAAAGCTGCAGGTAAAGAACGTTGCAAGAAACTCTATGGTAGTTTATTGTATGATATCATAGATTACCTTATGTTAGATAAACATCCAAACTTGACTTTAGACAAGAATGGATTACTTTATGCTGATGCAAAGGGTAAAGCTATAACCTGGATGAATTCTATGAACAATGGGCGACCAGTTGTTCCACGCTCTGGATATATCGTGGAGTTTAATGCCCTTTGGTATAATGCTATGAAGTTTGCTGCTGTTATGGAACAAGAGAGTGGGAATATAGAGCGATCGAATACTCTTGAGGAACTCGCAGCGCGGTGTAAAGAGGCGTTTGTCGATACATTCCTTAATGAGTATGGCTATCTTTATGATTATGTTGATGGGAATATGATAGATTGGAGTGTTCGTCCAAATATGATATTTGCAGTTGCACTTGATTATTCACCACTTGATCAGAAACAGAAACGGGGTGTTTTAGATGTTTGTACGCGCGAACTACTGACGCCGAAAGGATTACGTTCTCTTTCTCCAAAGAGTGGTGGTTACAATCCAATGTATACTGGTCCGCAAAGTCAGCGTGATCTAGCTTATCATCAGGGAACAGCTTGGCCATGGTTAGGAGGATTCTATCTTGAAGCCTGCTTGAAACTCTATAAGCAAACACGTTTGAGTTTTGTCGAGCGTCAGTTAGTTGGTTATGAGGATGAGATGTTCCATCATTGCCTTAGTACGTTACCAGAACTCTTTGATGGCAATCCACCTTTTAACGGCCGTGGTGCTATATCTTTCGCCATGAATGTGGCTGAAGTACTTCGTACTTTAGAGTTACTTGAAAAATATAAATATTAATAGGAGGAACTTATATGAAAGTATTAATGTTTGGATGGGAGTATCCTCCTCATGTATATGGCGGTTTAGCGACTGCAAATTTTGGTATATCGGAAGGTCTTCATGTGCAAGGTGATATTGAGACAACGCTTTGTCTTCCTCATCCTTTTGGTGATGAAGATCAGAGATTTGCCAATATTGTAGCAATGAACTGTGTGCCAATAGCCTATCGAGATGTTGATTATGATTATGTGAAGAACCGTATAGGCAATATAATGAATCCAGATCTTTACTATGAGTTGAGAAACCATATCTATGCAGACTTCAATTATATGCATGTCAACGACCTCGGCGCCATGGATTTTGCTGGTGGTTACCCTACTAACCTTCATGAAGAGATCAATAACTATTCAATTATTGCTGGCGTTGTGGCACGGACACTTGACTATGATATCATTCATGCACATGATTGGTTAACCTATCCTGCGGGTCTTCATGCCAAGCAAGTGTCAGGCAAGCCTTTGTGCATTCATGTTCATGCCACAGACTTTGATCGTTCACGTGGACAGGTTAATCCAACTGTATATGGCATAGAGAAGGATGGAATGGACAATGCTGATTGCATCATGTGCGTGTCAGAACTGACTCGCCAGACCGTTATAAATCAATATCATCAGGATCCACGTAAGGTTTTTACAGTGCATAATGCAGTTTATCCCCTGACACAAGAGATTGCAGATATTCCACGACCAGATCATAAAGGGAAGGAGAAACTTGTTACTTTCCTTGGTAGAATAACAATGCAAAAAGGTCCAGAATATTTTATTGAGGCTGCAAATATGGTACTTCATCGTACTCGTAATGTCCGGTTTTGTATGGCAGGGTCAGGTGATATGATGAATCAGATGATTTATCTTGCGGCTGAACGTGGTATTGCTGACCGTTTCCATTTCCCTGGTTTTATGCGAGGCAAAGAAGTCTATGAATGTTTGAAAGCATCAGATGTTTATGTAATGCCTTCTGTCAGTGAGCCTTTTGGCATTTCTCCTTTGGAAGCAATGCAATGTGGTACACCAAGTATTATCTCCAAACAGAGTGGATGTGCCGAGATCCTCAATAATTGTATCAAGATTGATTATTGGGATATACATGCATTAGCTGATGCAATTTATTCTATCTGTCATAATGAGAGTCTTTTCGACTATTTATCAGAAGAGGGTAAAAAGGAGGTTGCCCAGATAACGTGGGAGAAGGTTGGGGCATGGATTCGTGAGCTTTACCTTCGCACTTTAGGCTGGTAATAAAAGATTAATGAAACTTACTAATGACCTTTAAAACTAAAACGAGATAAGATAATGAAAACGATTTGTTTATATTTCGAGATACATCAAGTAGTTCATTTGAAACGTTATCGTTTCTTTGATATTGGTACGGATCATTATTATTATGATGATTTTGAGAATGAACGTTCAGTTTCGGATATAGCAGAGAGAAGCTATATACCTGCATTGAATACACTGTTGCAGATGATTCGTGACAATGGAAATGCTTTTAAAGTTGCCTTTTCTCTTTCAGGGGTTGGTATAGAACAACTTGAGATGCATGCTCCACAAGTACTCGAGAAACTACAAGAGTTGAATAACACAGGCTGTGTAGAATTTCTTGCAGAGCCTTACTCACACGGCTTAGCTTCCCTTGCTAATGAAGAGAGCTTTAAGCTAGAGGTAAAACGGCAGGCTCAGAAGATAAAGGAATATTTTGGGCAAACACCAAAGGTGTTACGTAATTCTTCTCTTATCTATAGTGATGATATAGGATTACTTGCTTCTCAAATGGGCTTTAAGGCTATGCTGACAGAAGGTGCGAAGCATGTGCTAGGTTGGAAGAGCCCACACTATATATACAACTGCGCACTTGCCCCAAAGTTAAAGTTACTATTGCGTGATATTAAGTTGAGTGATGATATCTCTTTACGCTTTAATAATTCAGAATGGGAGGGTTATCCTTTATTTGCTGATACCTATATGGATGAGATTGCTGCTCTTCCAGACGAAGAACAGGTGATAGGTATCTTTATGAATCTTTCTGCTCTTGGTATAGACCAACCCTTGTCAAGCAATATACTTGAATTCCTTAAGGCATTCCCCGCATGTGCAAAGCAACGTGGAATAACTTTCTCTACACCATCAGAGATCTGTATGAAACTGAAAAGTATCAGTAGTCTTGATGTGCCAGATACACTTAGTTGGATGGATGAAGAACGTGATGTCAGCACGTGGTTGGGTAATCCTATGCAACGAGAGGCGTTTAATAAACTTTACAGTGTTGCTGATCGGGTGCGAATAGCCAGAGATCCACGTATTAATCAGGATTGGGATTATTTGCAAGCTAGTGATAATTTCCGCTTTATGTCAACTAAGCCTTCTCGTGTTGGAATGGATCGGGGTATCTATGATGGTGCTTTTGACGCATTTACAAATTATATGAATATCCTTGGTGACTTCCTTAATCGTGTCAATAGCCTCTATCCTGCAGATATTGATAATGAAGAATTGAATGGGTTATTGACTACAATCCGCAATCAGGGTGAAGAGATTGAAATGAAGGAGAAGGAGGTAATACGGTTACAAGGGAAGGTTGACAAGTTGGAATCAGAAGAGGATAAGCTTCGATTGCAAGTCGAGAAGGAGGTAATCGGTAAGGCTGCCCCCGAGAGTCCTAGTCATAAGACTCCTGTAAAGCGTGTGGTAAAGAAGAAAAAAAAGGATTAATATAGATATAAGAGAGAGGGGATTAACGATGAGGATAGCTCTCATGAGAAATGTTACATGCTTTTCTTTGATGGTATGAATAACTTTTACAGATAGGATTGTTATTCTAGTTAATATTTAATGTAAATCCTTTCGGGAGTCACTTCGTATCTATTTGTAATTCAGATGCTTATAATTTGAAAAACAAAAGATGCCCTTTTGCAATGCAAAAGGGCATCTTTTGTTCCCCCAAAGGGCACCTTTTACCATTCAAAAGGGCGTCTTTTACAATGCAAAATAGCACCTATTGAAAGTGTGTTATGATTTATTCTTACAATAATCTTTTGTAATCCTATTGTCCAAGAGTGGGGTAGGGCAATGCCCATGTTTTTTTAATCTTCCCTCTTTATTTAGCCTAAGTGTTTGTTACTGTGTACGCTTACAATGTTAAAAACATCTTTTTTTTACTATAATATTTGTTTTATTCTTTTATTAGCTATATATTTGCCATGTGTTTTTCACTGATTTAGATGTTTGCTAAATCATTATTCGAGGTTGGTAGCTTCCTGCACCAACCTCTTTTTTGTGTACTTTACTTGATACTCTTCTAATCTTTTTCTATCTTTGCAAAGTCTAATATAAATTTTATTCCATGAAGTTGTATAAGTTATTTTTTCTGGTTCTGTGTGCTTTGTTTTTTGTGAATTGTGAAAAAAGTGTTGTAGATGACGTTGATCATAAAAGACATAAGACAGAAGATGTGGATAACGGAGAATCTGATTCTGTAGATTCTTCTGCCATCAGTCATATTTATACAATTGCAGAATTCCAGCATGATATTCCTGAAGGGAAGGTTGTTACAGTGTCTGGATACATTGTTGGTGCATGCTCTAAGCATATCAAGAATGCAGAATGGGAGTACCCCTTTACTTATGATAATGCCATTTTGTTAGCAGATGATCGTGGAGAAACCTCTCCAGAACAAGTGATTGCCATTCAGTTGGCTTCGAAGCTTCTGAAAGAAGAGCTTGGTTTGAAAAGTAATCCTAATAATTATGGGAAGAAGATATTTTTCTGTGGGGTAAAACATAAGTATCTTGGAGTGTTCGGTATAAAAAAGAATATATATGATTATGGGTGGATGGAAGAATGATTTTTGTGTAAATAATTTGCATATACCGATAAAAGTGATTATATTTGCAGTGGAAAAGGGCATTGCAGACAAATGATGGGAGTGATCCTTTTGATTTATTGCAAACTTCTCCAGTATTCATTGAATAATAATACTAATAAAAATAAGTTTAGAAAGCCTATCGAAACACCTGTACTTCATAAATATTTCTTATAAAAATGAAGAAACTGAATGAGATGACCGACGAGGAGTTGGCATTGTCATACATTGATGGAAGTAATGAGGCTTTCGATTTATTGTTGTCACACAACCAATCGAAATTATTTTCGTATATCCTTTTTGTGGTGCGTGATCGTGACATTGCTGATGACTTGTTTCAAGAGACTTTTGTTAAAGTAATAACGAAATTACAGCAGGGGAAATATTCGCCGACAGGTAAATTTTCTGCTTGGGTGATGCGTATTGCCCATAATGTAATTATGGATTGGTATCGTGCACAACGTGCTGAGAAAGTTGTAGAGGCACCAAAAGACAATGATCTTTCAAATATAGGGGGGATTGATACGGTTATTGCCAATATCGAAAGTCAATTTGTTAATTCCCAAACACTCTCAGATGTAAAGCGGTTGATGAACCTTCTGCCAGCTTCCCAGCGTGAAGTTGTATTCATGCGTTTCTATCAAGAGATGTCATTTAAGGAGATAGCAGAAACTACAGGTGTAAGTATAAACACAAGCCTAGGCCGTATGCGTTATGCTATTTTGAACCTACGTCGTATGGTTCGTGATCATAAGCTGAATCTGCAATTTGCGTGAGAAGTGATTAGTACACTTAGATTAATCTGTATTTTTAAGTACAAAGGTTGAGGCTATCAGGGTATAATGACAGGTTTACTATCTGGTTACTTCAATAATTTAAGAAAAAGCTCCAAGACCCAGTTGAGGTTTTGGAGCTTTTTGAATTGTAGGTATAAAACTTTTTATACTTTTCGTTATCTATTATTCTTCTATCGTCTGGTGTTTAATAGTAATCTCTCTTTGTGGGAATGGAATTTCTATGCCATTCTTTTCAAGGGTTTCATATATACATTCCATGATGGCACTATCATCAGAACCCTGGGTGAAAACGTTTACCCAAACAAGAACCTTTAATGTTACGCAACTGTCATCGAAACTTTTTATCATTACCTGAACACTCTTCTCGGTATAGGTAATTCCTAAGGCTGTAATAGCGTCAACCAACATCTTCTTCACTTCATTGATATTACTTCCATAAGCAATACCAACTTCGAGGATATCTAATTCATATCCGTGATTCTTGGTCATGTTTTTATAATTCTTAGTGAAGAGCTGTGAGTTCTGGAAAGCTATGACAGAACCATCGAGGGCCTCCAACATTGTAGAGGTATAACTGATAGAACTTACTCGCCCGCGTATGCCATCACAAACAATATAATCGCCAATCTTTATTCGTCCTGTCATCAAAGAAATACCATAATAGATGTTCTCAAGTATATCCTTCATGGCAAAACCAATACCTGTAGACAGACCTCCACTGACGACAACCAGCCAAGTACTACTGATTTCAAAGATACTTAATATGGTTAAAAGCCATGCTCCCCAAACAATGACTTGTAAGACATTGATGTACATTGTGCTACGTGCTGCAGCTGTTGTTGGGTCATTTTTATCCAAATATAACTTAATTGCATCACGAGTCGTCTGATTAAGATATCTGAAGACGAACCAAAGAATGACAGAGATTGTAATGGAGTAAACGCTTATCTTGAACTTATCTGAGTTGATAAAGTCCGTGCGGAATATTTTCCAAGTCATGTCGCTGAGGTTGAATACATCTGTAGCCCAGTAAATAGCAAAGATGAAAGACAATACTAAAGCTGATGGTATGAACACATTTGATATTAGGCGAATGAACCAACCTTTATTAACAGGGAGTGTTCTCGTGTTATGACGCTCTCGGTATTGGTTGAGATAATCGTGTAAGAAAGCTATAGTCTGAACGCATGCTAATTGCATCATCCACCAAATAATTCCTTGTACTGCCAGCATAGTATAACCTATGGTTGAGCTTACTAGCGAGAAGAGGAATACTGCAAGTGAGAAGTAAGCTAGGTAAAGGTCATATTTAGGAATGAGTTTATAATATTTGTACATAACTCGGCCCTGCCAAGAAGCAATAATAAGCATGAGTGGAGGGAATAATAATGTAACAATGGAACTTGGAAGCATTACTATGCGGAAAGTAATAACCGAGAAACCTACAAGAATAAGAGGATAGTAAATTCGGTAGGTATTATGTGTTTGTGCGCCATTGACGCGGAAAAGTAAAGACGCAAAGATGACAGCAAGTAGCCAAGTATACTCTAATAGTAGACTACAAGCCATGTGAACGAAATTGGATGGTGATAGAATTCTTATTATTATAATGATAAGACTAAAGGTCATAACCGAGGTCACCATGATGATACAGGTTCGTTTGGCAAGAAAAGCACTATTTTGCTGCTCAAAACGGTTTGTTTTCATCAACTTTGTGACAAGAAAACGAATGCTCAGGTAATTAATTAGAATGGCAACAAACCCGTAAATCAATATCATACTGAAAAGGGCAATCAGCCATTTAACATCCCATTGTGATTGAACTACGCTCTGTGGGGTATATTTTTCAGAAATACTTGAACTCATGTTCTTTATCATATAGGGTGCGGAACGGAGATATTTAAAGTAATTCTCACCGCTATTAGTAAAGATACCTGACTGAATTTCTTCATATCTTTTCTGAGCATATGAATCAAGAGCTTGTAATTGTTGCTGGCTATACTGATAATATTGAATGTATTCTTGATAAGAATCGTTGCGCTCCTGTAACATACGCCGAATGCTCGTTGCGAGTGTAAGACACACATTACGCTCAGTTTTCATTTTGGTAGTCATTCCAAAGGTATACATTGTACTGAGCACATTGATAAGAGAATCATACCTTGCAATCTCTTCATTACTTTGGGTAATAAGGTCATGAAAGGGACGTGTTTTTGTTTGGAAGTCCTTCCAAAGCTCTGTAGCCTGATGACAAGCATATGTAAGATCAAATATATTATCAGTCTTTTGTGAATAGAGCATGAGTGAAACCTGTGCAGATTTTTCTCCAATTTCTTTCAATTGTGTCATCACCTGCTCATTAATTATTTTTGAGCGATTCAACTGCTTAGTCTCTTCAAGGTGTTGGTTGATCAGTTCATGCCGAAGAACAGACAATGAGTTTTTCAAAGAGTCTTCTTGTAAAACAGCATGCGTAGGTACAGTAATTAAAAATAGTAAGAAGGTGATGAAGAATATTTTTTTCGGCATATCAGTTTCTTATGATAACGGTTTCTTATTGATTAATAATGTGTGCAAAGGTAATCAAAGTTTATCATTCTGACATGTCAATGAATGTAAAATGATACTAAAGGTTTTACTTATCAATGATTTCTTTTTTTATCTGACTTTTAAGTGGATAATTTTGTGTAAGTTTGCAAATAAAACATAAGACAATGATATTAATAGCTGATAGTGGTGGATCTAAGACTGATTGGGCTCTGGTTGAGGAAGAAAATGCCGATAATAGGCAAATTTTAAAGGGACGTACACAGGGTTTGAACCCTTTTCATCAGTCGGAGGATGTTATTTTACATGCTTTGGAATGTGAATTGAACCCAATCTTTCAGGTAATGGATTTAAAGGGTGGCTGTGTTCATACAAAGGATGATGTTATAGAACAAATTACTAAAATTTTTTTCTATGGTGCTGGTTGTACTTCTGAAACTTCATATGTTATGCGAAAAGCACTTATGAAGCACTTTCCTAAGGCAGAAGTAGAGGTTGATAGTGATTTGTTAGGAGCAGCACGAGCTGTGTGCGGATATGAGCCTGGTATTGCTTGTATCTTGGGAACTGGTGCTAATAGTTGCCTTTATGATGGGAAAAAAATCACGCAAAATATTCCACCACTTGGATATATCCTTGGAGATGAGGGTAGTGGAGCTGTCTTGGGGAAATTATTTTTGAATGGTATTTTTAAAGGGAGTCTTTCGGAAGATATAAAAGAAAAATATTTAAAATGGAGTGGACTGACGTATCCACAGATTATAGATAAGGTGTATCGCCAACCGTTAGCTAATCGTTTCCTTGCAGGTATCTCTCTCTTTATTAAAGAGAATTTGAAGTACTATGAGTTAAGAGATTTGGTTATCTATAATTTCCAATGTTTTTTTGAAAAGAATGTCTTGTGCTATCCTTCGGATTCTATTCGTACTCTTTCTGCTGTTGGAGGAGTGGCTTCTGCATTTGAGGGGGAACTGAGAGCTTGCGCAGAGCACTTCAATTATAAAATAGGTAAGGTTATTGATGCACCAATTGATGGTTTGATAGGGTATTATAGTGAAACTGTTTAAAGCTGGCACTTTTCCTTTTATTATCTATATACTTTAGATGGGATCTTAATTAGCACTAATAACGATATTTGCAAAATGCTAAATATAGGACTTAAAGAGACTGTTATTGCTTTTCATAAATGCTAAACGATAGAGAAATCTTTATTAAAGTTTGGATATTACTGACATAGTGTTATCTCCGTATTTTTCAAGACCTTCTTAGTAGGGGGCAAGTTGTTTGTGCAATCTTTTGTTTGTAAAGTAGAGTTTGCAAAATGTAGTGCGTTTTTTTGTTAGATTTGCATACGTTCTCAAATATTTTTGTATCTTTGCAACCGTTTTAAAACATGTTCTTTGTGAACGAGATTAGACAATTAAATTATAGCTATATAAGTTTATGTATTTCACACTTTTTGTTACCGTTCTGATAACGGCTGCATTCTTGGTAGTGGCAGCGTATGCCATAGCTAAGTTGATTGGTCCGCGTTCATACAATCCAGTGAAAGGTGAGCCTTTTGAGTGTGGTATTCCGACCTATGGAACCTCTTGGTTGCCAGTGCATATCGGTTACTATCTCTTTGCAATTCTCTTTCTGATGTTTGATGTGGAAACAGTTTTCTTATATCCTTGGGCAGTTGTTGTTAAGACATTTGGACCATTGGCTCTTGCCACGATTGGGTTCTTTATGTTGGTATTAGTATTTGGCCTTGCATACGCTTGGCGGAAAGGAGCACTCGAATGGAAATAAGAAAGCCAAAAATCAAATCTCTTCCATACAATGAATGGAAAGATAATGACACGCTGAGTAAGATGGCAAGTGAGCTGAACGAGGGAGGGACTAATCTCGTTCTTGGGAACTTGGATCAACTTATCAACTGGGGACGGAGTAATTCTCTGTGGTCATTGACTTTCGCTACTTCTTGTTGTGGTATTGAGTTTATGGCAGTCGGTTGTGCACGTTACGACTTCTCTCGTTTTGGATTTGAAGTTACGCGTAACTCTCCTCGTCAAGCGGATTTGATTATGTGTGCAGGTACTATTACCAATAAGATGGCACCAGCACTGAAGCGTTTGTATGATGAGATGGCAGAACCTAAATATGTTATTGCCGTTGGAGGTTGTGCTATTTCTGGTGGGCCGTTCAAAGATAGCTATCATGTTATGCGAGGTATCGATGAGATTATCCCTGTAGACGTATATATTCCAGGTTGTCCTCCACGTCCAGAAGCTATTATCTATGGAATGATGCAACTTCAGCGTAAAGTTAAAGTTGAGAAATTCTTTGGTGGCGTAAATCATAAGCAGACTGCAGAAGAGCGTGAGTTGGGCAAGAGTAATGCCGAACTGATTTTTAAGGAGAAACTAGGCATTGATCCAGAGGAAATAAAGGAGAAGCGTGAGGCTGCATGGGAAGAGGCGCATAAGCCTACCCCTAAGCCTGCTCGCCCCGCAGCTAAGCCCGCAGTAGACTCTGTTACTCCAACTCCTGTAGAGGTAGCCCCTAAGAAAGAGACGATTGTCATCAACCAACCAGTAACAAAAGAAGATGTTGATAAGTTGGGTAAGGAAATCGATCAGATTGATGCTGCAAAGAAGGCTGCTGATGAGAGTACAACTAACGTATAATATATAAGGTACGCGAGAATGAAACTAGAAAATAAAGAATTCGGCTTTGATAGCTTTGCTACTGAGATGGCAAGGTTGAAGAATGAGAAGCATTTCGATTACCTTGTAACTGTTGTCGGTGAAGACTTTGGTACAGAGGAAGGTCTTGGGTGTATTTATATTCTTGAGAATACAAGTACACACGAACGTTGTTCTGTAAAACAGCTTGCAAAAAAGGTGGGAGAGGAATTTGTAATTCCTTCTGTTATTAAGTTGTGGGCTGATGCCGATTTACTGGAACGTGAGGTCTATGATTTCTATGGTATTAAGTTCCTTGGTCATCCAGATATGCGTCGTCTCTTCTTAAGAAATGACTTTAAGGGGTATCCACTTCGTAAGGATTACGATATGGATCCTGCAAAGAATATGTATACTACAGAAGATGATGTAGAACTTGATACAACTACAGAGTGGAACTTAGACAAGAATGGTGAACTCGTAGGAACACAACATGCTTTGTTTACTGATGACAATTTTGTTGTTAATATTGGTCCACAACACCCTTCTACTCATGGTGTACTTCGTTTACAAACGGTGTTAGATGGTGAGACTGTTACTAATATCTATCCACATTTAGGTTATATCCATCGCGGTATAGAGAAACTTTGTGAACAGTTCACTTATCCTCAGACTTTGGCATTAACTGACCGTATGAATTACCTGTCAGCTATGATGAATCGTCATGCACTTGTGGGTGTAATTGAAGAGGGCATGGGGATTGAATTGTCTGAGCGTATTCTCTATATCCGTACTATTATGGATGAGTTACAGCGTATTGACAATCACCTCCTTTATACAGCTTGTTGTGCTCAAGACTTAGGTGCTCTTACAGCATTCCTTTATGGTATGCGTGACCGTGAGCATGTCCTCAATGTTATGGAAGAGACTACAGGTGGGCGTTTGATACAGAACTATTATAGGATAGGTGGTCTGCAAGCGGATATCGATCCAAACTTTGTATCAAATGTAAAGGAACTCTGCAAGTACTTACGTCCAATGATTCAGGAGTATGTTGATGTCTTTGGTGATAATGTGATTACACATCAGCGTTTTGAAGGAGTTGGTGTTATGGACGAGAAGGATTGTATCAGCTATGGCGTGACTGGTCCTGCTGGTCGTGCTAGTGGTTGGAAGAATGACGTTCGTAAGTACCATCCTTATGCAATGTATGATAAGGTGAACTTTGAAGAGATAACATTGACAAATGGTGATTCTATGGATCGCTACTTCTGTCATATTAAGGAAATCTATCAGAGTCTCAATATTATAGAGCAATTGATTGATAATATTCCTGAAGGTGAGTTCTATATTAAGCAAAAGCCAATTATCAAAGTCCCAGAAGGACAGTGGTATTTTTCTGTAGAGGGCGCAAGTGGTGAATTTGGTGCTTATTTGGATTCAAGAGGTGATAAAACTGCTTATCGTTTGAAGTTCCGACCAATGGGGCTGACACTTGTTGGCGCTATGGATAAGATGTTGCGTGGTCAGAAGATAGCCGACTTGGTTACTACTGGTGCTGCACTTGATTTCGTAATTCCTGATATAGACCGTTAACAAGGTTTATCATAAAAGTAATCAATTAAGAATTAAAATCATACTATGTTCGATTTTAGAATAGTAACAACATGGTTCGATGAATTACTACGCGTCACTTGTGGCTTGAGTAATTTTTGGACTATTCTGATTGAGTGCGTTGTGGTAGGCTTAGCAATTCTTCTTGCTTATGCTCTACTAGCTATCGTTCTCATCTTCATGGAACGTAAGGTCTGTGCCTACTTCCAGTGCCGTATTGGGCCTGTCAGAGTAGGCTGGTGGGGAACTTTACAGGTTTTTGCTGATGTATTGAAGATGTTGATCAAAGAGATTTTTGCAGTTGATAAAGCTGATAAATTGCTTTATTATCTTGCGCCATTCTTGGTTATCATCGCTTCAGTAGGGACATTCTCTTTTCTGCCATGGAATAAAGGAGCTAATATTTTAGACTTTAATGTGGGTATTTTCCTAGTAACAGCTATTAGCTCTATTGGCGTTCTCGGTATTTTCCTTGCAGGGTGGGGAAGTAATAATAAGTATTCTGTACTCTCTGCTATGCGTGGTGCGGTACAGATGATTTCTTATGAGTTGTCTTTGGGACTTTGTTTAATTTCCGCAGTTATACTAACTGGGACAATGCAAATTTCTGGTATTGTAGAAGCACAGACTGGTCCTTGGCAATGGTTGATAGTGCAAGGGCATGTACCTGCAATTTTAGCTTTCCTTGTATTCTGTATTGCTGGTAATGCAGAAGCGAACCGTGGTCCTTTCGACTTAGCTGAAGCTGAGAGTGAGTTAACTGCTGGTTACCATACCGAGTATAGTGGTATGGGATTTGGTTTTTATTATCTTGCAGAATATCTTAACCTCTTTGTTGTATCAGGAATTGCCACTACTGTGTTCTTAGGTGGATGGGCTCCTCTTAATATTGGTATAGAAGGCTTTGATGCCGTTATGAACTATATTCCAGGTATTGTATGGTTCCTCGGTAAGACATTCGTTGTAGTATTCTTGTTGATGTGGATTAAGTGGACTTTCCCACGCCTCCGTATTGACCAAATTCTGAAATTGGAGTGGAAGTACCTTATGCCATTATCACTTGTTATCCTAGTCCTGATGACTGTTTGCGTAGCATTTGGTTGGACGTTCACTATTAATGGTTAAAAGAGAATGGAAGAAAAAAAACAATCATATTTTGGTGAGGTTGGTTCTGCACTCAAGACTCTTGCTACAGGTATGAAGGTGACGATGAAGGAATACTTCACACCAAAGTCTACTGAGCAGTATCCTGAGAATCGTGAGACAACCCTTCACGTTGCTAAACGTCATCGTGGTCGTTTGGTCTTTAAACGTGACGAAAATGAAGACTACAAGTGCACAGCTTGTACTATGTGTGAGAAGGCTTGTCCTAATGGTACCATCAAGATTGCTTCAGAAATGGTTACTAACCCAGAGACGGGTAAAAAGAAAAAGCAACTTCTCGATTATGAGTATGATTTGGGTGATTGTATGTTTTGCGAGTTGTGTGTAAAGCAGATTGGAAAGTTGGAACATTCAATACTAAAAAGAAATAAGGAGTAAGGGATATGGCAAGATTAATTATGTTTGCGATTCTCGCCGTTGTAATATTGGCATCAGCAATATTCTGCGTGTCGACGAAACGTATCATGCGAGCTGCAACAGCATTGCTGTTTGTGCTCTTTGGTGTTGCAGGTCTCTATTTCCTGCTTGATTACACATTCCTTGGTGCTACCCAGATAAGTATTTATGCTGGTGGTATCACAATGATGTATATATTTGCAATTCAGTTGGTGAGTAAACGTACGTTACAAGGACTCTCTGAACGATGGTTAGGTAAGCGTACTTTTCTTGCTGCGGCAATAGCATTAGTTGGTTTCGCAACTGTTGTTGTTGTATTGATAAAGAATGAGTTGATCAATAATACAATAATAAATGGTGATACATTGTCAAAAGAAGTAACAATGGATACCATTGGGCAGAACTTGATGAGTGCAGATAAGTATGGATACGTACTTCCTTTCGAATTTATTTCTGTATTCCTTTTGGCATGTATTATTGGTGGCTTAGTTATTCTGAATAATAATAAGAAGGAGGAGGAAAGCAAATGATACCTGTAGGATATTTCTTTGTCCTTAGCGGACTTCTGTTTTTTATCGGAGTTTTTGGTTTTGTTACTCGTCGTAATCTTGTTGCAATGCTAATCTCTGTAGAATTAGTTCTTAATAGTGTTGATATCAATTTTGCTGCATTCAATCGTCTGCTCTTCCCTGATGGATATGAGGGTATGTTTTTTACGCTTTTTTCTATCGGTGTAAGTGCTGCTGAGTCAGCTGTAGCACTCGCTATTATTATAAATGTTTACCGTCATTTCCACAGCGACCAGGTGAACAGTATTGAAAATATGAAATTATAAAGAGAAAACAAATATGTTTGATTACGCATTTTTGATACTTCTTCTCCCGTTTCTAAGTGCTATTGTACTTGGATTATTCGGAATGAAGATGCCACGCAAGGTTGCTGGTATTATTGGCACCTGTGTGTTGGGGACGTTATTTGTGCTTAGTCTCTATACTGCTTATCACTATTTCTTCTATACAGGAGAGTATACAGCAATGGGAGAGACTTTCCATGTTACTGACGGTCGTTTGGCGAATGGTACTTATCCTACTGTTACCGTCTTTAATCTGACATGGTTAAAGTTTACAGAGCTATTGACATTTAATATAGGTTTCCGCCTTTCTCCAATCAGTGTGATGATGTTGATTGTCATTACTACTGTCAGCTTTATGGTTCACATCTATTCATTTGGTTATATGGCTGAGCGTGACGAGAACTACAAGTTTGAGGAGTATGAACACGGATTCCAACGTTTCTATGCTTATTTGTCACTTTTTACGATGTCTATGCTTGGACTTGTTGTGGCAACCAATATATTCCAGATGTATCTCTTTTGGGAGTTGGTAGGTGTATGTTCATATCTGTTGATAGGATTCTATTATCCAAAACACACGGCAGTACATGCTAGTAAGAAGGCATTTATAGTTACGCGCTTTGCCGATTTGTTCTTTCTGATTGGTATTTTGTTCTTTAGCTTCTATGTAGGAACATTCAACTATGACCTTCATGCAAATCCAGACCTTGTTGGTAAATTGACAGCATTAGCTTCAAATCCCGCTTTAACGTGGGTACTTCCAACATCACTTTTCTTGATGTTTATTGGTGGTGCTGGAAAATCAGCAATGTTCCCTTTGCATATATGGTTGCCAGATGCCATGGAAGGTCCAACGCCTGTATCTGCTTTGATTCACGCTGCTACGATGGTTGTAGCAGGTGTATTCCAGGTTGCATCGTTATTGCCTATTTATGTACAGTTTGGCGCTCAAGAACAACTCCACTGGATTGCTTGGATTGCTGCATTCACAGCTTTCTATGCAGCAGCAGTAGCTTGTGCGCAGCGTGATATTAAGCGTGGCTTGGCATTCTCAACGATCTCGCAGATTGCTTACATGCTTGTTGCACTTGGTGTATGTTTCTATGATAGTAAGGAAGGAACATTTAATAGCCCTGAGTTCCTCCATCATGGTGGTCTTGGTTATATGGCTGCAATGTTCCACCTCTTCACTCATGCTATGTTTAAGGCTCTACTCTTCCTTTGCTCTGGTGCTATCATTGTTATTATTGGTAGTAACTTCAAAGATTATATGGGAGGTTTACATAAATATATGCCAATTACAAATATCTGCTTCTTGATAGGTTGTTTGGCAATTGCTGGTATTCCTCCATTTGCTGGTTTCTTCTCAAAAGATGAGATAATTTCAGCATGTAATAGTTTGCCAGGCGTAGAAGGACAAGCTTTGAAATGGATTATGACTATTGTTGCAGGAATGACAGCATTCTATATGTTCCGTCTCTACTACGTAATCTTCTGGGGTGAGTCTTATTATGAACAAGATCCTGAGAACCGTCGTCGTCCACAAGAAGTACCTTTCGTAATGTGGGGACCATTGGTATTCCTCGCTGCTATTTCTGTATGTGCTGGTTGGATACCATTTGGTCACTTCGTAAGTGCCAATGGCTTAAACTAT
>QWCW01000272.1_pt1 | contig 20039 bp, 10 predicted proteins | sample 1972691 | NCBI WGS metagenome assembly QWCW01 (sample SAMN09866698, study PRJNA288562) | Human oral metagenome isolate pre2_saliva, whole genome shotgun sequencing... | reverse complement strand
GCTTTGATCCAACGCAGGGTTTGCAGGCAGGTAAAGATGGGCACAACGGGGGGCGTGTTGAACATGCTGCCCTTATTGATGTGCGTGCGGTAGTCGATGATCGTGGGCAGCGGACGGGTGACTTTGCCCAAGACGTCGTTGCGCACAATGACGATGGTCACGCCGGCCATCGAAAGGTTTTTCTGCGCGCCGGCGTAGATGAGGGCGTATTTCTTGGGATCGATGACGCGAGAGAAGATGTCGCTCGACATGTCGGCTACAAGGGGTACGGGCACGTCGAAATCTTCGTGCCACTCGGTGCCGTAGATGGTGTTGTTGGTCGTGACGTGGAAATAGTCCACATCGGCCGGCACGGTGAAACCTTTGGGGAGGTAGGTGTAGTTCGCGTCTTCGGAGGAAGCGACTTCGACGACTTCGCCGAAGAGTTTGGCTTCTTTGAGGGCGTTTTTCGCCCAAGTGCCGGTGTTGAGATAAGCGGCTTTGCGCTCAAGGAGGTTATAAGGAACGTAGCAGAACTGCGTGGAAGCTCCGCCGCCGAGGAAGATGACGCTGTAGTCTTCGGGCAGTTGCAGCAACTCGGCCACGAGGGCGCGGGCTTCGTCGATGACGGCTTGGAAGTTGGCACTGCGGTGGCTGATCTCCATGAGGGAGAGGTCCATTCCGTCGAAATTGAGGCAGGCGTCTGCGGTGGCGCGGATGACTTCTTGGGGAAGAATGGAGGGGCCGGCGCCGAAATTGTACTTTTTCATGATAATATGGAATTAGGGGGTTATGAACAATGAGTGAATGCGTAAGCGGCGACGTTGCTGAGGAGCGGGGTGTAACCTTATTTACGAACAGGGAAAAGCGGCACCTGTCTGCAGCAAGAAAACATCGGCCAAACGTACGCTGAAAAGCGGAGAAAGGGAGGTCTAAGAACGCCGAAAGGTCTCGAACCGCGCCGAGTGGCGTGATTCAAGACCTTTGGGAGATGTATTACGTTGCAAGGCTCATGTGGATAGGAAACTAATACACGATGAGACAAACTCGGCGCGACAACTTAGACGATGCCTTTGCCGTGACAGTTTTTGAACTTCTTTCCGCTACCGCAGGGGCAGGGTTCGTTGCGAGCGGGCAGTTTGTCCTTGACAATGGGCTGCTGCGCAACCTGTTCGTCGGCGAGGGCTTCGGCTTCTGCACCGACGGGAACGTCGATGAGGTCGCCGGCTTCGTCGAACTCTTGCTTGGTTTCGGTGTAGTGGCCTTCCGAACGGGGCTCTTCCTCACCGCCGTCGCGTACTTCTTCGCTGGCTGTGCCGGGAATGAAGGCGCGCATGAGCGTGGAAACAGAGCTGTCGTTGATATCGTTGACCATGTCGTCGAAGAGCTTCACGCTTTCGATCTTGAACACCACGAGCGGATCCTTCTGTTCGTAGGACACGTTGCGTACAGAGTGCTTGAGTTCGTCGAGTTGACGGAGGTTTTCCTTCCAGCAATCGTCGATATTGTGGAGAAGGATCGACTTTTCGAATTCGCGAACGACGTTGCGCGATTCACTTTCGTAGGCCTCTTTGAGATCCACACGCACGTTGTAGATGAGACGTCCGTCGCTGATGGGCACGAGGATGTGGTCAAACTGCTCAGCCTGCGTTTCGTAGACTTGCTTGATGACGGGGATGGCCACTTCGCGGAGCTTCTCCATCTTGCGGTTGAAGGTCTGGATGGCGGCTTCGAAGGCTTTTTCGTAGAGATCTTCGCGCTTCATGCTTTCGTATTCTGCCTCGGTGAAGGGAACTTGCATGGCGAAGATTTCGATGAAGCGATCGACGCAACCGGGATAGTCGTACTTGTCGATAGTGTCGACAACGCGATCCCAAATCATGTTGGAGATGTCCATGCCGATGCGTTCGCCCATGAGTGCGTGACGGCGCTTTTCGTAGATCACGGTGCGCTGCTTGTTCATCACGTCGTCGTATTCAAGCAGGTGCTTACGCGTACCGAAGTTGTTTTCTTCGACCTTCTTCTGTGCGCGTTCGATGCTCTTGCTGATCATGCCGGACTCGATCATCTCACCGTCCTTGAAACCGAGCTTGTCCATGACACGAGCAATGCGTTCGGAGGCGAAAAGACGCATGAGTTTGTCTTCGAGCGAAACGTAGAAGACGGAGCTTCCGACGTCACCTTGACGACCTGCACGACCACGAAGCTGGCGATCGACACGACGGCTGTCGTGACGCTCGGTGCCGATGATGGCCAAACCGCCGGCAGCACGCACTTCGTCGGTGAGTTTGATGTCGGTACCACGACCGGCCATGTTGGTGGCAATCGTTACGGCGCCGAGCAAACGCTCTTCTTCACGCACTTGTCCGTTTTCGTCTTTGATCTTGACGATGCCGGGGGTGCTCTGACCGGCCAGCGCTACAATGTCGGCTTCCTTTTGGTGGAGTTTCGCATTGAGCACTTGGTGCGGGATGTGACGCAGCTTGAGCAAGCGGCTGAGCAATTCGGAGATTTCAACCGAACTGGTACCCACGAGAACGGGACGACCGCTGTTGCGCATGCGTTCCACTTCTTCGATCACGGCATTGTACTTCTCGCGTTGCGTTTTGTAGACGCGATCGTTCATGTCGTTACGTTGAATGGGGCGGTTGGTGGGAATTTCCACCACATCGAGCTTGTAGATATTCCAGAACTCGCCGGCCTCGGTGATGGCCGTACCGGTCATACCAGCGAGTTTGTGATACATGCGGAAATAGTTCTGCAGCGTGATGGTCGCGAAGGTCTGCGTGGCGGCTTCGACCTTGACATGCTCTTTCGCTTCGACGGCTTGGTGCAAACCATCGCTCCAACGACGGCCTTCCATGATACGACCCGTCGACTCGTCGACGATCTTCACTTGTCCGTCTTGGATGACGTAATCGTCATTGAGCGTGAACATCGAATAGGCTTTGAGCAACTGCTGGAGCGTGTGCACGCGATCGGATTTCACGGCATATTCGGCGAGTAGTTCGTCTTTCTTCGCCACGCGCTCTTCGTCGGAGAGGTTCGACGCTTCGAGAGCGGAGAGTTGTCCGGTGATGTCGGGGAGCACGAAGAGCTGATCGTTCTGCACCTGCTCTGCCAACCATGCGGTACCCTTATCGGTGAGGTCGCACGAACGTTGTTTCTCGTCCACCACGAAATAGAGAGGCTCAACCGCTTCGGGCATGCGGCGGTTGTTGTTCTCCATGTAGATTTCTTCGGTCTTGAGCATGCCGGCCTTGATACCTGGCTCGGAGAGGAATTTAATGAGCGGACCGTTTTTGGGGAGTGCCTTGTGCGAACGATAAAGGGCGAGGAAGCCTTTTTCGCGATCTTCCTTTTTGTCGCTGGCGATCAAGCGCTTGGCTTCTGTGAGATACTCGGTGGCCAGTTTGCGCTGCACCTGATAAAGGCGATCTACAAGCGGCTGATATTCTTCATACATTTGGTCTTCGCCCTTCTCGACGGGACCGGAAATGATGAGCGGGGTACGCGCATCGTCGATCAGCACGGAGTCCACCTCGTCGACGATGGCGTAGTAGTGTTTGCGCTGCACGAGATCGGCAGGGCTCATGGCCATATTGTCGCGCAGATAGTCGAAACCGAACTCGTTGTTCGTACCGAAGGTGATGTCAGAGTTGTAAGCACGACGACGCGCTTCACTGTTAGGCTGGTGCTTGTCGATGCAGTCTACGCTCAGACCGTGGAATTGATAGAGGGGTCCCATCCATTCCGAGTCACGTTTCGCGAGATAGTCGTTGACCGTCACGACGTGTACACCGCGACCGGAAAGCGCACGGAGGAAAACAGGGCAGGTAGCCACAAGCGTCTTACCTTCACCGGTGGCCATTTCAGCAATCTTACCTTGGGTAAGCACGACACCACCGAAAAGCTGCACGTCGTAGTGCACCATTTCCCATTTCAGGTCGTTACCGCCGGCCAACCAGTGGTTGTGATAGATGGCATGCACGCCGTCTTCGTCGAGTTCTACGAAATCTTTCGTCACGGCGAGTTCGCGATCGTAGTCCGTAGCCGTCACCTTGATCGTTTCGTTCGTCGCAAAACGGCGCGCCGTGTCCTTCACGATGGCAAATGCCTCGGGCAAGGCTTCTTCCAAAGCCACGTCCATGCGCTCGAGCACTTGTTTCTCGAGTTTGTCGATCTGCGTGAAGAGTTGTTCGCGCTCTTCGATGGGCGTTTCTTCGATCTTGGCGCGAATCTCGCTGATTTGCTGATTGAGATCGTCGGCCGAGCTCTGAATATTATGTTGCAACTCGCGCGTTTTTGCACGAAGTTCGTCGTGGGTCAAAGCCTCAATCGCGGGGGATACGGCTTTGATCTTTTCGACCCACGGCTGAATCAGCTTCATGTCGCGGGTGGCTTTGCTGCCAAATAGTTTGGAGAGGAGTTTATTGAAATCCATAGGATGTTTTTTACGAGAGAAAGGGGCTTACGCTGTTCGATATCAAGCGGAGAATGCGCCCGTGGGAAAGTGAAAGTTCTCGCTCATGCGCGAGGAGGTAGGAAAAAGTCCACTCAAAAGAGCGGAGAGTGCGCACATCCGCTGGGAGCGCGTATGCGAAGCGCTTTCGACACCGAGGGCGCCAAATATTCGACGCACACCGGCGTACCAATCTGCCGGCGGGCGATCCCGCATCCGTAGAAGATGAGCGGAAAATCGGTACGAGCGGCAGTAACGGGAGCCGATGTCTGTCCGTCAGCGCCGATGCTGCGCCAACCCGGACGCAACACGATGATCACATCGCCCGAGCGCTGGGGGAAATACGCGGCCTGCGCTGCCGATGAGGCCTGATTCGAAGCACCGGTCAAGAGTTCGCGACCGGTATAAACGGTTTTCACTCCCGAAAGGTCGAGAAGGAAATCAGCGGCACGACGTTGGAGTTCTCCGAAGTCGATGCGCTGTTCGCTGATGCGCCGGCGATTGAAAAAGATTTCCGTGCCGAAAGTCGCATCGATATAATTGCCTTTTCCGTAAAGGTTGGCCAGATAGATATTAAGGAGGCTCACCGCACGACGCATGTCGAACACCCCGCCGGGAAGACGCAAACGCTCATCGTCGGTTTGCTCACGATCGAAAGTGCCGGTACCAGCCAACGTGAAGAGCACGCGCCCTTTACCGGCTTTGGCTTCTGCCGATTGGATGATCGTGGACAAGGCGCGATCGAGCCGCACATAGGCGTCTTGTAGTTCGAGCGCCGAAACGGCGGGATTGCGTCCATTGTAAGTGCCTGCATACAACGCCACGTTCAGCAGATCGGGCGTGCCGTCCGCTCCGAGTGCGGTGTTGTTCAACACATCGACCACGGCGGCGGCCATTTCATCGTTCACCATCGCCGACGTTTTGAACGCCCCGAAGCGTCCACTGCCGGCCATGCGATGAGAGAAGGGTTTTACGGTGGTGCCGTTCAGCAACACCGTGGGTTTGTTGCGTTGCAAGGGTTGCCACGTCCCGGCGGCCAATCGACGATCAATGCTTTGGCGCGTATTACGGAGGTCGGCCCAAAGCGGCAACTCGCCATAATAAGAGGAGGTCACCCACTGTCCGTTCCGATCATCGATCCACACGGCCTGATCCGCCGCATGTCCGCCGGACAAGATGGCCATGGTGGCCTGTGGAGCAATCGAGACGACATAGGCATGTCCGCCGGTGGCCAATTTTAGCTCGTCGGCCAAGGTGGTCACGAGCAAAGAGGCGGGCGAAAAGCGGTCGGTCGTGCCGCGCCCCTGCACCGTGGCGTCTTCTACCGCAACGGTGGGACGCAGTGTTTCACGGTGGAGAAAACGCTCCCCGACAATACCGTGGTTCGACGGTGTCGTACCGGTCGCCAAAGTGGCGGTGCCCACTGCACGATCACGGGGCACAACAGTATACACCGCTTGCCGATAGTAACACCCATCGCGCAACAACTGTTGGAAACCGTCTTCAACATAGAGTGGAGAAAACGTTTCGAGATAGTCCGAACGCAGTTGATCAATCAAGATATTGACGACCAATCGCGGCATCTCCCCTTCATTTCCTTGCACACGTTCCCCCTTGGCCTCGGCGGAAGCCAAGATCGTCATCACCGTGATGAGCGAAAGTAGGAAATTGTGCTTGTGCATGCGCGTGGGTTATCGAGAAAGAAGGAGAGATGATATATAAAGAGGAGGAGAGAAAACGACGAACAGCCTCAGTTAGTCCTGTTCGTGCTCCGACCTTGAGCGGCGGGCGTCCACCGTCGAACGGCGGAAGATGGCCACACCACGAAGTAGCAAAATCAATGCCAAGGGCACAGTCGCCGGCGAAAACCATTGCAAGCCGGCTGCCCAAGCGACGAAATAGCCCACTGCGCCGAGCAGCGGAACAAGAACGGCGAAATCTCGGCGCTGTTTGCGCAACGCCAAAAAATAAAACGCCATATAGAGGAGCCACAAGGGGCTAAACAGTGTCAAGAGCCAGTTCGTGCCGACAGCGGGATGCTCCGACCAGCCCACCATCAGCGTGAGCACTACGCCCACCAAACCGGTGAGGACAAAAAAGAGCGTGTCAAACGTGCCGACCCAAATGCGCCAAGCACGACGCGTCACCACCGTGCGATCCAACGAACGCTGCTCACCGACCGTCAGCAAGACGGCCAAGCACAGCAAGCCCCAAAACACCACTTTTGGCGTAAGGGGCGATGCCACTTGATGAGAGGAGGTCGTGAACGGAATAAGGGGACTTTCGACCACCACCAGCGAACGCAATTTACCGTCCGCCCCTTGTATTTTCGCCGACTGCCACATTTTCTGCGCATAAATCGGCAAAAAGTTCATTTTCGGCAAATTTTCACGGGGAAATTCACGATCCACTTCCGGCCCGAGCAACAAATCTTGGCCGAATTCATACCAAGGGCTCTGCACCGTAAACTCATGAATCATTTGCCGCTGTGTCAACTTCTGTCCGTCGCCCTTCAAATTCGGGAAAACCAGGCGTTCGCCGTGCTGCTTCAGCACCTTTTCCACCGCCTCAATCGCTCGCGTGGTACAATTATCATAGAGGAAGTTGTAGCGATAAGTCCATTCCGGCATTTCGAGCCTGAGGCGATCCTGCCCCCCGCTGAGGTTCGGCACGAGATATTCACGCACCTCCGTATGATGCTCTTCGATGATGGCATTGAGCGCTCGCTGCACATCGCGCGCCTCAGCCGGAGTCAGATCGAGCACCTGTGCCGTCACGGGCGCATCATCCTCGATATAGGTCTGGGCAAAAAGCGCCGTGCTCTCTTTCGCCATCGAATAATCGGTGCGACCGAGCACAAATCGCAGCATAAAATTGGGCGTATTGAACGAGAACCAACCGAAATTATACGTATCGTCTTGTGTCGGCTGCTCTACGTTGCGCACCCGCAGTGCCGTGTGCCCATAGAGGCGATACACTTCATGTCCGGGAGCGCAAGTCAGCAAACTCACTTCCAGCGAATCGTCCCCCTTATCTTGTGGGGCAACACGCACACCGAAAGCCCTTGTCACCATCGACAAGAGGCAAATCGTGAGGAGAGTTTTTAACGTCAACTTCATTATGCGCTACAATAGATTGTGGCAAAGTTACACATAAATCGGTGGCGAACAAAATGTACATTTGCTTTTTCTCCACCCGCTTGCGCTTTTCCTTCTCTCACCACCCCGCTCCACGCTCCCCTCCCCTGCTACACAGCACGCCACGCCCCACCCCAACGACGCGCCCGAACTCCCGCCCCCTTGTCCCTCGCCCCTGTTCGCCCACAAAATGCAAGCCCAAAACACAGAATCTCGAGAACTTTTTTGGTCATTTCGAACGAACATTGTACTTTTGCACACGGTAATCAACGCCAAGACCACAAGGAGAGATGCCGGAGTGGTCGAACGGGCCGCACTCGAAATGCGGTGAACGGGCAACTGTTCCGGGGGTTCGAATCCCTCTCTCTCCGCAAAGAGTGTCGTAACTAATAAGGTTACGACACTTTTCTTTTATGAAGTGTCTTCGATTTGAGTCACGAGTTTGCTTATCCCATACTCCGACATTTCCCGATCAGATGTAAGGCGTACAGCGAACCCACTATGTCTTTAGGCTCTAGGTTTGCCTACACCTTGTTCTTCTGGTCCTATCTTAGTACAACCAGAGTTCGGCCTAAGCAATTCTGGAGGTAGAAGGTTTATATTTATTGCAGTTTTGAAGTTTACCGGACAGCAATAAAAGAAAATCTCCAGAGTCATTGCATCGGTATGTGCCTTCGTCAGCAACACGCTTTCCTACAACAGGACGTTGCTCATGTAAGGCTTGTGTTACGCGTATTGTTAGGACAAACGAGTCCTACACCTCTACAATGTGCACATCATCATTCGTCTGTAGGCAATGGTTAATGGTCTCTCGGATTCGAACCGAAGACAAAAAAGTAGTTTTCAATTTCTCTACTTCCTCTCGGCTGAACTTACTGAGGCTTAAGCGCCCATCAGGATTTTCCTTAACACCCAAGACAATCATTCCCCATGCGTATTGACAAAGGCAGAGTAAGTAGGCCATAACTCTTTGGGAAATCCTCCCTTAGCATACTTAAACTCTATTTCTTCATTCTCTCGGACATTGAGTAGCTCGTAGATACGCGCCTCCGACTCGGATGGCTGCACTGTGGTCATAACAGTAGATTCATTAAAGGGATTAGGCTTGGTCATACTGTCCCGAGAATAAATCGGGTTCTTCACTAGGTGACGAAGTCTTTTTCTTACGCGGAGGAAGTGGATGAGGCGTGCCGTTTGATTGCAACTCGTAGACTTCTACTACCTCATATCCAGAGACAATCTCTTCACCTTTGTTGTTTATCTTACGCTTTTCTTGTAACGAGCATAGAATTACGCTCCCATTAGAAAATGAAACCTTACGAGTATATACATCGTCTAGAAAGCCTGGATCGAGTACGCTAAATGAAATAGACTCCTGATTATAAATTCCTCGCCACTTTGCCTTTCCAGCTTTTAGTACAGGTGCAACGATCTCTATATGTGCATTCTCAACCTCTATGGGGTCTAATTCTGTTGAGTTAATTAGGTAAGAATGAAATTGAGCACGAGGTATTTCCTTCTTCCAAATATACGAAGAGGAGTCAGGCCCTTCTTTCTGTATAAACTCTACGGCTTTAAGATTGTCTATGGATTCCGTGTGCTTATAGTAATTGGAGCGTTTACTCCTAACAGCTGTGTCAATACTCTGCTTATCAAACTTTCTCTGGTTAGCCTTAATAGAATCAATTTCTGATTTTAGGATGAGACGTTCTTTCTCATTACGCAGATGCTCTAATTCCTTTATTTCGGGAGATTTAATCCATTCCTCTACCTCATGTCGTACTAAAGTTCCAATAGATTCTGTTGGTACTGAACTTAGTATATTGGTTACTAGCGCCACGATTACGGGTATTAGGATCTGTTTCTTCCCTTCAGTCTTAAGCCAAGCTCTAATTCCTCCTTCATTTAGCGCAATCGTTTTAACCGAGACCTCTACATGGAGTTGCTCAGCCACATAATCAATCAAGCCCACCAGCTCTTGCTGGCAAGCATAGAAGGCTTTGGCATCTATGGCATGACTACCATCATCTAGATAGTAATGAATCTCTAAGGTTTTAGCCGCAAGTAGTTTTGCTTCCATGCTTCTTACTTGTTTTTGAGTGAGTAATAGCTCCTGTATCTGCTCTAAACACGAGAGCTGAAGGTACTTATTATTTATGCTTTTCTGGATTGGGCTCCTCTGTTTGGCATATTCCCATACAGTAGCATCTGAGGGTAGGATGACCTCTATAGCTCGAACTATTGAGCAGTAGAATCACGTCTAATTCGTACTCCCTTGCGAGACCCGAACAAAGTATTCTTCTAACCTCATGAGCAACTGACAAAGATAACAAGTATCGTCATCATTGAGAGGGCGAAATAAGGTCATATTAGAGGTTCATCCTTTTATTCATTGTTAGGGATGGCAGGTGATTTCTTTCGTGCTACCTAAGACTTTCAATGCATCCTTCATCCATTTATGCAATCGAGGGTTCTTTTCTTGAGGTCTAATGGCGGTATACACTTCCGAAACATCCTCACATTCAAGAAGAAATCTACTAAAATTTTCAATTATTCTCTTTGTGTCAGAGCCTGAATTTAATACAACAATCTGTGATTCTCGTTTAAGAACAAAGATAGCGGTGTCCCTAACATCTGCATTCTCAGATTTTACAGATTCCCATCCTGATTCAATCAACTGTTTATTTTTATTATGAATCCATTCACTCTTTCCAGAACCTTTTTCACCCTCTATGAGATATACCTTCTTCATAATCATTATTGCATTTGTTTTACCGTTTTAACTTAGCAAAGAAGATGCCAAAATCAAAAAAATGACATTATGTCACCTGAGTTCAGTACGCAGAGTCAATCGGCAAGAGCAAATATAGGCAATCCTTTTGGAGTACCCTGCTTTTAATGATTCAAACTTTCGTTTTTGTCCGGAACCTCGGTTCATTTTCTTCTGCACCCTCGCCCTCTTTTGAGGTTCGCCCGTCCTTCACAGTGATGCGGCAACGATCGGAAGCCCTTCTTCGAAAGTGAAATTGCGGCGAACAGCAGCGATGCCCGACGCGCGCGCGTCACACGCGCGTCAGGCGGTTTTCGATTTTTTGCCTTCACCTCTTCACCTCACGGGCGTATCTCTCTGAAAACGAGTGTTTTGCGTGTGAAGGCTTCACCTTTCACCGAAAACCTTCGATCTTCCTCTCATTCAGCAACTTAGGTGTGAAGGCAACTGCCTTCACCTCGGCGCGGACGGTGGGCAATCGGCGGCACTACAAAAACGGCGGCGCAGAATGTCCCTCGCCACGGCGGTGCGGAGGGTGAAGGCAAGGGGCGAAAATTCCACCCCTTTGCCTTCACCCGCAACACACTGTGCAACAGATGATTACAAAGAATTTTAACGCGCGTTTGCACAATGAATCCTTCACACACAACCGCTTATAAATCAACCAATTGTAAGCGAAAGGTGAAGAGGTGAAGGCAGAAAAACGAAAACTCGCTGAGTGCGCGTAACGCGCGCGAGGGGACGACGCGGCCGACGCAGTCCCTCTCCACAGCCGCTTGCGAAAAGCTGTCCACTTTCTCCCCCAACCCCACCACTTTTGCGAGAAAGTCGCCTCCTTTTTACGGACAGCAAAAACAATCGGTCATTTTCAACTGCTCGTACGACAAAAAGCGCAAAAATGCCGTCTGTTTTGGAGCGTAAAAAGAAATGACTATATTTGCCACATCATTATCGCCCTTAGGTGGAAAAGACTAAGGCTCGCCACTTCAGCAATGAGGTGGCTTATTTTTTAATGGCAGCACTATGGAAACAAAAGAGAAATTATCCGTTCCGACCGAATGGAAAGCTCATCAGCCTTGGAATAAGTGGTATGTCCCTTCCTTTTCTCCCCAGCGCTTCCCCCATCCCACCGGCGGCGTGTTAAAGGCGCGCGCAGAGGGGCGGCGAGTCCTAAAAAATGAGTATATTCGCACGATAAACTCAACAAAACTCGAACGATTCACTTCCGCTCTATGTCCGAAACCACCCAACGCACCCAACTTCAAGCCGCCATTTGGCGCATCGCCGACGATGTGCGCGGCGCTGTCGACGGCTGGGACTTCAAACAGTTTGTGCTCGGCGCCCTCTTCTACCGCTACATCAGCGAAAATTTTGCCGCCTATATGGAAGGCGGCAACTCCGATAAGCACTACGCAGCCTATACCGACAGCCAAATGAATGCCGAGCTCGTCGACACCGTGACGCGCGAAAAGGGCTATTTCATCTATCCCTCGCAACTCTTCGCGCAGGTGGTGGGCACGGCCGAGAGCAACCCCAATCTCAACACCGAGCTGGCCGCCATCTTCACCGCCATCGAAGCCTCGGCCGTGGGCTACGCTTCGGAGCGCGCCGTCAAGGGGCTTTTTGCCGACTTCGACACCACCAGCCCCAAGTTGGGCAACACCGTCGAGGAGAAAAACCGCCGCCTCTGCGCCGTGCTCCGCGGGGTGGAGAGTTTGGACTTCGGACACTTTGCCGACCACAAGATCGACCTCTTCGGCGACGCCTACGAGTTTCTGATTTCGAACTATGCGGCGAACGCCGGCAAGTCGGGCGGCGAGTTTTTCACCCCGCAGACCGTGTCGAAGCTCATCGCGCGCCTCGCCCTCTCAGGACAGACGAAGGTGAACAAGATCTACGACCCGGCCTGCGGCTCCGGCTCGCTGTTGCTGCAAGCCAAGCGGCAGTTTGACGAGCACGTGATCGAGGGCGGTTTCGTGGGGCAGGAGATCAACCACACCACGTTCAACTTGGCGCGCATGAACCTCTTCCTGCACAATGTGAACTACGACAAGTTCGACCTCGCGCTGGGCGACACCCTCCTCTCGCCGCAGCACCGCGACACGCGCCCCTTCGATGCCATCGTGTCCAACCCGCCCTACTCGGTGAAGTGGGTGGGGAGCGACGACCCCACGCTCATCAACGACGAGCGTTTTGCCCCAGCCGGCGTGTTGGCGCCGAAGGGCAAGGCCGATTTTGCCTTCATTCTCCACGCCCTCAACCACCTCAGCGCACGCGGACGCGCCGCCATCGTGTGCTTCCCCGGCATCTTCTATCGCGGCGGAGCGGAACAAAAGATCCGCCAATACTTGGTGGACAACAACTTTGTGGAGAGCGTCATTGCGCTCGCGCCCAACCTCTTTTTCGGCACGAGCATCGCGGTGTGCATCCTCGTGCTCTCGAAGCACAAGACCGACACCCTCACGCAGTTCATCGACGCGAGCGGCGAGGAGTTTTTCCGCAAGGAGGGGAAGAACAATGTGCTGACCGAAGAACAGGTGGATCGCATCGTTTCGCTCTTCGAGGAGAAGCGCGAAGAAGCGCACGTTTCGGCGCTGGTGGATCACGCCACGCTGGCGGCCAACGACTACAATCTCTCGGTGAGTTCGTATGTGGAGGCGCGCGACACGCGCGAGGCGGTGGACATCGACCTGCTCAATGCCGAGGTGGCGGAGACAGTGGTGCGCATCGACGCGCTGCGTCGCGACATCGACACGATCATCGCGGAACTCAGTGCCTGAATGGCCGAAGGGGCGACGTCTTTCTGCGCTCGCCCCCATCTCTGTTTTTCGGTGTGCCGACGGCCGCAACGCCGCGGCATGCCTTCAACCTCAAAGGCAATGAACAACGCTAAAAATACAACGCTCTTACCCTACCTCGAACGACTCCTCGAGGGAGAAGCCGTGGAATGGAAAACGCTCGGGGAGGTGTGCGACTATATTCGCGGTATTACCTACAACAAATCGGCAGAAACAACCGAAGTCGATGGGTGGAAAGTCCTACGAGCAAACAATATCACACTTGAAACACGAAAGCTCAACTTCAATGAAGTCAAGCACGTAAAGAAGACAATAAGAGTCCGTGAAAACCAAATGCTCCATAAAGGAGATATTCTTATTTGTGCTGGCAGCGGAAGTAAAGAGCATATCGGTAAAACAGCATATATAGAAAGCGACATAGATTACACCTTTGGTGGTTTTATGGGAGTTCTTCGGCTCAAAGAAGAAAAAACGATTTCTTCCAGATATTTATTTCACTACATCGGGTCGGGAGCATTTACAAAATACTTGGGCGCAACGCTAAAATCAAGTACAATCAATAATTTGAATAATGGAATAATTGCACCTTTTACTATTCCCATCCCCTCTCTTCGCGTACAGGCGCGCATTGTGGAGATCCTCGACAAGTTCACACAGCTGGAGGCGGAGCTGGAGGCGGAGCTGGAGGCGCGTAAAAAACAATACGCGTATTATCGCGACCAACTTCTTAATTTCTCACAATGCCCCCCCCCTAAACGTTAATGTCGAATGGAAAACGCTCGGGGAAGTGGCGGAACTCGTGCGAGGAAATGGACTCTCAAAAAAAGATTTCTCAGAATTTGGTGTGCCGGCCATACATTATGGACAAATCTATACTTATTATGGCAACGAAACCGAAGAAACACTCTCGTTTGTTTCGCCCAGAATAGCAAAGAAGTTACAAAAAGTCTATCCCGGGAACATCGTTATCACGAATACGAGCGAGAACATTGAAGATGTTTGCAAATCAGTCCTCTTTTCCGGAAATGTAGAAGCTGTCACCGGAGGACATGCCACGATTATCCGTCCCAAGGATTATATCCTTCCCAAATACTTGGTCTACTATACTCTCACTCTTGATTTCTTTACCCAAAAGAAACGATTAGCCAAAGGAACAAAAGTTATAGATGTGTCAGCCAAAGATCTTGCTAAGATTGTAATCCCCATTCCCCCTCTCTCCGAGCAACGCCGCATTGTCAACATCCTCGACCGCTTCGACACGCTGACGAACTCGATCAGCGAAGGACTGCCGAAAGAGATCGCCTTGCGACGCAAACAATATGAATACTATCGCGACGCGCTGTTGAGCTTTCCGCGAGCGGAAGTCACGGTCTGAACGGCTCGCCCTTTTTTCTAATCCCCTTTTTTCGCACTATGCCTCAATATACAACGATCGCCGAAACGCAAAACTTCATCGTGCTGGACCGCTACACGAAACACGCGGAGCTGCACGAGACACCGAGCGGCTACCAAACGGAAACGGAACTGGAAGCGGAATTCATTGCCGACCTGCGACAACAGGGCTATGAATACCTGCCCGACCTCCGCACCCCCGATGCGCTGCGCGCCAATGCGCGCCGACAACTCGAGGGACTCAACGCGGTGCAGTTCACCGATGCGGAGTGGCAACGCTTCTGCGACGAGTTTCTGGACTGCCCGGGCGACACGATCACCGACAAGACGCGCAAGGTGCAGGATCATCCGGTGTACGATTTCACCTTCGACGACGGCCGACTGCAAAACATCCACCTCGTGGACAAGCGCAACCCGGCACGCAACAAACTGCAGGTGATCAACCAGTTTGAACAGAAGGGCACGCACAAGAACCGCTACGACGTGACGATCTTGGTGAACGGCCTGCCGATGGTGCAGGTGGAACTTAAGAAGCGCGGAGTGGCCGTGCGCGAGGCGTTCAACCAGGTGCACCGCTACAGCAAGGAGAGTTTCAACAGCGAGGCTTCGCTCTACAAATATCTGCAGCTCTTCGTGATCTCGAACGGAACGGACACGCGCTATTTCGCCAACACGGTGAAGCGCGAGAAGAACAGTTTCGACTTCACGATGAACTGGGCGCGGGCCGACAACACGGCGATCAAAGACCTGAAGGATTTCACGGCGACGTTTTTCCGCCGCGACACGTTGCTGCAGGTGCTGCTGACGTATGCGGTGTTCGACACGAACGACACGCTGCTGATGATGCGCCCTTATCAGATCGCGGCGACGGAGCGCATCATCTGGAAAATCAGATGCGCGCACGAGGCCAAACAGTGGGGCTGCCCGGAAGGGGGCGGCTATGTGTGGCACACGACGGGCTCGGGCAAGACGCTGACGAGCTTCAAGGCGGCGCGACTGGCGACGCAACTGGAGTTTGTGGACAAGGTGTTTTTCGTGGTGGACCGCAAAGACTTGGACTACCAGACGATGCTCGAATATCAACGCTTTTCGCCCGACAGTGTGAACGGTTCAGCGAGCACGGCGGGGCTGAAAGCGAACTTGGCAAAGCGCGACAACAAGATCATCGTGACGACGATACAGAAACTCAACAACCTGATGCGCAGCGAGACGGACTTGCCGGTGTATGGGCAGGAGGTGGTGTTCATCTTCGACGAGTGCCACCGCTCACAGTTCGGCGAGGCGCAACGCAACCTGCAACGGAAGTTCAAGAAATACTACCAGTTTGGTTTCACGGGCACGCCGATCTTCCCGGAGAACGCGGCGGGAGCGGAAACGACGGCCAGCGTGTTCGGCCGCGAACTGCACGCCTATGTGATCACCGACGCGATCCGCGACGAGAAGGTGCTGAAATTTAAGGTGGACTACAACGATGTGCGCCCGAAATTTAAGCAGGCGGAGACGGAACGCGACGAGCAGCGACTGACGGCGGCGGACTATCGCCAACTGATGCTGCACCCGGATCGCATCGGGGAGATTGCGCAATATATCTTGCGCAACTTCCGCCTGAAAACGCACCGCGCACAGGGCGGACAGGGTTTCAATGCGATGTTTGCGGTGAGCAGTGTGGAGGCGGCGAAGCGTTACTATGAGGAACTGACGCGCCGACAGGCCGAGGCGGAACATCCGCTGCGGATTGCGACGATTTTCTCCTTCGCCCCCAACGAGGCGCAAAACGCAGTGGGCGAGATCGACGAGGAGACGTTCGAACCGGCGGCGATGGACGCGTCGGCGAAGGAGTTTCTGGGTCGGGCAATCGTGGACTACAACGCGATGTTTGCCACGAACTTCAGCGTCGACGGCGCGGAGTTTCAAAACTACTACCGCGACTTGGCGCGCCGGGTGAAGGCACAAGAGGTGGATCTGCTGATTGTGGTGGGGATGTTTCTCACGGGCTTCGACGCGCCGAAATTGAACACGCTGTTTGTGGACAAGAACCTGCGCTACCACGGCCTGATGCAGGCTTTCTCGCGCACCAACCGCATCTACGACGCGACGAAGACGTTCGGCAACATTGTGACCTTCCGCGACTTGGAACGCGACACGGTGGACGCGATTTCGCTCTTCGGCGACAAGAACACGAAAAACGTGGTACTGGAACGAAGTTACGCGGAGCAGTTGGCGGGCTTCACCGACGCGCTGACGGGCGAAACGCGCCGAGGTTTCAAGGAGATCGTGCAGGAGTTGCAGGAACGTTTCCCGAATCCGGACGAGATCGACAAGGAGGCGGACAAAAAGGCCTTCGTGAAACTCTTCGGCGAGTATCTGCGGGCGGAAAACATTCTGCAAAACTACGATGAGTTCACGCAGTTGAAGGAGTTCCAACAGATAGAACAAACGGATGTGGAGGCGGTGGAGGCGTTCAAGACGATGTATTGCTTGACGGACGAGGACATCGCGCTGATGCGCACGATCGATCTGCCGACGGAACGCATGGTGCAGGACTACCGCTCGACGTACAACGACATCCGCGAATGGATCCGTCGCCAACGCCACACTAAAACGAAGGTGGAACCGACGGTGGACTGGGACGATGTGGTGTTTGAGGTGGATCTCCTGAAATCGCAGGAGATCAACTTGGATTATATCTTGAAACTGGTATTCGAACACAGCCGCGGCACGGCAGACAAGGCGCCGCTGGTGGAGGAGGTGCGCCGCACGCTGCGTGCGAGCATCGACAACCGCTCGAAAGAGGAACTGATGGTGGACTTCATCAACCACACGGATTTGCCTTCGTTCAATGAAAAGACGGAAGTGATCGAAGCGTTCTATGCCTTTGCGCGCGAACGACAGCGCGAGGAGGCGGATCGGCTGATCGATGCGGAGGAACTGAACGACGAGGCGGCAAGACGCTACTTGCGCACGTCGCTCCGACAGGAGTTTGCAAGCGAAAACGGTACGGATCTGAACGAGGCGCTGCCGAGATTGAGCCCGCTCCACCCGGAATATGTGACGAAGAAACAGAGTGTGTTCCAAAAGATCGTGGCGTTCATCGAAAAGTTCAAGGGCATCGGCGGCGAGATTTGAGGGAAGTGAGTGGAGTCGACGAGAGGGGGCAATATAATAAGGAGTGGGCTCGATGTGCTGTTGCGCTTTTGCTCCTTTCGTTCGTTGTGTTTCCTTGGGAACGCGACTTTAACTCCACTGGTCTCCATGGCATGGTTTTCTGTACACTGAAGAGAGGGACGGTTTTGCCCTGCGAACCGTGCGCGGATCGAACTTTTCGCTTGGCACGTTGTCGAGAACGGACATTCAACGTACTTTCGAAATCGACGAGGAACGAAAAAGATGATATTTTTTGCGCCGGGGAGAGGGAATCCCCCGCAAGAATGCGTAAATTTGAGGGCGTAAAGCAATTTCCAAAACTAAGACTCTCATGACCACAAACAGCAGCTTGGTGAGTATCGCGAACCTTTCGCGCGAGAAAATCCTGTATCTCATGGAGATGGCGCACGAATTTGAACTGCGCCCTAACCGCAAGCTCCTCGACGGACGCATTGTCGCCACCTTGTTTTTCGAGCCCAGCACGCGCACACGACTTTCGTTTGAAACGGCCGCGAACCGGCTCGGCGCACGCGTCATCGGGTTTACCGACCCGAAAGTGACGTCCTCGACAAAGGGCGAGACGCTCAAAGACACCATTATGATGGTGGCGAACTACAGCGACGTGATCGTAATGCGCCACTATCTCGAAGGGGCGGCGCTCTATGCGAGCGAACTCACTTCGGTGCCGGTGGTGAATGCCGGCGACGGGGCGCACCAACACCCCTCGCAAACGCTGCTCGACCTTTACACCATGATGCAGACGCAGGGGACGCTCGACAACCTGCACATTCATCTGGTCGGCGACCTGAAATATGGTCGCACGGTTCACTCGCTCATCATGGCGATGCGCCATTTCAATCCCACATTCCACTTCATCGCGCCTGCAGAACTGGCCATGCCGGACGAATACAAGCAGTATTGTCGCGAACACGGCATTCAGTTTGTGGAACACGAGCATTTTGACGAAGACGTGATTGCAGAGGCTGACATTCTCTACATGACGCGCGTGCAACGTGAGCGTTTTTCGGATCTCATGGAGTATGAGCGCGTGAAAGATGTCTACATTCTCCGCAGGGAGATGCTGGCGAAAGCGCGTACCAACCTGCGCATTCTCCACCCGCTGCCGCGTGTCAATGAGATCGCTCAAGATGTGGACGACACGCCACACGCCTATTATTTCGAACAAGCGCGCAACGGATTGTTTGCCCGCGAAGCCATCATCTGCGACGTGTTGGGCATTACCCTCGACGAGGTGCGTGCCGACGGCGCTGCTCTTTCTCAAAATTCCGCCCTATGAAACGCGAAAAACTCATGGTGGCCGCCATCGAAAACGGCACGGTCATCGACCATATTCCCTCTGAAAAGTTGTTTGCCGTGATTCGTCTGCTCCACATCGAGGAGTTGGATCACGACACGGTGTTCATAGGCTACAACCTGCACAGCCATTTGATGCAGCGCAAGAGCATCGTGAAGATCGCCAACCGCTTTTTCTCCGAATCGGAATTGAATCAGCTCTCGGTGGTGGCGCCGAATGTGACGTTGAGCATCATTCGCGACTACGAGGTGGTGGAAAAGCGCCGTGTGGCGATGCCGGATGAATTGACAGACATCGTGCGCTGCAACAACCCGAAATGTATTTGCAACAACGAGCCGATGCCGACGCGCTTCACGGTGAGTGGTGATGTACTACGTTGCCACTACTGCGAAATGGAACAGCCGATCGGTACGGTGAAGTTGGTCTAACAACGCGTTTCTCCCGTCGTCGACGAACCGAATACGTAGGCATTCGAGCAGCTCCTGTTCCTCCTCTCTTTCTGTCTTCCAAACGCCCGAATTCTCTCTCCTCAATGCGTTTCAAGACGAAAAAACCACAGAAAGTGCGCAAAAGTTTGCATATCTCACAAGTATGTATTACCTTTGCACTCAGATGATCGCAGAAGCGCCTTGCAAAGACTTCGTTCTTCGCCTTCCGCTTTGAGATGCCATCAGGAGAGATGGTAGAGTGGTCGATTACAGCAGTCTTGAAAACTGCCGTACCGAGAGGTACCGGGGGTTCGAATCCCTCTCTCTCCGCAAGCAAGGGTGTAGATCAACGAGTTACGTGATTTACACCCTTTTCTACACCAAAAAGCTTGAGAGCGGTTAAAAGGGGCAAAAGAGTTGTCATTAGGAAAATATCAACAACAAATCGTCCCTGTGAAAGGTTCATAGGGGCATCCTTTGTTGACCAATTCCTATGCCTGGTATATCTCCTTTCCATTATTTGATTCTTTCAATTAAAGGTCTCATCTTTAAATCGTATTCTTGATTTCCGAAATTGATCACAATAAGATTACGGCGGCATCTAGTGAGACCAG
>QWCW01000309.1_pt1 | contig 20081 bp, 14 predicted proteins | sample 1972691 | NCBI WGS metagenome assembly QWCW01 (sample SAMN09866698, study PRJNA288562) | Human oral metagenome isolate pre2_saliva, whole genome shotgun sequencing... | reverse complement strand
GATACAGAGTGTTGCAGTATAAGAAATTTCTTCTTCTGTTACCTTTACAAGCGCATTTTCATATCCAGCAAAGAGAGCTAAAGTATAGATAGATACAAATGAAGAGAATACTCCCCAATCTCCAAAATCAGATGGAAGATATAAGCGTGACAAAATAGGAGTTACAACTATCGGAAGCAGTAACATAATAATATTACTCATAGACATTTTTAATGTGTTGAGTAATAATGCACTGGATTTTATCTTGTTAATAATCTGTATCAAATTTATATCCTTTAGTTGATGGGTCCTTCTTTCCAAGTCGCCTTCTATGCAAGTGTAATCCTTTATAGTCCCGTCATTATCATAATACTTATATGTTTTCTGTAGAGTAAAGAACTGTCCCCAATACTCATAGTCTTTATATAGTAAAGCTTCTACGCAATGGTCAAATGTTCCGATGTAATGAGCATCAAGTCCTATTGTAAAGACCAGAGCCCCCAACGTAGTCATTTTGTACCATGGAGACTTTTCATCCCAACAGTTTTTACATGCAGAGTGTTCCTCTACGAGCCATTTCGCATATTTTCCCCATGCACAAACCGAGTGTTGTACATTAATGCTACGAACAACATTTGGACTCTTCCTAAAAACTTCTGCAAGGTGACCGGCAAATGTTGGATCGGCTTTTGGGTTGAAGATATAACTTGGTTCTTTTTGGTAACGTGGGTCTGGGTAGGATGGCATTATTAAAGTACCCTCTGTTGTGATGACATTTTGAATTTTTTTTATCAGTTCTTCAGCTGTACCTTGATAGTTATAAAATTCTTTCATGGAAGCATGAATGCAGATTATACTTCCAGTCTTCATTCCAAGTTGGCACATAACTGCAATGATATCATCTGCTGTGTATTTCCTGTGATACCATAATTTACCGATACGCTTGTGTAAGTTTTTACGGAATAAAGATATATCTTTGATCCCAGTTATTTTTTTGAAGATAATCCCAAGTATAGTTAGATAACTTTGTTTCATTTTTAGATGAAAATCTTCTTTATATCTTTTCGAAGAACATATATTGTCAATATAATATTTGTAATTATAAAAATAATGAGTACGAATATTATTCTTTTAGGACCAGCAGGTTTGATAGGAACAGATGCCCCTTTTAAAACAGTAAAAACAGGAGTTGTCTCTTGTAGTTTTGCTTTGGCTGCATCATATTGATTCTTTGCACTGGAATAGGTGTTGTATTTCAACTGCATGTCATTCTCTAGATCTTCTGTCTTTGATTGAATGGATTGAAGGATGACATCTTGATTGGCATCGGAGAATTCTGCATAATCTCTTCTTGCCTTCTCGTAAGCCGCTTGTGTCTCTTGCGTTATTTTTTTATAATATGCAACATCCCTTCTTGCTTTATCTGTTCTATATGTTATTATAAACTCTTTGAGCTTTGTTCTTAATGAGTCTGCTATAGTTTTGCAAACTAATGGATCTTGTGACGTTGCAGTAATAGTTATAACTCCATCTTTAGTGTCAACTTTAAGAGATATATCTTTTCTAATCTCCTTTGCTATTTGATTCTGTTCTTTTGTTAAATGGTAGGGTGATAATGGACCTAAAGAAATACTTTTAGTTTTTCTACTAAGCTTTTTCGCAATCCATGAATGTTTTTGATGATTTGCAAGATAGTCAAAGTACTTATAGGTTTTTCCTTCAGATGTGGTAATAGGAATATTGAAAAGTTCTGTGATGAAATGATTATCTTCCATTAGGTCTGGATAAAGCATAGGTGTAATAGCATCTGCACTTTTTATTTGGGACATATCAATCCCTAAAGATGAGGCTAATGTTCCAAGTGTACCCGAACTATTAGAATTATCAATTTCTGGAGCAAGTTTAGTATCGGTAGTATAATATCTTGGTTCATTGCATATATACAATGCATTATGTCCAACCTTAGCCAGAGTCCCGTTCATGTAGAGAATGTAGGTGTGGCTCTTCTTCGCATCACTGGCAAAGCCACCAGCCTGGTCAATGTAATAAGAGACACTTTTTCCAGCAACGTAGCCTACAGAGTTTGGATACATCACAGCACCATTGATTTTAACGGTTCCGTTGTATTGTGGAATAATAATACGGTCACCTTCTCGGAGTATGATATCTGCATCGCTACCAGGTTTAGCAATAGCTTTATCAAGTTCGATACCTACAGGGTAGGTGTCAGGTACACGGAACTTATCAAGTAAAGTTGAATTCTTTTGTTGAGCAGCCTGTAACACAGAAGCATTACTTGTTCTTGTGGCTAAGGCTATCATATTCTTTTCTTGTTGTTCCTGTTGCATCTTGAATACAGCTTCCATGCGCATACGCTCTACTTGATTTGGGCGACGTTCTAAGCGAGCACCTTGGATATAGGCTAGGTCTGTTGCTCCACCTGCAACCTTGAAGATATCACTTAGGCGCATAGTGCGTGATGTGAGTGTATAATTACCAGGGAAGACAACCTCACCATCAATGCTGACATTCTGTTGTGTACTTGTTCCTGGACTCTTGCGTACGTAGACTTGGTCGAATGGCTCGAGAACGAAGCCTGGAGTTCCATCAATGACGAAGCCATCTCGTAAAGAAAAACTGTATGTACGTGCAATAAGAGAATCAGGAGTCAGGGCCTTAGGGTCTGTAATTCTACGTGATACGTCAACCCTGACTGTTGATGCAGCCTGTTTCAATCCTCCTGCTTGTAGTATGAAATCTTCCAGTGATTCATTGTCTGCATATTTATAGACACCAGGATATAATACCTCACCATGAATAGATATTGTCTGTTGCTCCTGAGCTTCTGTTTTTGTTGGAATAAAGAGTACATCCTCATTTTGTAATGGGATATCGGCAGTGCGCCCTGTTAAGATCCCATCAACGTCAACTGAAATTACTTCTAAAGTACGATCTGCTTTCATTCGATGGAGTACAGCATGCGGGGCAAAGGCAACTTCGGTTAAGCCGTCAGCAGCTTCTATCAAGCTACGCACACTGTTAATCTGTCCGCCAACCTCATACATACCTGGGCGGAATACGGCACCTTTTATTTCAACCATGTTCTCATAACGTGGTATGACGGAGTCTACACTAACAGAGTCTTCATCAGCCATACGGAAGCTACGCATGTCAAATTCATTGACATTGAAAATGGAGTATTGCCTACCTGTCTTTCTACGTACACGTACAGATTTGGTGTAAGCGTCACCAGAGAAGCCACCTGCATAGCTGATAAGAGTACCAAGACTTTCTCCACGTTTCAACTCATAGTACATTGGGCGTTTTACCTTTCCACTGATTTGTGCAATCATATCGTAAGGGCCAACAACGATGACGTCATTGTCAGCAAGATGTACATTACCGCTTAGATGACCACGTCGAAGGAAGTCATACACGTCGACAGTACTAATAAGTCTGCCTCCTCGATATACCTTTATGTTACGTAAGGTTCCTAGATCGCCAATACCTCCGGCCATATACAAGGCATTGAAGACTGTAGCGAAAGCTGATAGAGTGTAGGTTCCTGGTGTTTTTACTTCACCTACAACATTCACCATGATTGTATGGGTCTGACCAACTGAGAGGCGGATACTCGAACTACTGTATCGCTTACCTAGTTTCTCACGAATACGGTTGTTAGCTTGAGCAACACTAAGTCCACTTACTTGGATAGGACCAAAGCCTTCTATCGTAATAATACCATCTGGAGCAACAGTTGTTTGATAAGATTTTTGTGATGCTCCATACACATCAATGAATACGGCATCACCTGGTCCTAAACGATAATTACGTGGAAGAGCCATGTTCATGTTTGGTTCAAATGAAAGACTCTTGTTATTGAAGATGTCACGACCCCACACTTTCTTGCGATTACGACTTAATTGTTTGAGGAGATTCTCATACATTGCCGCTGTGTCTTGTGGCATCCAATCGTTCATTTCTCCCTGCATTTTCAGGAAGTCGCCATCATTCTCATCGTATGTATGTGATTGTGGACGACCATCATACACTCTTCCTTCTGTGTAGTTATCAGTCTCACGCCGACTTTGTTCGTAGTCGTTTAGTGTTGCATCTGCAATCTGTCTTTTATTTCTTCCAGGGCGCTGCTGACCATTGTTCTTGCGGCTGCGGTCAGTAGTAGAACTCTCAGTGGTAGCTCCATAGGCAGCATTCCCTTTCTTCATCTTTTCGTATGTATCTCTGACACGGCGTATCTGTGAAATGTCAACGCCGTTTTGCATGAGTTTTGTAACAATCTGTGCCTGAGAGGCTCCGCGGTTATGCTCTTTTACAACGAAATCCATGACCTGAGAATCAGTTATGGATGACTGTGCAAAGCCGTTGACTGTACATATTGCGAGAAGTACGAATAGAATGTATCTTTTCATCTTTAATTTTAAAATTTCTTTCCAGTGACAATGTTTAATACTGTCTTTGTTACTATGGTTGAGTCTGTCCATAAAGAGCGATGTTCCAGATAGTGAATGTCCATCTCCATACGCCTGATCATCTTTTCCATTGTGTCGGTATAGCCATTGTAGAGAGTTGCTTCTGAAGTTAGCCCTGGACGCATCTGATATATAATCGGGTAGCGGCGGGTATGTTCCATAATCTTGTCGATGAAGAACTTTCGTTCAGGGCGTGGTCCTACAAGTGACATGTCGCCTTTTAGTACATTCCATAGTTGTGGTAATTCATCTAAATGATGCCCACGTAAGAACTGTTCTAAACGAGTTGAGTTCGTGTCATCGCATTTAGCTACAAGCTGTGGTCCTTCTTCTTCAACAACACTGCTCATTGTACGGAACTTGAAGATAGCGAAAGGCTGCCCTTTGTATCCGATACGAATCTGTTTAAAGAACACCGGGCCATTACCTTGACACTTAATGAGGATACTGATAATCAGAAATAAAGGAGAGAAAAGGACAATTCCGACTAGAGCTGCAACAATGTCAATAAACCGTTTAAGGGAACGTTGTAGTTTCCCCATGGCATCATGAGTGGTGTTGTCTCTCATCCTTGTATTTTTTTCCTCGTTATTATCTAATAACTCGTTTTTCGCTAATTTGTTGCAAAGGTAACATTTTTTATTTATTTCTTGGTAAGAATTAGGCTTCTTTCATGCCTTAATAGTATCTTTGTAGATAAAAACAAGGGGTTAATGCGTAAGATAATACACATAGATATGGATGCTTTCTTTGCTTCTGTTGAGCAAAGGGACAATCCCGAATTGCGTGGAAAGCCAATTGCGGTTGGTTTTGATGGGGCACGTGGTGTTGTGTCTACTGCAAGTTATGAAGCACGCCCTTATGGTGTACATTCTGCTATGTCAATTGTACAGGCGAAAAGACGCTGTCCTGATCTGATAATTGTTTCCCCTCACTTTGAACGTTACAAGGAAGTATCTCGGCAGATTCGTGAAGTTTTTCATGAATATACTGATATTATAGAGCCAATATCTTTGGATGAAGCTTTTCTTGATGTTACAGAGAACAAGATGCAGATGGCGTATGCTAAGGATATTGCGAAAGAAATAAAGCAGAAGATCAAAGTTCGGACACATTTAACAGCTTCTGCAGGAATCAGTTATAACAAGCTGTTGGCTAAGATTGCATCTGATATGAGGAAGCCTGATGGTATGTTTACAGTACATCCTTGCCATGCTCTGGATTTTATTGGTAGCCTTCCAATAGAGAAACTGTGGGGGATTGGTCCTAAGACGGCAAAGAAAATGCATGAGATGGGAGTCTTTAAAGGCGAACAGTTACGCGAACTTTCTCGTACCCATCTTGTTCGAGTGTTTGGTAAAGTAGGTAATGTGTATTATGACTTTGCACGAGGAATAGATGAACGTCCCGTTGTGGTACATCATGACAGGAAATCTGTGGGCTGTGAACGGACTTTCTTGGAGGATCTTCACATAGAGTCTGCGATTGTTATAGAACTGTATCATATAACGTTAGATTTGGTTGAGAGGTTGTCGAAGAGTGGTTTTGAAGGACGAACGCTAACTCTAAAACTTAAATGGGATGCTACAACGCAGATAACTCGTAGTCTGACACAAGAAAAAATCCTGCGTAAGAAGGATGATATTCTGCTGTTGGCAAAGCGCCTTCTCGCGGAAACAGACTATAAAAACCGGCCGATTCGTTTGATGGGGTTGTCTGTTTCTTCCCCAGTCTCTGACGATGAAGCATTTAATAAGAAGCCAATATGGATAGAAGGTGATCTTCCTTTCGTAGATTTTATGTAAGTTCGAGGTCTTAAGTTTGCTATAGTATGCATGTTGATATGATATCATACTAAAACTTAATTATAAGGAATTAATCAAGATTACCCTTTTCTGATGACCCTTAGGTTAATGTCAGTCGATATAGAAGTTGTCATACTATGCGTAATAGTATTAAAATAAGATATTACGTTTGCATCCTTTTTGTATCTATCCCTATGGAATATCTATTTAGTGATAGGTGTTTTTCTCTCCGTTGTTAGTTGTTTGAAAATAGAAACAGGGTTGCTTTCAAAATTACAAAGGCCTTGTAGAAGTATTACAAGGCCCTTGTAGAAGTATTACAAGCGCCTTGTAAAAGTAATACAAGCCGTTTGTAATTTTTATGGAAGCAACATTTTCAAATCTAAAAGAAAAGTATTAAATTTGCAAAAGGTAAGCATTGTTTAGTGAAAGGGTACAACATCCTTTCCTTACGGTTGGCTTATTTCATAGAAAAATAGTGTGATGCAGTATCATGTAACTTGTACCAAATGTAAACGCATGTTTACGATTACGGCTGATGGCAGCGATCGTATGCATTGTACTTGTCCTTATTGTGGGCAGTCTTTAATGGTTAATCTTCCAACCATGGCAGAGCCTGTGATGTCTTCTGTTCAGCAACCTATACCTGAAAACAATGATAATAAAGGTCATGATGCTGGAATGAAGATTCTTATAACAGTGCTAATAGTTCTTCTTGTAGGTGGACTTGCTGCCTTTGCTTTTATAGAATGGCAGAATCAACAGGAGGCGGCGCGATTGGAAGAAAAGGCTCAGCGTGAGGCACACGCTGACTCTTTAATGCAAGTAAGAGCACAACAGGAGGCTCAAGCTGCAGACGCGCAACGTAAGGATGCCCAGCGCCAGAGCATTTGTAAGTTTGTTAAGTCATTCTATCAAAAGGCTGTTTTGGAAGCTGATGACCCTACATTTTACGAGCGTTACCTCACACCATACTGTCGGCAGATGATATTTGGCGTAGATGCAGATAATAATGATGTTGACAAATGGTCAGCATGGTGGGGAGCTTTTGGTACTACTGCTGATAGACCTGATTATGAAGCGTTACAGAGAAATCTAAATGTTACTCCAGGGGAAGGTAACTGGTATAATGTTAGGTTAACCCAAGACGGGACTACGGAGTATCGTCAGATAAAGGTGTCTACAGTAGATGGTCATGTCCTTATAGATGATGTGAGATAAAAAAGAGTTAGGAGGGAGGTGACAAGGATGCAGTTTCAGATAGCTTGTAAACATTGCCATCGTACATTTGCCATAGAGGCGGAGTCGAGTAAAACGGTAAAATGCAATTGTCCTTATTGTGGAGAGAGTATGACAGTAGCTACTCCTAGGGGTGAGACTACTACTGCCAAAGTGAATGCTCCTAATGATACTACGCCAGAGATTGTGTCGGATAGCAAACAGAATAGGCGTATACGTAATAGCCACTTCTTAAAATATGATGGGGTGGGGAAGAAGGTTACGGTTGTCTTTGTCCTTTTCTTATTGGGGATTATCCTGTTACTTTCTTTCTTATATGTGATTTTTTCTGCGATGTCGAATTAAACTATAATACTCAATTTATGAAACAAACAAAGATAGTATGTTCAATCAGTGACCGGCGTTGTGATGTCGATTTCTTGAGAAAACTATTCTTCTCTGGTATGAATGTCGTTCGTATGAATACGGCACATGCCACACCTGATGGTATTCGAGAGATCATTCGCAATACACGTACGGTATCTCCGCATTTAGCTCTACTGATTGATACAAAGGGACCTGAGGTTAGAACAACAGGTTTGGAAGAGCCTATTCATTATAAGACTGGTGATATGGTAAAGATCTTTGGGCGTCCAGAGATGGATACAACCAAGGATATCATTAATGTTTCTTATCCAGATTTTGCCCGTGATGTGAAGCCTGGAGACCATGTTCTCTTTGATGACGGTGCACTTGATATGAAGGTTGTGGAATGTGCTGGGCCTATGTTAGTAGCTCAGTTACAGAATGAAGGTGATCTCGGTGCCCATAAGAGTGTGAATGTTCCTGGTGAACATATTGAACTTCCAGCTCTAACGGAGAAAGATAAACGTAACATTCTGCTGGCAATAGAAGAGGATATTGACTTTATTGCTCACTCATTTGTTCGCTCGGCTGCAGATGTTATGGAAGTACAGAAGATACTCGATGAACATAATTCTGATATCAAAATCATCTCAAAGATAGAAAATCAGGAGGGAGTTGACAATATTGACGAGATTATAGATGCTTCTTATGGTATTATGATTGCACGAGGTGATCTTGGAATAGAAGTACCTATAGAGCAGATCCCTGGTATTCAGCGCAGTATTATCACTAAGTGTATTAAGAAAAAGAAGCCTGTTATCGTAGCAACACAGATGTTGCATACGATGATTAATAATCCTCGTCCAACACGTGCTGAGGTAACTGATATTGCAAATGCTATCTATAGCCATACTGATGCATTGATGTTGAGTGGAGAAACAGCAAGTGGTAAATATCCTGTTGAGGCTGTACAAACTATGGCTCGTATTGCGGAACAGGCAGAGCAAGATGCTCATAAGCAAGGATTCATTACTGTTCCTATGGCTAATCGTAATGATCAGCGAGAGTTCTTGGCGAAGAGTGCCATAGAATCAACAGAAGAATTAGGTGTTAAGGGAATTATAACGGATAGTGAGACGGGGCAGACTGCACGTAACCTTGCTGCATTCCGTGGTCCAAATCCAGTTTTGGCAATCTGCTATAAGGAGAAAGTACAACGGTGGCTGAATCTTAGTTATGGTATTATTGCAATCTATCAGCAACAACATAAGTCCAGTCAGCAGATGTTTATGGCTGCTTTGCGTATGTTGAGGCAGAAAGGTTATATCGACCTTGATGATAAAATAGCTTATTTATCTGGCTCTTTTGGTGAAGGTGGTGGTACAACCTTCCTTGAAATCAATAAGGTAAGTGAGGTCTTTGATCGTAGTTATCGCTTTCACCTTCCAGAAGAAGATTCTTTTTCTAAGGAAGATTTGGATAGTATTCCTGCTAAATAAGAAGATAATTAGAAAGGATAGAAATAGAAAAAGGTGTCTGGATTGCCCAGACACCTTTTCTATTTTAGTATGTTATAAAATGTCTTATTCCTGTTGTATGGAAATCTTTTTTACGCGGCGTTCATGTCTACCACCCTCAAAACTGGCCTTAAAGAATGCATCAAGAATCTTTTCAGCAGTCTTATTATCTATGAATCTCCCTGGTAAAACAAGGACGTTCGCATCATTATGCTGACGTGTCAACTCTGCAACATCCTTATTCCAAACTAAGCCTGCGCGTACGCCTTGGTGTTTATTAAGTGTAATAGCCATTCCTTCACCGCTACCACAGATGGCAATACCTGGGTAAACTTCACCCTTTTCTATAGCTTCAGCTAAAGGGTGAGCATAGTCAGGATAGTCACAACTTAAGTCACTATTGCAGCCAAAGTCCTTGTAGGCATACTTGTGCTGTTCCAAATACTGGATTACGAACTGCTTCAATGGAAAGCCAGCGTGATCGCAGGCTACTCCTACTGTTTTAATTTCCATAAGCTGTTTAGGTTTTATGACTCATCTTTATCTTGTTCAGATTCCAAAAGAGTCAGGTTAAAATTTTATGCTAAGAAATCTTTTACTTGTTTGTATACATTCTCTGCTGTAAAGCCTAGTTTCTCGTCAAGGACCTTGTAAGGAGCAGAGAAGCCAAAGCTGTTGAGACCATACACCTTTCCGTTGGCGCCAACCAGACCTTCAAGAGTGACAGGGAGTCCAGCCGTTAATCCGAAGATCTTTGCATCTTTTGGAAGAACTTGCTCTTGATACTCTTTGCTCTGGCGGCGGAAGAGACCTTCTGAAGGTGCACTGACGACACGTACCTTTAAGCCATCCTTGCGTAGGAGACTAGCTCCATCCACGCAGGTAGAAACCTCAGAACCACTTGCGACGAGGATCACATCAAACTGTTCGTCAGACCCGGTTACGATGTATGCACCCTTGCGGGTCTGCTGATAGTCTGTACCCTCTGGTAGGCTCTTCACGTTCTGACGAGAGAAGATGAGTGCAGTCGGTGTTTCCATGTTTTCCATTGCCATCTGCCAGCATACGGTTGCAGCTTCACTGTCTGCAGGGCGGAGAACTCGTACAGAGTCCTGTCCATCATGGTTTTGCAACTTCTCCATTAAGCGTATCTGTGCTTCCTGCTCTACGGGCTCATGCGTAGGACCATCTTCGCCAACACGGAATGCATCGTGGCTCCATACAAATTTAACTGGGGTCTTCATTAGGGCAGCCATGCGAATGGCTGGTTTCATATAGTCTGAGAAAACGAAGAATGTGCCCATAGCTGTGATAACACCTCCGTGTAACATCATACCGATACACATGCATGCCATTGCTAGTTCGCTAACACCAGCTTGGAAGAAGGCTCCGCTGAAGTCATCACGTGTGAAGGCATGAGTCTTATTAAGGAAACCGTCTGTCTTATCAGAGTTACTAAGGTCGGCTGATGACACTATCATATTAGGTACCTGCTCTGCGATGACACCGAGACAGGCTGCTGAGCCATTACGGGTAGGGATATCACGTTTCTGTACAAGGCCGCTCCAATCAATCTTTGGAGCCTTTCCAGAGAACCACTCATGCATCTGTTCAGCCTTCTTTGGATTTTCTTTCGCCCATATTTCCTCAGCTGCATGGCGCTCGGCAACAATCTTTCTTAGTTCAGTTGCACGATCATCGTAGAGTTTTTGTACCTCTGGGAAAATCTTGAATGGATCTTCTGGATCGCCACCAAGGTTCTTTACAGTATTTGTATAGGCGTCACCACCCAATGGTGCACCATGTGTCTTAATGCTGTTTTCGTAGCTACTGCCGTCTGCTTGCAGTGCTCCTTTTGCCATAATAGTCCTACCGATAATGAGTGTAGGGCGATTCTTCTCCTTATTTGCGGATACAAGTGCTTCGCGGATAGCGTCTGGATTATTGCCATCAATCTCCAATACATTCCATCCCCATGCACGATATTTCATTCCTGTATCTTCATTCATGACAGCTCCGCACTCAGTAGAAAGCTGAATGTTGTTAGCATCGTAGAACATAATAAGGTTGTTGAGTCCTAAGTTTCCTGCTAGTCGTCCTACCTCTGCACTAATACCTTCTTGAACTCCACCATCAGAGATGAAGGCATATATTTTATGTTGCATTGTAGTATGTCCTAGTCGTGCTTCTAGAAATTTCTCAGCAACGGCTGCGCCAGCAGCATATGCATGTCCTTGTCCTAATGGGCCAGAAGAATTTTCAATGCCATGGGCTAAATCACGTTCGGGATGCCCTGGGGTAACAGAACCCCACTGGCGGAATTGCTTGATATCTTCAATGGTAAACTTTCTCTGAAGAGTCAGAGCCGCATAGAGCATTGGAGACATGTGCCCTGGGTCAAGATAGAATCGGTCACGTCCTGACCATTCTGGTTGATCTGGATCATAGATTAAGAATTCGGAGAATAATACGTTGATAAAGTCTGCGCCACCCATGGCACCACCAGGATGCCCAGATTTAGCTTTTTCAACCATTGCTACAGATAGAATTCTAATGTTGTCCGCTGCGCGGTTCATCAGTTTCTTGTCATTCATACTAGATAGGATTAAATTTGATATTGCAAATATATAGATAAATATGGAGAAGGCAAAATATTAAACTTACAATTTTGGGAAAAAAACTAAAACGCCAACTGCTTGATATATAAGTATAATATAATTAGCTTTGATTCTTTGTTACAGTTTGAAGGTTGGAGAGTTCTTATATGTTTTCCGGTTGAATCGGTACAAGGCTGCCCCACGTTTACTTGTGACTTTGTCTATAAGCTCTGTCCTTTCAATAAAGTCAATCAGTTTAATTTTCTTTCGGAAGTTCCGCTTATCTATTTCTACTCCTAGTATAGCCTCGTGTACATGTTGTAATTGGGTAAGTGTAAAGAGATGGGGTAGAAGATTGAAGCTGATAGGTTCTGTATTTAGTAATTTCCTGAGTTGTGCTAATGCTAATCTTACCATTTCTATATGATCTCCATATAGATCGGGTAGTTTATTTAGGTCAACCCATTTTAAATCATATTTAGCTAATAGATTCTTGTCATAGTCTGCTACATTTGTAAGTGCGCAATAGGCAATAGAAATAACTCGATCACCAGGATCACGGTCGATATCTCCGAAGGCACCAACCTGCCTGATATAATTGTCACAGATTCCTGTGCATTGATATAGAACCCGGTTTGCAGCTTCTTTAAGACTTTCATCCTGACGTACAAAGCCTCCATATAGAGATAGCTTCCCTCTTCCGGGTTCAACCTTCCTTTTTCCTACAAGTAATTTTAGCTTCTTGTCCTCGAAACCAAGAACTATGCAATCAACGGATACAAGAAGCTTCGGTTCTCCTTTATAGTATTCATTCATGTTGTAGACACTTTATAATTGATGATGTAAAAGTACTACTTTTTTTTGGATATACATAGGGTTTGGCCTTTATTTTATTATTTATAACGAAACAACGGAAGCATCGAAAGATTATATTCTTTTAATGCTCCCGTTGTAAGTGAAAAGCATTATCCTGTGTAATCTCTCACAGACGGTCTTATATCTATGTACTAATTATAGTGCAAGTCTATCTATGTTATTGTACTAATGTGTCCATAATATTGAACGGACTTGTCCAGCAGATGATATGGAACTACCGTTGGAGACTTTAATGGTGTCTTTTAGCTATGAACACAGGATATACATGCTTATTTCTAGCAGATATGCTAGCAAACTTTATGAGATCCGTCACTGATTATTACCGGATACACTTCTGGAGCGTGACCATATTTTGCCTCGAATCTCTGCATAGCATCTGTGATGAACTTATCATAGATCTCGTCTTTGACAAGGTTGATGGTACAACCACCGAAGCCTCCTCCCATGATACGTGAACCAGTTACTCCATTATCTTTAGCAACTTCATTGAGAAAATCGAGTTCTTCGCAGCTGACTTCATATTCCTTGCTGAGTCCTTGATGCGTCTCGTACATTTTCTTTCCGACAGTTTCATAGTCTCCCGCAATTAGTGCGTCACAAACTGCAAGTACTCTATCTTTTTCGCCTAATACAAAGTGTGCTCGTTGATAATCCTCAGCCGAGACGTTGCCTTTTATTACTTCTAGTTCTTCCCAGTTTGCATCACGAAGAGTTTCAAATTTCTTGTTAGTGAAATGCTTACTTAAGGCAACAACAACATTCTCACAACTCTTTCTCCGATCGTTGTAAGGGCTACCAGCTAATTCATGCTTAACTTTTGAGTTGACAAGAACTAATTTATATCCTTGTGGGTTGAATGGAAAATATTCAAATTCACGGCTTCGGCAATCTAAGCGCATTAATTTTCCTTTTTGACCAAATACACTTGCAAATTGATCCATGATACCACAATTTACTCCGATGTATTTGTGTTCTGTTGCTTGCCCTGCAAGAGCTATATCCCATTTGGATATTTTGTTGTCTGCAAACAAATCGTTCAGAGCACAGCCGAAACAACTTTCCATCGCAGCTGAAGAACTCATACCAGCACCGAGAGGAACGTCACCTGCAAAAGCAATGTTGAATCCTTTTACGTCAACACCGAGTCCTTTGAACTCTTGGACCATTCCATAGATGAATCGTGCCCACGTAGCACGTGGGCCCTCAGGATCGGCTACCTTGAATTCAACTCGATCTTTCAAGTCGATAGAGTAACACATTACTGTATCTGTGCCATTAGGTCTTACCTCAGCCATAATACCTTTATCTACGGCTCCAGGGAATACGAAACCACCATTGTAGTCGGTATGTTCACCAATCAGATTTATGCGGCCAGGAGAAAAATAAATATTGCCAGTCTTTCCATCAAAATGCTTAATGAAACGACTTCTTACAAATTCTATGTCCATAATTGTTAGGTTTTAAAAAAATAATAGATACTGAAATTGACAGCCCTTCCTAGTTGTATGAGGAAGGGCTGTAATATAATGATTTTGTTTTGTTTAATCGACAGGAATGTTTTTGTTTACATTCTTGCTACCAATAACTGCGTAGAAACACATGTAGGCGACACCCAATAGAGGTACAAGATAGGAGGTAAGATATCCAGCTTGATCTGCAATGAAGTTTTGGAAAAGAGGAATCAGTCCACCACCGACAACCATCATCATGAAGATACCTGATGCAGAAGCTGTATATTTACCAAGACCTTCTGTGGCGAGATTAAAGATACAAGCCCACATAACACTGGTGCAAAGCCCAACGAGAACGAGTAGTAAAGCACAAATAGGGACGACTACCATGTTAAAGGAGCTACCTGTAAATACAGGCATTGAAACAGTTGTGTCTTTGCCAAGAAGCATGGCAATAACAATAAGTAGCATTGCTATAGAAGTTGCACATATCATTAGAGTGCGACTTGAGACTTTATCAGCAATGAATCCTGCACTAAATCTACCAACGAGCATCAAGAACCAGTAAGTTGCTGCTACAGAACCAGCAATGGCCGTTGCAGTCTCAGGGGGTAGACCAGCACCGTTAGCTTTGGTGTCAGAAAGGAAATAAATCAAAGTTCCTGGGATACCGACCTCAACACCAACATAAACGAAGATTGCTGCTACACCTAATACAAAGTGGCGAAAAGCCCAAGGGGAGTGCTCAAAGACGGTATTTGCATCTGTCTTTCCAATTTCTGGGTCCTGGATAGGAATGAAACTCAATATAATAAAAGCTCCTGCAAATACAGCCATGGCAATGTAAAGTACAGGGTTGACATCAACCATCGATGTACTCTTGGTAACCTGTCCTATCAATGCACCAACGAAAAGAGGTGTTAGTGTTCCTGCAAGTGAATTCAATGTTCCGCCAATCATGTTTAACTGGTTACCGCGATTGCCGCCACCGCCGAGGAGGTTGAGCATTGGATTTACAACTGTATTTAGCATACATACACAGAATCCAGAAATAAAGGCACCAAGAAGGTAAATTACAAATCCTGTAATTTTAGCATCTGCAAAAAGTCCCGAGCAGAACTGTGTTAAAACACCTAGAAACCCAATGCCTATACCAATAAGAGCAGTTTTCTTGTATCCAACTTTACTCAACATCTTACCTGCAGGGATTCCCATGAAGAGATAAGCGAGAAAGTTCATTGCGTTACCCAGCATACCAACCGTGTTTGCACTGTCACCATCGAAGGCACTCTTCCATATTACTCCAATTGGAGCTGCGAGATTGGTGACAAAAGAGATCATTGCGTAAAGGAACATCATTGTTATGATGGCAATGATGCTACCATTCTGTTTAGAGTTACTCATTTTTGTTGTTTTATTTTTATTTTATTAATCTTCTTATTTACTACTGTATACCGAATTTGTAAATAGTTTTTTGTGTATATTCTCTCCCAGGTTCTAATATAACCGATGGGAAGTATGCGTGGTTGGGGCTATCTGGGAAATGCTGAGCCTCAAAGCAGATTGCACTGCGACGTGGGAAGGTTGCTCCATGTTGTCCTTTATAGCCATCGGCCCAATTGTCGGTATATACTTGTACTCCTGGTTCTGTAGTATATACTTCCATGGTTCTACCACTTTTAGGGTCTCTTATGCGTGCTGCAAAAGAGAGCTCACCTTCCTCTTTTTTGTTCAATACGAAGCAATGGTCGTAGCCAGAACCATGTCTTATTTGTTCATGGTCAGCATCTATATCTTGTCCTATAGGCTTTGGAGTTCGGAAGTCGAAAGGTGTTTCTGCAACTTTTAAAATCTCCCCTGTAGGGATAGAGGTTTCATCTATTGGGAGAAAAAAGTCAGCATTTATTTGGCATTCTAGATCATCAATAGGCGGAGTTGGATTTGCTAAACCCGCTAGAGAAAAGAAACCATGATGTGTAAGATTAATAATGGTCTTCTTATTGGTTTTCGCAGAATATTTAATGATTAGTTCATTGTTGTCTGTGAGTGTGTAGGCCACCCAAACATCAAGCTCACCAGTAAACCCCTCTTCTCCGTAGGGAGAAGTGTATTTTAAGACGATAGCATGTTCATTGATCTGTGTGGCATCCCATACTTTAGTGTTGAAACCGTTTTTCCCACCATGTAGTGAATTTGGTCCATTATTAATAGGAAGAGAATAAACTTTTCCTTTTAATTGAAAACGCCCTTTAGCAATACGATTACCGTAGCGCCCAATAAGTGTTGAGAGATAGGGTTCCGGAGAGTCTATAACATCTTGTATGTTGTCATGGCCTTGAATAATGTTTGCTAAATTTCCTTTCCTATCTGGGACCATGATGGCAACAATTGCTCCACCGTAATTGGTAATGGCAACTTCATTGCCCTCCTTATTCCTTAAAATATACAAATCCGTTTTTTTTCCATTAACAGTGGTCTGGAAGTCTTCTTTCTTCAGACCACAAACACGCTGTGTCTCTTCGGCATTTACCATGATGCTCGTTTTTAGTTACTAATGCTATATGGTGCAAAGTAACTAAAAATAAACGAAAATAGCAAACTAATGTTTGAAAATAATTTAGCGGGGGATGTTAAAAACAATTAACATTGCGTCTTTTGTGCCCTTGAAGGGAGTAATAAATGTAGGCTTTTTCTGCTTCTTTTTTCTTTATGAGTGGTGTAATCCGTATCAAAAAACCGTGGAGTGTTTGCGAAATAAGTTTACAGTAATAGGAGCGAATACCTCTTCTTTACCCCGCTGACAGTATTTTCGTGTCGAGTTGTAACTATCAAGTAATCAAACGGTTAAACTATTACTTAAGAGAAGGTGCCTTTCAAGGGTCAAGAAGGGCGTCTTCTTGGGCGTTGAAGGGCGTCTTCTGCAAGGGAGAAAGGGCTTAGTTGGATGGTAGATAAGCCTATCCTACTATCCAGTATATAATATTTCTTTACAAACATCCCATCCGCCATGTTTCCTGCTTAGTCTTCTCATCCCTTTTCCTATCCGTTTTACAACGTACGAGTGAGGGTTTTCCTGTTCCGTTCCTCGTATTGTCATCCCTTTTCCTGTCCGTATAGCGGAGTAGAAGTGTGGGTTTTCATGTTTCGTTCTTATTATTCTTATCTATTTTCCTGTTCGTATAGTTGTGTACGAGTATCGCTATTTCCGCCGTCTTTTTGGTTTTGCTAATTGGGTTCGTCGGTGTAAATAACAAGTCTGTCTACCCTTGATATTCTATAAACATTCCCAATGTTTGTAAGTTATATGTGCTCTGTTGTATCTTATCGCAGAGTCAATAGCAGTCTATTTCTCCTTTATCTTCTCTATTGCAATGCACATCCTACGGATGTCCTATTACCTTTTAAGTTTGTTTCTTAGACAATTTTCTTTGCTCAATCGGCTATTTAGAACGCACTAAAAGTTCTTCTCTTGTTTTTTCTTTGAATTTAATCATATATTACTCTCCCTTTCTTTTGCAAATATAACTCTTTGCATTGAGATTTGTTAGAAAGTAAATGAAAAAGCAGCAAATGATTGCTCACTTGCTGCTCTATAGTAATAAGGTTTTCTGTATAAGCCTTCACAGTTTTCCTTGTAAGTTTCTGTTCTTATTCTTATTTCCTTGTCAGATGAACATACAATAAGTAAAAATATATGGTGCGCCTTAGGAAAACCGATGTGTCTATTATTTAATGATTATCTTTTTACCATTGACAATATAAACACCCTTAGGCAAAGCATTAATTTCGTCGGTGCTTGCTTTACTTAGCCGTTTTGTTCCATCTATTGTATAGACATCAGCAAGTCCTGCTTTATTATAAACAGGGTTTGTAATGCCAGTAGTACTCTCGATGAAGAAGAATTCTCTCCATTGAGGTGCTTGTTTATAAGCATTAATATTGGCTTTAGGTACAAATAGTTTACAATTCCACTTGTTAATATCGTCAAGAGCATTTATGTCACAGGTTGGTGGTACGACTGCCTTGCTTCTAATCTGTGTAATATTGAAACAATCAGAGAATGCTTCTTGTCCGATACTCTGTAATCCACTTCCAAAGGTAAAATTCTTCAGACTACTACAACCAGAGAAAGCCCATTTGCCGATGCTTGTAACATTGTCTCCAATAGACACGTTCTGTAGGTTAGTACAACCATAGAACTCATTATCATAGATGGTGGTTGCTGCATTTGATATTCTCACTGTCCGTAAGCTGGTGTTACGATAGAAAGGAGAGTATCCATAATCACTGGATGTTTCGTAAACAATGTTGCCACCAATATAAACAGAATCTAATTTGCAATCTTTGAATAGTGGATTATTATCTGAGACAATTTCTAAAGATGTATTTCTATCCTCTATAATAAGTGTAGAAAGATTAAAGCATCCGTTGAAAGCTTTATTTACCTCCTTTACACCTTTATGAATTCTTATGCTTTTCAAAGAAGAACAACCCCATAATAGGTCATAATTGAGTATAGTTACAGAATCAGGGATGACAAACTGTTTTAAATTATAACATCCGCTAAAAGCATACTGTCCAAGTGATTTTATTTTGTTATCTAAAGATAAAGTTTTTAAGGAACTGCAATTGCTAAAAGCACTTTTACCAATGTTATTACCATCTTTTACCACTACAGATACAAGATTGGTGCATTCGCTAAAAGCCCCATTACCAATATCATTAGTTTCTTTTATGTCCACAGATGCAATGGTGCATTCGCTAAAAGCCCAATTGCCAATATCATTAACCTTCTCTATATTCACAGTTGAAAGGTTGGCACAGCCACTAAAAGCCCTATAACCAATACTCCCATTTATATCGATATAAGCTTTCTTTATATTTGCACACTTATAAGCTGTATAAGGATTAATATCTCTGACTGTCATGTCAACACCCTTATAGTTGACCTTTTTATTAATTTTGAGTTCATAAGGTTCTCCTGTATAAGTGCAATCTATAGCGTCACAAGTGCGCTCTGATGGAGATACGGGAACATATTTGATACCATCTACCTCAAAAATAGAACTTAAATAAGGATATACCTTTTTATTTGATAAACCCGTATACAAATCATTGGCAACATAATGAATTCCACCTTTCACGTTGCGATATCCATCAGGAGGAGTATTAGTTAGCCATATTATCTTGGCATTATAATTAGAGAAAGCTTTGTCGCCAATTGTCGTAACACTATTGCCAATAGTTACAGAAGTTAGAGAACTGCAATTTTGGAAAGCATCGTCGCCAATTGTCGTAACACTATTGCCAATAGTTACAGAAGTTAGAGAACTGCAATTTTGGAAAGCATCGTCGCCAATTGTCGTAACACTATTGCCTATGGTTACAGAAGTTAAAGAACTGCAATCTCTGAAAGCAGACGATTCAATTGTCGTAACACTATTGCCTATGGTTACAGAAGTTAAAGAACTGCAATCTCTGAAAGCAGACGATTCAATTGTCGTAACACTATTGGGAATGGTTACAAAAGTTAGATGACTGCAATCTCTGAAAGCATTGCTGCCAATTGTCGTAACACTATTGCCAATGGTTACAGAAGTTAGAGAACGGCAATTATAGAAAGCAGACTGTCCAATTGTCGTAACACTATTGGGAATGGTTACAGAAGTTAGAGAAATACAACCGCTGTATTTACAACCGATTATTACTCAATATTTTATAGATAATAAGTCAGAAATATGGTTGTTATTTTTAATTGCACATTCTAAAAGGTGAAGATTTA
>QWCW01000402.1_pt1 | contig 20097 bp, 17 predicted proteins | sample 1972691 | NCBI WGS metagenome assembly QWCW01 (sample SAMN09866698, study PRJNA288562) | Human oral metagenome isolate pre2_saliva, whole genome shotgun sequencing... | reverse complement strand
TGCAACAAGCAAAGTAACAAAAGAGGCTGGAATCCTGCAAGAGGGTTTCAGCCTTATTTTTTTTGTCCTGTAAAACTTTTACCGGACAGCAATAAAAAAATACAGAAAGCATACAAATATCCTTATTGCATTTTCAAACGCAATAAGAGTATCAACTGGCATCCTTATTGTATTTTCAAATGCAATAAGAATATTTACGTTGGGTAAGTAGTAATATCATAAATAAAGTAACTACAACGAGTAAAAATAGAGCAAGAATGGAAAAGAATTATCAAAATCAACACTAAACGCATCAATCCAGCAACTTAAAAATTAAATTTGTTAAAAGAAAAGGCCGTTTGATGATTTTTCAAAAATCTTTTAATACAACAGTAACAAATACGTTTATTTTTGCAAGAACAAAAACAAAAAAGAATATTACACATAACTAAATCAACATATAATAAACAAATTAATTATGAAAAAAGGATTTATGTTAGCCGCAGTGGCCTTTTCATTAGGATGGCCCGCAACGATGGTTGCTAAATCTACCATCAATGGTTCTGCACAATCAGCAGTAACTGGCACTACTGCTATTTCTGAGACAAATGCTGTACCCGCCACTTATCAAAACCTTCCAGACTTGACTTATGCCGCAGAAAAAGCGATCAATTCCGTGGTCTATATAAAAGTGACAGTGGAGGGCTCATCACGGACTGTACAATATTCTAATCCTTTTGAGGATTTCTTCGGAGACTTCTTTGGACGTGGTAACGGTGGAGATTCTCAACAAAGAACCTATAAAGAACCTGATCGCAAAGGGGCAGGCTCAGGCGTTATCCTAACAAGCGATGGGTATATCGTAACAAATAACCACGTTGTGGAAGGTGCAACAGAGATGATTGTAAAACTCAATGATAATCGGGAGTTTAAAGCACGCATCATTGGTACAGACAAGAATTCTGACTTAGCATTAATCAAAATCGAAGCAAAAGACCTACAGCCTATCACCATTGGCAATTCGGACAACCTTCGTTTAGGAGAATGGGTTCTTGCTATTGGTAATCCCTTTAGTTTAACTTCAACTGTAACAGCTGGTATTGTCAGTGCCAAAGCTCGAACTACAGGAGGAAATGCTGTAGAATCAAGCATTCAGACAGATGCTGCTATCAACCCAGGAAACTCTGGTGGTGCTTTGGTCAACGCACGCGGAGAACTTGTGGGAATCAACAATATGATTTATTCGCAAACAGGTTCCTACTCTGGTTATGGTTTCGCCATTCCCGTAAGCATTATGAACAAAGTAGTGGCTGATCTTCGAAAGTTTGGAACAGTGCAACGCGCTTTGATGGGAATTAGTGGCCAAGACGTTATCAACTATATCGATGCACAAAAAGAAAAAGGAAAAGAAGTTGAACTGGGTACAACCGAGGGAGTTTACGTTGGCGAAGTATCTTCCGATGGCGCTGCACATGCTGCAGGAATCAAAGAGGGAGATGTTATTACAGCTGTGGACGGCAAGAAAGTAACCAAGTTTGGAGAACTAAACGAAATCTTAGCTAATCATCGTCCTGGTGATAAAATCAGTGTAACATATCTTAGAAACAAAAGAAATACAACAACATCTCTCACACTTCGCAACCAGCAAGGCACTACCACAGCTGTTGAAAATATCGATGATGAGCAGCTAGGTATAGCGCTGAGAAAACTCACGGCTAGCGAGAAAGAAGAGTTGGCACTCAGCCATGGACTTATGGTAACAGCTGTACGCGATGGTAAAATGAAAGAAGCAGGAATCACTAAAGGTGTCATTTTAATGCGCGTCAATGATAAGGATTTGAACTCTACTGATGACTTCTATGATGCTGTGAAGCGTGCAAATATGTCAACGGATCGCGTCCTATGGATTCGCGCAAAAACCCAGACAGGATATAACAAGAGTTTCACCGTTGAATTGAGCAACCCAAAGAAGAAATAAAAGAATATTTCAATAAAATAGATATAGCGGATTTCCGAAGATTTCATCTTCGAGGAATCCGCTTTTGTTTTTGTTTCCTAAAAAAGAATTATCGCACATTTTTCACTAACTTCGCAACGAATTTATCATTCAATCTTCATTATGCAAGAATTGGCTTTAAAGTATGGTTGCAACCCCAACCAAAAACCTGCCCGTATTTTTATTAAAAACGGAGAACTCCCTGTTACAGTACTTAATGGTCGACCTGGCTACATCAACTTTCTTGATGCACTCAATGGCTGGCAACTTGTAAAAGAACTCAAAGAAGCTACAGGTTTTCCTGCTGCAGCGAGTTTCAAACACGTTTCGCCTGCAGGAGCCGCCATCGGATTACCACTAGATGAAACACTTCGTAAAATCTACTGGGTAGATGATGTGGATTTCGAATTAACTTCAATAGCTTCTGCCTATGCGAGAGCTCGAGGTGCTGACCGTATGTCATCCTATGGCGATTTTATTGCCCTGAGCGACACCTGCGATAAAGCTACTGCTCTACTTATCAAGCGAGAAGTGAGCGACGGTGTCATTGCGCCAAGTTATACAGAAGAGGCTTTAGAGGTTCTACGCGAAAAAAGAAAGGGTACATACAACGTTATTCAAATCGACACAAACTACAAACCTGAGCCTATTGAGCAGAAACAGGTCTTTGGAATCACTTTCGAGCAAGGACGCAACGAAGTTGATTTGACAAGTGATAACCTCTTTGATAATATTCCAACAAACAATAAGGATTTATCGGAAGAAGCAAAGCGTGACTTAAAGATTGCACTAATCATCCTAAAATACACACAGAGTAATTCGGTCTGCTATGTAAAGGATGGACAAGCAATCGGCATTGGTGCAGGTCAACAGAGCCGAATTCACTGTACAAGACTAGCAGGAAATAAGGCTGATATTTGGTGGCTTCGCCAGCATCCTAAAGTGATGAACCTACCTTGGGTGGAAAAGATAAGGAGAGCAGACCGTGACAATACTATTGATATATACATCAGTGAAGAATGGGAAGATGTTCTTAAAGATGGAGAATGGCAAAAGTTCTTCACAGAAAAGCCAGAGATGTTGACGCGAGAAGAAAAGAAAGAATGGATTGCAAAGAACACTGGAGTATGTCTAGGCAGTGATGCATTCTTCCCCTTTGGAGACAACATTGAGCGCGCTCACAAAAGTGGTGTTGCTTACGTTGCTCAAGCAGGTGGCAGCGTAAGAGACGATCATGTCATTGCTACTTGCGATAAATATGGCATTGTTATGGCCTTTACAGGTATTCGTCTTTTCCATCATTAAACAAGGATGAAATAAAATGAATAGACACGTAGGAGAAGAAGAAGTTCAACAAGCCATCACTACTGGAATAGTCTTTAAAGGTTCGAAGCTTTCAAAAAAGAGCGGAGAAGCCAAAGTGAAAACTAAAGCTAAGAAGAAAACCTATATAACAGGCTTACACGGAAGTGGTGCAGCAAAAAAGAAAGCAGATATCCGCAGACGCAGAGCTAATAGGCATAAAGCATAAAAGCAAGCCCCTCACTGAGATTCATAAATCTTTTTGAGGGGTTTTTATAATAAATAATTCCAAATTAATTGAACTCGAAAGGCAGCAAAATCAATATAGCACAAAAGCTAAGGTAGAATAGGAAGAGAAAAACCTAAGAATTTCCTTCTATATCTAAAGATAGTGTATCTTAGATGAGAAAAATTAACTGTATTGTAACAACATATTGCTACAGGGCTTACACAAACATTTCTATAATTTCTTTTGCTTAAAAGTCATTAGATCATAGATTTTGACTTGCCTAGAATTTGGGACACTAGCAGTGATTGTGGTTAAAAGGCAATACATTATCCGTATGCATATGGGAAATACGGGTGATTTATAGTATAGACAGAAAAAATAAAAAGGGACACCTTATAAAGATGCCCCTATTAGAACTTTAGATGTTGCAATTACTTGATCTTCACTGTAGCACGGCGGTTGTAGCTGAATGGATTAAGCGTATTTACGCCACCTGCAGCAACAGTTTCGATATTGCTACGACTCACACCCATCTTAACAAGTTCTTCAGCAACAGTATTAGCACGGTTCTGAGAGAGCTTCTGGTTGAGAGTTGCAGAACCTGTCTTACTATCTGCATAACCCGTTACTACAATTGTAGAATTATTTTGCTTAGCGTAGTCAGCAAGTTCCTTAACATTTACGAGATCCTTGCGACTAGCAATCTTGCTACTACCAAGGTTGAAGAATACTGACTGAGCTGTTGTTACTGTCTGAACTTCTGTTTTCGTAATGGTTTCACCACCCTTAGGCTGGTTAGCAAGCATATCGCGAAGACGTGCATTCTCATCCTGTTGCTCTTTGAGAGAAGCATTCAGAGCATCCATCTGCTCCTTGTTCATTGCCATCAAAGCATCAACATCGGGTACCTTATCCCAGTTGCTCTTACCAAGGTTATAAGTAAGACCGACGGCAACACCGAGGTTCTTATCCCAGTGACGAGCACGGCTCTTCTTATAGTTAGCCCAGTTGTCTACAACACCATACTTCGTTGCCTTGTCAACAGTTCCTTCCCATGCGTTTGCATAAACATCAACGAAAGCAGAAAGATGATTAGAGAGACGGAAGTTGTTCAACAAACCAGCTTGATAAGAAATATCATAATTATGATCTGTCATGCTATGAACCACACCAATACCTGCATAAGGAATAAAGTTCCAAACACGTTTCTCATTATAACCACAGAAGATGTTAGAGAGGTTAAACATTACATCCTCGTGGATATTCCAATAATTGTACGTCTTGTGGTTGTTCTCAGAAATTACACGATCAGCCCAAACACCTTCAAACTTCGTACGGAGACCGAGGCCAGGAGTAAACCATTTACCAACAGCGACATTGAAACCAAACTCACCACGAGCCTTCTGGAAGGGATCAAACTTTAAACCTTTAACTTCTTCTGAAGAATAGCTAGCCTGATACTGACCACCTACACTAATGAACCAGTTTGCCCAAAAAGAATTTGTAGCAACGCTGTACTTTTTGGTAGGAACTACATTGTAGTCCTGAGCCATGCTTGACGTAGCAAGACCTACGAAAGCAAGTGCAATCATTAACTTTCTCATACTTATTTTTATTTTAGTGAAACATTAATATCTGAAACTTTATGTGTTATGATACACCTATTATTTAGGTGCAAAGTTAGATAAAGTTTTATAGATGTATCTAACATATTTGTACTTTTTTCATAAAACGCCATTTTTTCATCTATAAAACAAGCATTTGTAAGGTATTTATATCAATAAAATACTAAACAAATGATTAATTTACAAGATATCTTTATAAGAAGAGAGCATCGACCTGTTCATTTTGCAATATTGAAAGTGTAGGTAGTCCATCTGGTGTATAATTGGGCATAGGACAGGAAAACAACTGTGAAAGAAGATTCTCCATTTGATTTTTATCGAGTAATTCTCCAACGGGCATTGCACTTTTCCGGGCCAAGCCTAATGCCAAACGATGTGCAACATTCTCTCCAATTGAGCTAGGATCAGTAGAACTAACCTCTAACAATTCGCGCACTAAAAACTCTGGATCCACACCTGCTGAATCTGCTGGGATACATTTAATCGTATATACTTCATCTGTATTTGAAAACTCAAAACCAAGTGCTTTTAAATTTTCAACAACTGCATTAAATTGGATTTTTTCAATAGGTGTAAGATGAAAGGTCGGAGGAAATAGAATACCTTGTGGAGTTCCCTTATGCCCTTTTAACTGCTGACGGAATTTATCATACAGAATTCGAAAATGTGCACGATTCTGATCAACAAACATAAGACCGGACTTCACACTGACAACTATGTAACGCCCACGAAACTGCAGATAGTCCGTTCCAGAGAACTCAGTAACAGACAAAACTTCATTTATTACGGCCTGAGGTTGTTCTATTTTTTGGTCCCACAAAGAGGGCTGTTTTTGAACAGAACTATTCAATCCAAAAGCACGATTATATTCTTCTTCCCATGAAGTTTTACGAGCTACAGACTCTTTGAATGGATTAAAGGTATGGTCTATATGAACACGCGGTTGCTGTACAGGTATTGTTTCATCAAAGACTGGTAATTGTGGGCGATTAGCGGTATCAAAGTCAATAGTTGGAACTGCATTAAACTTGCTTAAAGCATCGCGTACTGCTGCCAATACAATTTGCCAAAGTTCTTGCTCATCTTGGAATTTTATCTCTGTCTTTGTCGGATGAATATTGACGTCTATCCGATGAGGATCTACTTCGAAATTTAGAAAATAAGGAACTTGCTCATTCTCAGGAATCAAACGCTCAAATGCACTTTGTACTGCTTTTGAAAAATATGGATGGCGCATATATCGAGCATTAACAAAGAAATACTGACGAGCCCCTTTCTTACGCGAACTTTCAGGACACCCCACAAAACCTGTTATTTTTGCCAGTTCTGTATCAGCATTAACAGGGATCAATTGTTGATCCATCTTACGCCCAAAAATACCAGAAATTCTCTGACGAAAATTACCACTGACAAGGTCGTGCATCAAAGTTCCATTAGAATAAAGTTTAAATGAAACTGCAGGGTGAGCCAAAGCTATACGCTCAAACTCTTGAACAACATTGCTCAGTTCTGTTTGGTTAGATTTTAAGAACTTCCTGCGTGCCGGCACATTAAAAAATAAATTACGCACTAGAAAGTTTGCACCAATAGGACAAGCAATTGGTTGCTCGTCTTTAAATTTCCCTCCCTCTACTTGTAGACATATTCCTATTTCTCTTTCTTTCTGACGAGTACGCAATTCCACCTGAGCTACAGCAACAATAGAGGCTAAAGCTTCTCCGCGAAATCCCATTGTACAGAGATTAAATAGATCTGATGCCTCCCGAATCTTAGATGTCGCATGACGCTCAAAAGCCAAGCGAGCATCAGTTTCGCTCATTCCTTTACCGTTATCAATAACTTGAATACTTGTTTTTCCAGCCTCTACCACATAAACTTGTATCAAAGTAGCACCTGCATCAATAGAATTTTCCACCAATTCCTTAATAACAGAGGAAGGACGTTGAATCACTTCTCCTGCGGCTATTTGGTTGGCAACAGTATCTGGCAATAGATGAATAATATCACTCATTATCTTCTTATTTGTAGTATACACTATTCTTTAGAAAAGTCCTTTTCTTTAGAGAAGTGTTGTAAAGGAGGCTCCCGACGTGGCATTATTTTTAATTCAGTACCTTTCTTTTTCCCTCGCCAAGTAAACAAATCATTTTTATTTAGAGGGCGGATATAATCAAACCAAGCAAAATTTGACAGCTTCGTTTTGTCTGACGGAGCAAGTGCAGCGGGATATACAGTTCCTGTTGTTGCAGGGCCCCAAATGCGCTTCAGTTTCTTATTAGCCAAAGTCATACGCAACTTGGAGGTTTCGGCATAGACTACATTATCTAAGATACTATCCTTATCAAGAGGATAATATACGATGCAAACATTCCCTTGGACTTCGTTATGATCCATTTGCCCATTTATAAAATAACTCCGCATTTGTTGCCCCGCTATTTGATTATAGACAATGGCCGAGTCCGTTTGCAACTGTTCGACAAGTAATGCTTGGCGATCAACATGTATACTGTCTATCGTTGAATCGTTCGTGAAGACATTAATCTCTTCACCCAACACTTGTCGGTTGTCATTCCACACTATCGGATCACGATAAAGTGTAAGTAACTTCTTTTGAGAATTAAAGACAAGAGAATCACAAACAGCTTGCACATCATTACGGAAAGAGCGAACATGAAAATATCCGTGAAGAACACGATAAATATTTTTTGTGTCTTTTGTTTTCGGCTTATTTGTCTCTACATCATAGGAATAAAGGCGAAGAGTATCTGCATGAACAAAGAGCGTATCTTTGCCTTGAGAATATTCTTTTGCTAAAGCATGTCCCGTAGCCATTGCTATCCCAAAAACTTCATGATACTCACCATAGTCTCCCATCAACTGACCTCTATTCTTTTTATCCTCGTAGAAGACATGTCCAAAAACTTTCATTTTATCATTCTTCCCATAAACAAGAGAATCTCCAAGTAAGCGACTCTCATAGTCAGTTATCCGCCCATTATGAGTGATCGCATTATGATATAATTCTGCACGCTTAGACCTATTAGACAGACGATATATTTCTTTTTCTGAATTGTAATACCCTCGCTCTGTATATACCACGTCTTTATCATGATATATATTGGATGGTCCTTGAACTTCAGCCCATTTTGTACGGACATTATAGTGCAAGGTATCTGTAGTTAAGGTAAACTTAGGATTCTTCAATTTTACATTAAAATTAAACGAAGCTTTTTGTTCACCTAAATAATACTCTCCCCAATCTGAAGTCAAATCATTTTGCCCATCGACAAGTCGCCCTCCATTAAAGAAATAGCCCACATCATAAAGCCGATCAAAATTCAAACTATCAGTCATCAGAATTTGCTTACGATGACGTAAAGTAACGTTGCGACGCATTTGTGCCAACATCGCCTCGCCGTCATAATAAAGGTGTTCACCAACCAAGGACATTGTATCGCCTTGCAATATACGCACATGTCCAAAAGCTTCAAAAGAATTGGCAGCTTGAAAATACACAGCACTATCTGCATACATATTCATATTCCCCTGTCGGAAATGAACTTTTCCACTCAATCGTTGTGCATTAGGTTGTTCAAACTCATTATATCGTAGGTTATCAGCATGAACTAAAAAGATACGTTCATTTATGCTTTTCTTAGGACGTGCAGCAAAAGCATCAAGCCACAAAAGTCCTAGTATTGAAACTAGGACTAATACACATATTTGTTTTTTTCCTTTCCTCTTCATAGTGACTCGTGTCACTTCATCCACTTATACTTAAAGTCACAATTACGCCAACCTGGCATAATACGCACATAAGTCTTCTGTGCTTTATCTTCTATCCACTCGTCTATCTTATCTTGACACTTCTTGCCATAAACAACTGAACGAAGGAGTTGGAAGTCTTCAGTAACATTAGCTCGATGAGCATCAATACGCTCTTTCAACTTTACAATCGCACAAACTTTCTGTCCTTTATCATTTGTATAAGTGAAAGCTTTAGATATTTCTCCTACTTTTAGTGTATCAACAACTTTAGCAATATCCGCATTCAAATCTTTCAATTGAACACGAGCTGAGGATGAATTGTTCTCACGTGAGTAAAAATTCATTAAACCATTGTTGTTGCGCGTATCTTTATCATCGGAAAGAGTTCTAGCAGCAGCTTCAAAGGTAAATGTGTGTTTACGAATATCTCCTGCAATAGAATCAAGACGTGCGCAACTAGTAACAAACTGACTATCAGGTATCTCTGGTTTTAGGAGGATATGTCTACAATTAACTCTATCTCCTCTCTTATCAATCAATTGAATGATATGATAACCAAATTCTGACTTTACAATTTTAGACACTTTCTTTGGATCGTTTAAACTAAATGCTACATTAGCAAATTCAGGAACTAGCTCCCCACGAGCTTTGTAACCAAGTTCTCCACCATTTCTTGCACTCCCCTCATCTTGACTATAGAAGCGAGCAAGCGTTGCGAATTCAGTTTCGCCAGTATTAACACGCTGTGCATAACCACGTAATGTATTCTCAATTCGTTCTACTTCATCACGACTAACACGTGGTTGAGATGTTATAATTTGCACTTCAACTTGTTCAGGAACAAAAGGCAAGCTATCCTGCGGAAGCTTTTGGAAATAATTTCGTACTTCTGAGGGAGTTACCTTTACACCACTTACTAATTTACGTTGTACTTGATTCACTCGATCTCTATCTCGTGCTAAGCGTTTTTGTTCTTCACGCATCTGCTGATAGCTTTTATGGAAAACGGCCTCAATAGCTTCGCGTGAACCATAAGCTTGCATTGCTCTATCCATTGTTTCATCAGCATCGGCAATAACCGTGGCCTCATCAGCATACAAGCTATCTATATCTGCTTGATGAAGAAACAATTTTTGAACAGCCAATTGTTCTGGAATTGTACAATAAGGATTGGTAATTGTCTGACGACTTTCTTCCATTCCTAATCTCATTTCTTCTACATCTGAAAGGAAAATAGGTTCATCACCAACAACCCAAACCACTTGGTCCACTACATTATTATTGTTCTGCGCCCATGTTGTCATAGCTGTGATGCACATAAGCATCAGTAATATCTTTTTCATAAAGGTAAGCTTAGTGTTTATTTACTGTTTTAACAACATCTTGGTTAACATTAAAAGAATATTCGTTGCGTAAACGCTTAACCCATTCTTCTGTTCTTTTATCCTGCACATCGTTAATCACTGCTGACTTAACATCTAAATAAGATTTTGGCTGTTTAAGGACCTGACCTTCCACACCCGAATATGGATAATTGCTATTTGACTTCACGGTTTCTCCACCAAAGACCTCTGCATCCACATAACGATTTTCTCCTTTTTTTACAAGATAAGGGCCAGAAACAGTTACTGTTACACTATCTTTATTAAAAGTCTCTCTTATAGCTTTCTTCCAGTCTCCATCAGCAGTTTTCTTTAGTATAGTTTGAGCTGCCTTCATTTTTTTTTCATCCTTGGCATGAATAACAAAACCCTTGAAACGCGGTTCTGTCCATGCATACTGCTTTTTATTTTTCTTAAATTGCTGTTCTAAAGCAGAAGTATCTTGCGCTACTTTATCCCAAACCTCTCTCTTACTCACTTCATAGAGTAACAAGCCATCATGATATTCTTGCACCAAATAACGAAGATTCAAGTCAGAACTATTCGCAACAAAAACACTATCTAAAACAAGTTCTCGCGTCAATCGACCTTTGGAGGCAGCTACAATTTTTTTTATTTTCGCTTCGGCAGAAGCTTCGTCGATTCCTTGTTGTTTAAGTGCAGCAAAGATTTGTGGGCGAAGAACAGCATACGGTTCAAGCGGCTTACGTTCATCCATGCGAATGATATGAAAACCAACTGCTGTTTCAACAGGCTTAGAAAACTCTCCAACCTTAAGCGCATAAGCAGCATCTTCAAATTCCTTCAAAGTACTACCTGGGCCTATCCACGGAAGTTTTCCGCCTTGTAGTGCCGAACCTGGATCTTGCGATTTTTCTTTAGCTAAAGTAGCAAAGTCAGCTCCATGTTGTAGAGCAGAATAAATTGAATCAATTCTCTGTCTATATATTTCCTTCTCTGTCTCCGTTGCAGAGGCTGGTACAAGAATCAATATATGCGATGGCTTCAACAAGTCATGTCCGTTCAATTGTTTTTCCGAATCTTTATAAATAGAAGTAGCAACACTGTCTATAAAGGTCGAATCCACCAAATAGGGGGTCAGCTGCATATCTCGATATGTCATAAATTCCTTTTTGAAGGAACTGAGTGTATCTAAACGTGCAGCCTCAGCCGCAGCAACCTTTAATTTATAATTTATAAACATCGGGACATAGTCCTCTATAGCCCTTATATCTACTGCTTTTTCTGGGTTCCCATTCTTATTAAAACTATACTCAAATTCTGAGCGCGTCACTTGTTTTCCGTTCACAGTCATAATGACAGGGTCAACAACTTGAGCCCCAACAGTCAAAGTAAGCGAAAAAGTCAGCAGGGTTGCTATTTTATGCATTTTCAGTCAATTTTGAATTTGGTGCAAATTTAGTTCTTATGTATCAATTACACAATTCGTTTTAGATATTTTATATTCCACCTCATTATGCTTCTCAATGAGCTATATTGAAGATATTGAAGGGCTATAGAATAAAACATAGTAACATCTTGACATTAAGAAATATAATATCATTAAAAACAGACAGTATTTTCTAAAGGCAACCAAAGGCCTCCTACTATGATTATAATAAGATGCTCCGCAGAATATAGCGACTTTTATCAATTTAATACAGCATGAAGATTATTATTTGTGCCATAACTTCCAATACTGTCCTTATTTACAAGAGTTAACGATGAAGGAATATCATCGACACCAAATGTTATCTTCGCAAATCAGAGATAAGGAAACATTCGCCTAACTTGAAGGAAAAGGAAAATGCATTTTTATATAATCAATCGTGATTATTTTGAAAAATAAAAAGAAATGAGTACTTTTGCGCGCAATTAAAATCGCCCTATATTTATGAAATCAGATTTTATTGCAGACAGAATTGTCATGGACGGTCTTACCTTTGACGACGTCCTTCTCCTTCCCGCTTATTCAGAAGTCCTTCCGCGCACTGTGAGTTTGGCTACCCGTTTCTCACGGAACATTGAGTTGCAGATACCTTTCGTATCGGCAGCAATGGATACCGTTACTGAAGCTAACATGGCCATAGCCATGGCTCGAGAAGGAGGAATTGGTGTCATTCATAAGAATATGAGTATTGAAGATCAAGCCCGACAAGTTGCCATCGTAAAGAGAGCAGAAAACGGCATGATATACGACCCTGTGACTATCCACCGCGGTAGCACAGTCGGCGGTGCCTTACAACTTATGTCTGAATACCATATCGGTGGCATCCCTGTAGTAGATGATGAAATGCATTTGGTGGGCATCGTTACCAATCGTGACTTGCGTTTCGAGAACGACTTGCAAAAGAAGGTTGAGGACGTTATGACAAAAGAAAATCTTGTCACAACGACGCAACAAACGGACTTAGCTGGTGCTGCTCGTATTCTCCAAGAAAACAAGATAGAGAAGTTGCCCGTTGTTGATAAGGACAATCATCTGGTGGGCTTGATCACCTATAAAGATATTACGAAAGCCAAGGATAAACCGATGGCTGCCAAAGACGAGAAGGGACGCCTACGTGTTGCTGCAGGTGTTGGTGTAACACAAGATACGCTGCAACGCATGGAGAGTCTGATTCAAGCAGGAGCAGATGCCATTGTAATCGACACTGCTCATGGACATTCCAAAGCTGTTATTGAAAAACTGAAAGAGGCTAAGGCTTCATTCAAAAATGTAGATATTGTAGTAGGAAATGTTGCTACTGGCGAAGCTGCCCATATGCTGGCACAAGCTGGAGCAGATGCTATCAAAGTTGGCATTGGTCCAGGTAGTATTTGCACTACACGTATTGTTGCTGGCGTTGGTGTACCACAGTTGAGTGCCGTCTATGATGTTGCTTGTGCACTTAAAGGAACAGACGTTCCTCTCATTGCAGATGGCGGCCTACGCTATAGTGGCGACATTGTTAAGGCTCTGGCTGCAGGGGGACACTGCGTTATGATTGGTTCGCTTGTAGCTGGTACAGAAGAAAGTCCAGGTGATACTATCATCTTCAACGGACGCAAGTTCAAAGCCTATAGAGGTATGGGCTCTTTGGAAGCCATGGAGAATGGTTCTAAGGATCGCTATTTCCAATCGGGCGTAGTAGAGGCGAAAAAGTTAGTACCTGAAGGTATTGCTGGTCGAGTTCCCTACAAAGGCACGGTACAGGAAGTCATCTATCAGCTTTGCGGCGGTTTACGCAGCGGTATGGGCTACTGTGGTGCGGGCACTATCGAAGCTCTTCACAATGCTAAATTCACACGCATCACTAATGCGGGCGTTCTTGAAAGTCATCCGCACGACATTACGATTACGAGCGAAGCACCCAACTATAGTCGCTACGAATAATTTGTAGCTTCTTTTCACTGAACACCGCTAAGATTTTGTGGACACTTACAGACCTAAGCCTCCACAAGGCCTTAGCGGTGTTTTTCTTTTCTTGTATCTACCCCACTCCCCCTCTCATTATGCACATCATAGAAGTTTTCACCAAAGGCAAGCACAGCGAGGCTGCAAACGAAGATGGATGGATTGTAACCAACGACTTCGCGGCGGTCATTGATGGTAGTACATCTAAAGTTGAATTCCGCATTGGCAATAAATCCAAAGGACAATTTGCCACGGAAACTATACGAGAAGCCATATCTCACTTGCCGTCCAATATTTCTATGTCCGAAGCGCTCTTGTATCTTACAGAAGCTCTTGCCTCAGCAGTTCCTGACTTACTCCACAAGGAGGCAGCTTATCGACTTACGTGCTCGGCAGTAATCTTTAGTAAGCAGCGAAAAGAATTGTGGTTCATTGGAGATTGTCAAAGTCGCTTCTGCGGAATAACGCATACACACCCGAAGCTCATTGATACTCTCTTGACACAAATCAGATGCGACATTGTGAAATATGCCTTAAAGAAAGGATACTCCACTAATGAGCTGCTCAAAAACGATATTGGTCGTAACTTTATCTTCAACGAACTTCGCGAACAATGTCATTTTCAAAATGACACGAATCCTACCAATATTTTTCGCTATCCCGTCCTCGACGGCACACCTATCCCACCCGAGCTCGTCTCCGTAGTTTCTGTGAGCGATGCTAAGCAGCTCATCTTGGCAAGCGATGGTTATCCGCGTCTTTTCGATACATTGCAAGAATCAGAAAACTATTTAGAGCGCGTTCTATCGCAAGATCCTCTTTGCATACATGAGAATCCCGCCACAAAATGCCTCATCGAAGGGAATTCCTCTTTTGATGACCGCACTTTTTTGCGACTTTCCATCAACGATTCAACTCTATAAACAATGAAGATAGCACTTATCCAGCTCAACAGCATTTGGCAGGATATTGAAGCCAACATCCAACAAGCTGAAAATTTTATCTTGCAAACAGAAAAAGCCAACTTGTACATCCTTCCCGAGATGTGGGCCACAGGTTTCTGTACTGAAGGAGCAAAAGATGCTTACTTAGCTCTTCACTGGATGGAACGTATCGCGAAAAAATCCCATTGTGCTATTGCAGGCTCGCTTCCCATTCGTAAAGAGAATGAAAAATTTGTCAATCGCTTCTATTTTGTCACACCCACCAGCTCTTCTTTCTACGACAAACACCATCTTTTCCGCTTTGGAGGTGAGGACAAAAATTTCGACAGTGGGCATGAACGTAAGATTGTCCACTTCGGTATTTATGTAGCCTGCTGGCCTGCAAGCCGACGACCAGCGTTAGATGCTCTATTGACGGCACGTGCCATAGAGAACCAAAGCTATGTTATCTGTGTAAATAGGACAGGAGATGAAAAGGCCTTACACTACGACGGAGGAAGCTGTGTTATCAGTCCAGAAGGTAAACGCGTTCTCGATTTAGGTTGCTCTCCTACCATTCAAACAACTGATATTTCCATTGAAGAACTAAACTCTTTCCGACAAAAGTTTCCATTTCTTCAAGATGCAGATAGTTTTCAACTTCTCTGAAAGTTTGCGCAAAATTTTCTAAAGCCAACAAAACTGTTTGCTTTGGAAAGTTCCTCTCTTTCTAAAGGAAAGCAATCATTGCATTTTGCTTTTCTATGATTCATTCCTATTTTCGCACTCCATAACTATAAAATAATGACAGCTGAAATAATTTTCAAAACATTCCCCAACCTCACAGAAAAACAACGAAGGCAGATAGAAGCACTTGATGCCCTCTATCGCGATTGGAACGCAAAGATAAATGTGATTTCACGCAAGGACATTGACAATCTTTTCGTTCACCACGTACTTCATTCCTTTGGTATTGCAAAAGTAATTGAGTTTACTTCTGGTTCCTCCATCTTAGATGTGGGCACGGGCGGAGGTTTTCCTGGCATTCCCTTGGCCATCTTATTCCCCGAATGCCAATTTGTACTAGAGGACAGTATAGGGAAGAAGATACGAGTGGCTACGGCCGTTGCCGAAGCTATCGGACTGAAAAATGTAGAAGCCGTGCATCGCAATGTCATTGAAGAGAAGCGTAAATTCGACTTCGTGGTGAGTCGCGCTGTTATGAATACGGCTGATTTAGCTAAATTGGTAGAAAAGAATGTCTCCAAAACACAACGTAATCCCCTCAAGAATGGCCTCATCTGCCTAAAAGGCGGTGATCTTACTGAGGAACTCAAACCTTTTGGCAATAAAGTTAAGATTTGGAACTTATCCGATTTCTTTGCAGATGATTTCTTCGAGACAAAAAAAGTTACCTATCTACCATTTTAGAATAAAAGAGAGTCAATATGCTCAAGGTTCAAAAATTTGTGGTCAATATGATCGAAGAGAACTGCTATGTTCTTTCCGATGAAAGTAAAGACGCGGTTGTTATCGACTGTGGCATCCTCTATCCCGAGGAAGCCGATGCTTTCCGCAGCTATATCAATGACAACGAACTAAAAGTTACGCACCTCATCAATACTCATTGTCATTTCGACCATATTTTCGGCGATGGTTTCATCTATAAAACCTACAATATACTACCGGAAATGTCACGCAACGAAGTACAACTCTACAAGCAGCTTCCCAAACAGTTGGAAATGTTCCTACACCGCGAATTACCTATCATACAACCACCCGTAGGAAGAATCTTCGATGCTGGAGAAACCATCACTTTTGGTACACATAAGTTGGACATAATCGCCACACCTGGACACACACCTGGAGGCGTATGTTTCTACTGCGAGAAAGAACGTATCCTTTTCTCTGGAGATAGTCTCTTCTATCACGAAATTGGCCGCACAGACTTCCCTGGGGGTAACTACGGCAGCCTTATCAGTAGCCTAAAAAACAATATCCTTACGCTTCCAGAAGATGTCACCGTATGTCCAGGACACGGCGACACAACAACCGTTGGAGAAGAAAAACGACAGAATCCGTATCTCCAATAAAAACAAAAAAACAAACACTCTCCCCCAATTCGGTTTGAGACTCACAATAGAAAATTTCATTAAATCGAATTGGGGCTAATAGTAATATTTGCTTGTTATCTACTTGCATCATAGTGCATTTTATACTATGAGAAAAAACTTCGTTTTCATCATTACAAAAGCTCCTTAAAATCTATCTATTCAAAAGGTAAAATCTCTACACACCAACGACTATATTTACCGCCCTTTTATTTGACAATCCATTTTCTTGAGATAGATGTGAAAGAATCTATTTTTTTCAAAAAAAGCACGAAAGGAAATAGAAAAGGAAGAAATATTGAAGACCTTACTCCAAAATTTAGGGTAAAAAGACAGGGATGAATGATAATTTTACACAAAAATGGCAATCAAAACGTACTGAAAAGTCGCTTTTTTCCTTATTCTGTCTAAAAATACAATAAGGCAATCAGCTGATATCCTTATTGCGTTTGATTTTTTCCTTATTGTAATTCAAATTTTCTATAGGACAAAATAAAATTTGTAGTATAGAAAATAAAATTTGTAGTATAGAAAATAAAATTTCTCGGCGAGAAATTGCATTTTTCTACCGAAAGCATGAATTTAGTCCTAATTTAATGTTGCGTCGAGATTACGTTATTTTCAACCGCAGGCAACAACGCTGGATTTTAAGCGATTCTCGAGGCTATAGAATGCGAGATTTTTTTACAAAATAAGTATCACAGTTATTCATAGAATAGTTCAAATGAAGTTTTCAACTTATCAGAGATACTGCAGAAGGTCTTTCAAATCTGTCACAACGGCATTGGGGATTGACTCATCTTCTTCTTTGTCTGTCCAACCTTTGCCTTTCAGCCAAATTGTTTGACAGCCCACACTCGATGCAGGGAGAATATCCTTACTGAAACTATCTCCTACGACACATACTTCAGATGCCTTGCAGCAGCAGGCATCTACTCCCAACTGATAGATACGTGGATCTGGCTTTCTCACTCCGACCACAGCACTTTCAATTATCGCAGAAAAATACTCCAGCTGATAGGAGCGCAGAATGGTTTCTATATTCCCATAGAAATTTGAAACCAACACTAGCCTATACTTCTTTTGCAACTCTTCCAATACACTTCGGGTCTGTAGTAATTGCTGTAAAACATAGTCGTTACAGAAGGTGGCAATACGTTGAGAGAGCTGTAAGCGTTCAGACTTGGTTGTTATGAAATACTCTTTAAAATCCAGCCAAAGCAGTTCTTGACGCACTTTTTTGCAGAGCAAGGCGTAGAAATCATCATCAGAGTTTATAATAGGTGCTTTTGCCAAGGCACGTTCTCCAAATACATAGGCCTCACGAAACTGTGCCTCTGTAACTGGAACCTTCACTGCCTGAAATCCATCCCAAAGTACATGAGCCCAATGCCGTGCATTCGTATCGAGCGTGCCGCCATAATCGAAAATAACAGACTTAATCACTTCATTATCTTTTTAGTTCCTACTTTCACTAACGATACGCCCACAATGATCCAAAAAAGTTCACGGATACGTGTATAAAAACTCGCAAAGAGTCCGATGGAGAGAGTACCGAAACCTAAAAGTTTCACAATAAAGGCTAGCGACCCTTCACGCGCACCCAACTGCATCGGGAAAAAGAATAAAACATTGCCAATGAGAGAAGAAAAAGCCAAGACCAACAGAGCATCACCGAACGATACAGGAAATCCAAGACTCAGAAGAATGAAGTAGTATTCATAGGAGTTAATAACACGTCCAACATATTCCATCACCAGTGCCGAATAAAAAGCATGTGGCTGACTATGCAAATAGGCTATGTTTTGATCTACTTGCTTCATGCTTTCGATATTCTTTTCATAAAATTTCTTAGCATATTTCTTCACAAAAGGAATATGCAACAGAATACCGTAAAGCCTTACTATCATTCCATTTTTATAGCCATAGTAGAAGAAATATATAACGATACAGAACACCAATGTGAAGATAGCGAACAGTGCTGCAAAGAGGGGGTTCATCTTGTCGAAATAGAGAATAATAAACATTATAACTCCTGTCATCCACAAGAAGAAATGAGACAGAATATGCATCATTGAATACAGCACAGTACAACTCATTGCACGCGGAGTTCCAATGTAGCTACTCAATTCCATCACACGATAAGGTGCACCTCCAAAGCCAAAAGGAGTAGTATAACTAAAAGCAAAGCCACTCACCGTAAGTTTGTAGGCATGGAGGTAGGACAAATGTTTATCATGGTTTCCACTATTGACAATCTCATAAAAAGCCCCTGCATTAAAGGCATAAACAAAAACCCAAATACCTACAACGGCAGGAAGATAGAGCCCTACTCTGGCTATCCGCTGATGAAGGTCGGTGAAATCAACACCGAAACCATACATCATAATGATAACACTGACGATGCCAAAGAGCAAAAATAAATTTCTATATAATGGACGCATAATTTATGGGTTTGAATAAATTCCAAGTTGGGAAAGAATCTGTTTACAAAGCTGCTCATGCTTCTGACGCATATAGAAACATATCAGATTCATTATTGTAAGTTCAAAAAGAAAATAAAGCCAAGGCTGCCCCAAGAGCAAAACGAGATAGAGAAAGATGGCACGCGTGTTGAACGTAAGAATATTTGTCCATTTCATCAAAGGCAAGCTCCCTTTGCGAAAGTCATCGCACAGTGCTTGCGGTAAGGCCTCATTGCCAAACTTTTCTTTCAAAGCTTTGCTCAAGCTTTGGAAGTTCGGCGTTAACTTCTCTTGAGAGCGTGTATAGTTGCGATAGAAGAAAAGAAAAAGTTTCCACAAGAAATCCCTCTTCCATGAAAGCCCTTGAAACTCATTGGTCAGCTTATCTGCATTATCAAGTTCGCTCCCGCTTACTCCCTTCAAGAAAAAGAGGTGAATATTGCGATAATAGTCTGCAAGCTGACATTGTTTAGCATGACAAATCAAACCCGAAACAGCAGCAAGCAACCAAATCCAAATACCCCATATTGGAGATAGGCGAAGACAGATAAAGAAGTAAATAGAAAAAAACCACGCATCCCCAGCAAAACCGTCCAAGACACGGCCCAAACGCGTTTTCTTCCCAGTCATGCGAGCCAACTGTCCGTCGCAGCTATCGTAGAGGTTAGCCCATACAAGCAGAAAGATACCCAAGAGCGTGATGCGTATATCTTCAAAATAAAAACAAACGCCTGCTGCCACACCGAGAATTATACTTAAGATGGTAACAACATTAGGATGTATGCCAAAATAGTTAAAAAACTTCGCCCACAAAAGGCCTAAGGGGCGCGTAAAATGTATATCCAACCACTCCTCTGTATCCATTGACTTGAGAGTGGAATTAAGTTGTTTATCTGCCATAACTACTTATTATTCGCTCA
>QWCW01000399.1_pt1 | contig 20223 bp, 18 predicted proteins | sample 1972691 | NCBI WGS metagenome assembly QWCW01 (sample SAMN09866698, study PRJNA288562) | Human oral metagenome isolate pre2_saliva, whole genome shotgun sequencing... | reverse complement strand
GTCGAGGATCGCCACGAGCAGGCCCTCCACCAGGTGCAGGCGGTCGGTGCGCTTGCCCAGGCGGAATTCGGTGCGGCGGCGGACCACGTTCAGGCGGTGATCAATGTACACGCGCATCAGGTCGAGCAGACCGAGGGTCTGCGGCTGACCGTCCACGAGCGCCACGTTGTTGATACCGAAGGAATCCTCAAGCGGAGTGTGCTTGTAGAGGGCGGCGAGCACCGCCTCCGGGTTGAAGCCGTTCTTGATTTCGATGACGAGGCGCAGACCGTTGGTGCGGTCGGTCAGGTCGACCACGTCGGAGATGCCGGTGAGCTTCTTGGAGTTGACGCCGTCCTTGATCTTTTCGATGACCTTTTCGGGGCCGACCATGTACGGCAGTTCGGTGACGACAATGCCCTGCTTGCGGGGGCTGACCTGCTCGATGGAGACCTTCGCGCGGGTCTTGAAGGTGCCGCGGCCGGTTTCGTAAGCGTCACGGATGCCTCCCAGACCCACGATGGTGCCGCCGGTGGGCAGGTCGGGGCCGGGGATGAACTTCATGATGTCTTTGAGGGTCGCCTCGGGGTGGGCGATGAGGTGGCGGGTACCGGCGATGACCTCGCGCAGGTTGTGCGGCGCCATGTTGGTTGCCATGCCGACCGCGATGCCGGTGGTGCCGTTGACGAGCAGGTTCGGGAACGCTGCGGGCAGCACGGAGGGCTGCATGAACTGGTTGTCGTAGTTCGGCACGAAGTCAACCACGTCTTCTTCGAGGTCTGCGGTGAGTGCCTGCGCGGCGGGTGCCATGCGTGCTTCGGTGTATCGGGCGGCTGCCGGGCCGTCGTCGAGGGAGCCGAAGTTACCGTGACCGTCAACGAGGGGAAGGCGCAGCGCGAAGGGCTGGGCGAGGCGAACCATCGCGTCGTAGATGGCGGCGTCGCCGTGCGGGTGGAGCTTACCCATGACCTCGCCGGTCACGCGGGCGCTCTTAACGTGGCCCTTGTCGGGACGCAGGCCCATCTGCTGCATCATGTAGAGGATGCGGCGCTGCACGGGCTTGAGGCCGTCGCGGGCGTCGGGGAGGGCGCGCGAATAAATCACCGAGTAGGAGTATTCCAGGAAGCTGGTTTCCATCTCGGCGGATACATCGATGTCGACGATATTCTCTACCACATCCACCGGGTAGTCGCTGACGGCGGATTTGGATCGGCGAGCCATATATCTCCTCGTGTCGGTGTGTTTTGGCTCCTCCTATTTTAGCGGGTGGTAGCGGATGAGACGGGCTGGTTGGTCGGCGTCATCTGTGGGGTGAGCCAAGACGGTTGCGGGGCAGTAACCGAAGCGTACCGGGGGAGCGCACGCCGTCATATGAGCCTGTATTAGCGTGGTCAAGTAGCATAGCCCGGCTGGAACCCTCTAAGGTAGAGGGGAGTAATACCTAACCGCCTTCATTGTGTGCGCCGACCGACGTCGCCTCATGAGGGCACCGCACGAAAGAGGTACGATGTACGCCACCACCCCCGAACGCGAGCAACTGGTCGCAGACATTAAGCATGCCGGTTTCTACCCCGACCTCGTGCTGGAAGTGGTGGATGACGCGCTAGCGGGCATGAACCCGGACGCGCACTTCGTACAGCATGAAACCCACTTCTCACGCGATGATTTTCACCGCCACATCACCGTGATGGTGCTCTGCGGTGAGCACGTCATCTTTGCGCACCTGGACGACCAGCACCTTGAGGGTGACGCGCAGGGCACCGTGGCGCATGTGAGCGTGGAAGCAGTGCACCTGAGCGCCCTGAACGCGGTCACCATCAGCTACGGTTTCAGCCAGCCGCAGGCGTACAACGCCGGTAGCACCGCCCCGACTGAGATTTCCTTCCAGATTGCTTGGACCGGTTCGCTACACATGGAGCTGGCTCCTGCCGGTTGCCAGGATCCGCAGTGCAACGCCGACCACGGCTTCACCGGCGATGCGCGCCGTGAGGACATTGCGGTGCGTGTTTCTGCGACCGCTGACGGCCCGGAATCGGTTCAGCGTGCGCAGCATTTTGCCCGTGCTCTGCACCGTGCCCGCATGTACGTAACCCGCCGATAAGCATCACCGATAAGCACCGGTGGTAGCGCTCGCCGCACAATAACAGCCCGCGCGGCATAAATCCCGCGCGGTGCCCCGTACTTTCACACACCCGCCACACCCCTGAGAGGACCTTATGACGGTACAGACCACCCTGCACGATGTTCTGGGCGCGCCGTTGCCTCCCGCGCCCGCCTACGGCAGCAATAGCATCGCCGATGTGCTGGAGTCCGCCTCCTCTCTGGTGGCGCAGCGAAGCCTGGCGCGCCCCGCGCACGCCCTGGATTCTGACCCGGCGTTCAACTCTGTTGCCGACCCGCTGAACCTTGCCGGTCGCCTCGCGGAGCAGGATGTTGATCCGGTGTCTTTCCGTCACGCCTGCGTGGTCATGGTGGACGGCCTGGGTGAGCAGCTGCTCAATAGCTACAGCGGCTACGCGCCCGCCCTGCGTAAGACCCTGAACCTGGGCCCGCTGGACGCCGCGTTCCCCACCACGACCGCCGCCTCCCTGACCTCGTTGGGCACCGGCACGGCACCCGGCGCGCACGGCATTGCCGGCTACGAGGTGCGCAACCCGGCAGGTAATGGGGGAGCGGGCTCGGTCATGAACCACCTGTCCGGCTGGGATCAGACGGTGGACCCGCACGCCTGGCAGCCGCTGCCGACCGTGCTGGAACGCCACCATACGAACCGCCGCGTGCTCACCATTTCGCTGGGTAAGTACCGCGGTACCGGCCTGACGGAGGCGGCGCTGCGCGGCGGCGACTTCGTGGATGCTGTCGGCTATAATGCCCGTGTCACCTACGCCCTGGAGGCGCTCTCCAGCCGCACCCCGACCACCGTGTACCTGTACTGGGGCGAGATTGACGCGGCGGGCCACCGCTACGGCGTGGGCAGCGACGAATGGCTACAGCAGTTGGAGGAACTGAACTCGGCGCTGAAGCGTCTGGCGGAGCGCGCCCCGGCGTGGGCGGCACTCTTCGTGACCGCCGATCACGGCATGGTGAACGTGCCCGAGCATCAGCGCATCGACTACTCTGGCGTGGAGGAGCTGACCCGCAATATCGCAATGACCGCCGGTGAACCTCGCGCCGTACACCTGTACCTGGAAGACACCTCGGAGACGGCACGTACCGCCACCGCTCAGCGTTGGGCGCAGTACTGGGGCGAGCGCGCCTGGGTGATTGACTCTCGCGAACTGATGCGTGCCGGCTACTTCGGCCCGGTCATCACGGATGCGGCGCGCGGCCGCATTGGCGACCTGATGGTGTGCGCTCGCGACGATTGGGCGCTGTACGATATGCGCCACTATCAGGAGCGTGCCCTGCACATGGTTGGTCAGCACGGTTCGCTGACGGACGCTGAGCGTCTGGTGCCGTTGCGCATGCTCAAGACCTTCTAAGACTCGGAAGAGCCCCGCTCAGCGGATACAGGCTGAGAAGATAGAAAAAGCCGCCGGTTATTCACACGAATAACCGGCGGCTTTCTGCTGTCTTGGTGCCTTTGCCTAGAAGCCTTTATCGGGCGGCGCGAGGGCGGTCGCTTACTTGCGGCCGCCGAAGATGATGTCGTCCCAGGCGGGAACGCTCACGCGCTGCTTCTTCGAGGAAGACTTGGGCTTCTCGGCCGCGGAGGCGGGCTCAGCCGGTACCTCAGCTGCGGGCGCCTCAGCTGCGGGCGCCTCAGCAGCCGGTGCGTCCTCGATGGGTGCCGGCAGGGCGAAGGACTCGACCGGAACGGAATCAACGGGTGCTTCCGAATCCACAGCCAGCGGGTCGGTGGTTTCTACGGTGGGCTCGGGTGCAGCAGGAGCCGCAGGTTCTACCGGCGCAGATGCAACAGGTGCAGCGGGCGCAGCCGGTGCTACAGCCTCAGCGGGCTGAGCAGACTCGCGGTGCACGAACACCTCGGGCTCCTCAACCTGCGCCGGGCGCACCGAGCGGGCGCGTTCCAGAAGCTCCTTGAGCTTACGCTCATCAGCGCTCTCAGAGGAAGTAAGGGGTGCCGGTGCGGGCTCGGGTGCCTTCGGCAGGCGGGCGGGAGGAACCTCCACGGGAGCCTTCTTCGCGGCGGCGGCAACAGCATCCTCACTATTGCCCATCAGGAAGTACGCCGCCTCATTCGACGCGTACAGGCCCTGGTTCGCTGGGTTGTACACCCAACGTGCGGGGAAGACGACTTGCGCGGGCAGGTTCTGACGCACCGAATCCTTCAGTGCAATATCAACCTCAACGCGCCACTGGCCGTTCTCCTGTTGGCGGGTGGTCCAGTCCTGGGTTGCCTCCTCAAAACCGTAGCGCTCAGAGACTTCCTCAATGCGGGCGCTCAGAGTCACGGGAATCTGTGCGGTACCCGAAGCGGAGCTACGGCGACCAATCTTCACGCTCTGAGCGGCACGAATAATGTGGGCACGCTCAGCAACGATCGGCCACTCGTAGCGGCGCACGCGCTCCGGCTCCCAACCGGACTCTTCAGCGATTTCCTCAACGGAGGCACCCTGACGGAAACGGGTCTGAATATCGCGCGGACCGTAGGTGCCCTTAGCGCCCAGACCGCGGGCGGGCTGAATACGGCGAGCCTTGGTGATGCTCGTGCGCAGGTTCGCGTCAATCGGCAGCAAGAAGCGGGTGCCGTCAGCAGACTCAAGCACCAGATTTTCGCCGTCATCGTGAACGCCAATCAGACGCAGTTCAAGCATGAGAACCTCCATAGGTGAACCGGACGCGTTCGTGAATGTGTTGCACGGAACGCAAACTACCTACCAGGGTACCGTGAAAGCGCGGTAAATCAGTAGCGGAGGCGGGATTTTCACCAAAAAAACATGTACTTTTCACACCGAAAAAGCTAGAATGTGACGCCTAAACAGTCCAAAGCCTACCCAGGATTAGACAAATAGGGTGCCAATGGTGAACAATACCTGGCATGCCGTCAGGGTTAATTACACACCAGCGGCACCTAGAGCACTCAATAAACCAGCGTGGCCTAGTCCAACACACAGCCACAGAACCAACGGAGCGTGAAAGTTTGGCAACTGATTACGATGCACCTCGCAAGCAGGACGAAGAGCAGAACGAAGAGTCCTACGAGGAGCTGAACGCCCGCCGTTCCGAGATGCAGTCCGGTGCGGTGGACGAAGACGAAAACAGCGCAGCAGAAAGCTTCGAGCTGCCCGGTGCTGACCTCTCCAACGAGGAGCTGAACGTTGTTGTTCTGCCCGCTCAGGACGACGAGTTCACCTGTGCATCCTGCTTCCTGGTGCGCCACCGCTCGCAGATTGCACGCGAAGAGGGCGGCCTGTCCTACTGCATCGAGTGCGAGGGCTAAAACTTTAGGGAAGGGCTAACACCCACCCGACATACACCTCATGACGGGGCGAGTGCCGAGTGCACCCGCCCCGTTGAGTATGTGAAAGCCGCGCACGTAAGAACAGCGCCGCGTCGCACCCAACACGGCACGCCGCCGCACGTGCTGAACGCGAACACGCAACGAAAACACCTCGTAGTAGAGCCTCAACACAGCGCGAGGTGATGGCACAGACACCCGCGAAAGGTTAGAGTATTGACCATGATGACCCCCGTAAACGTCCACATTAAGCTGCTCGATCCCGAGCTGCCCGCACCCGCCTACGCAAAGCCCGGTGACGCCGGCGCTGACCTGCGCTCCCGCATCGACTTCGAACTGGAGCCGGGCGAACGCGCCCTCGTCCCCACCGGCGTGGCAATTGCCCTGCCCGAAGGTTACGTTGGTCTGGTGCACCCGCGCTCCGGCCTAGCGACCAAGAACGGTATCACCATTGTGAACGCACCCGGCACCGTTGATTCCGGCTACCGCGGCGAGCTGATGGTCACCTTGCTCAACACTGACAAGACCAAGTCCTTCCACGTTCAGCGCGGCGACCGCATTGCCCAGCTGGTCATTCAGAAGTACGAGCACGCAACCTTTACCGTGGTGGATGAACTGGAACAGACCGAACGCGGCTCCAGCGGTTTCGGCTCCAGCGGAATCTACTAGTCTGCCCTCACCGCGATTGTCGCACGAGAGAAGAGAAGAAACCCCCGCACCCTGCGTGCGGTGAAAGTAGGAATACCATGTTCGGATTTGGTAAGAAGAAGCACGCCGAGGAGGCTGAAAAGGCCGCCATCGACAAGGCTGTCGCCGAAGAGATTGAGGAGACCAACGTCGAGGTTGAGGAGCTGAAGGAAGAGGAGAACTCTCCCGAGGTCATCAAGTACGACCGAGTCAACGGCCCGCACGACATTGAAGAAGTCACCGCCGAAGACCTCGAAGACTACGTCGACCTGGGTGCGCTGCGCATCAAGCTGCTCGACGGCATGAACCTGCGCCTCGAAACTGACGACGCAACCGGCGCGGTGATCGCCGCAACCATCACCCGCGACGGCGCAACCTTGCAGGTGCAGGCATTCGCCGCACCGCGCACCACCGGCATCTGGGACGACATCCGTCACGACCTGACCGAGTCCGTCGCCTCCCAGGGCGGCAACGTCGAAATCTACGCCGGCGTATTCGGTGCCGAGATGCTGACCCGCCTGCCCGCCGTCACCCCTGACGGTCAGCCCGGCGAGCGCATCGCCCGCTTCGTGGGCGTGGACGGCCCCCGTTGGTTCCTGCGCGGTGTGATTTCCGGCGCGGCTGTGCTCGGTGACGACAAGGCTGCCGCATCCGTGGAGGAAGTTTTCCGCACCGTCGTGGTGGACCGTGGCGACGACCCGCGCCCGCCGCGCGAACTGCTGCCCATGACTCTGCCCGCCGACCTGGTTGTGGCTGAGGAAGAGCCCGCCGTGGAAGAAGAGACCGAGAACGAGCACAGCAAGCTGCGCCCGATGCCTCGCCGCGGCCCTGAGATTACCGAGATTGGCTAATGCCTGAGTTCTCGAACTACCCGAGTGCGCTCGCGGTGCCGGAGGAGCAGATTCTTGCTCCCGGGTACCCCGAGCGCTTTCGCGTACGCCTTGCCGGACGCGTGGAGCAGGTGTGGTTGCCTGCGCTGCAGGATAAGCCGATGTACCGTGCCGAGCTGGTGGTGGCGAAGTCGAAGCCTCTGCAGTGGTCGAGCCCGTTGGCGCTGATTGGCATGCCGATTGTGGAGCCGCCCGGTGAGGATTTCGACGAGGAGTCCGAGGATTCCGAGAAGCAACACCACCTGAACACGGCGTCTTTGGCGACCGTGGCGGTGCAGGATCAGCACGAGGTGTCGTTCCCGCCCTATGCGCCGTTCAACCCGGGGGACCGGATTCTGCTGAAGTGGCAGGGGCAGCGGATGGTGCCCGGCGTGCTTGCCGGTGCGCTGTTGCGCTGTTCCGGCGTGGTGTCGGTGAGGGCGCATCAGCCGGTGATTTACAACCCGCGCTATGAGATTGTGCCGCAATTCTTTGCTGAGAAGGGAAAATATGAGCGCTGAGCAGTCTTCGACCCAGCCCGACCCGAACGCTAACCCCGCAACTGACCCTGCGCGGGAGGGGAACCAGTTTGCGCAGAGCCTGAGCGCCTCCATGGGCGCGAATATGCGCCGCACCGCCAACGGTGATGTGGATATTCTGCACGCTATCGGCGGCTGGCGCGGCCTGGTGGAGTCTTCGCTGCCGGCGGTGGCGTTCCTGGTGCTGTTCACCGTGACGAAGGAACTGAACCTGTCCCTGATTGCGGCGCTGGCTGCGGCGGGCGTGTTCACGCTGATTCGTCTGGTGCAGGGCTCTAAGCTGGTGAGTGCGCTGACCGGTCTGGTGGGCGTGGCAATTTGTGCGTTTGCCGCGTACCGTACCGGTAATGCGAGCGACTACTTTGTGGTGGGCTTCTGGACGAACGGCGTGTACATCCTGGCGTATCTGCTGTCGATGCTGGTGCGTTGGCCGCTGATGGGTCTGATTTTTGCGGTCATTCGCGGTGAGGCGCTGAGCTGGCGCCAGAACCCGGTACGCCTGCGCCAGTACATGCTGGCGACCTGGATTATTACCGTGCTAATGATGCTACGCCTTGCCGTGCAGGTGCCCCTGTATTTTGCGAATAATGTGGAGGCGCTGGGCGCGACCCGCCTGATCATGGGTCTGCCGCTGTACGCTTTGGGTGTGTGGCTGGCGTGGCGCGTATCGGCACCGGAGGAGGCGCTGACGGGCGAGGAATCCGAGGCTACTGAAGCTGAAGCATCTGCCGCTACCGAAGCTGACGGTTCAGAAAGCCGCTAACCCACAACTTCATATGTAGAAGAACTTCATAGAAGTACGCGAAAGCCCCGGTACCCGTGACCGGGGCTTTCGCCTACCCAAAAACTTACGTATAAACGCTTACGCGAACAGCGCGCGAATCTGATCCTCACCGGCAATGGTCGTGATGAAGAACAGCTCGTCGCCGCCCTCAATCGCCACATCGGCACTGGGCGGGATTGGCGCGCCGTCACGCAGGATCGCGGTGAGCACCGTATCGACGGGCCACTGCACGTGATCCACACGGTAACCGATGACGGGGTGGTCATCCGGCACGGTGTACTCGGCGAGGGTCGCGCCGCCAGCCTGCAGGGTCAGCAGGCGCACCACGTCGCCGACTTCCACGGCTTCCTCGACGAGGGCGGTCATCAGACGCGGGGTAGACACCGCAACATCCACACCCCAGGAATCGTCAAAGAGCCACTCATTACGCGGGTTGTTCACACGCGCCACGGTACGCGGCACACCAAACTCACTGCGAACCAGCAGGGAGACCATCAGGTTTGCCTTATCGTCACCGGTTGCGGCAACGACCACATCCGCCTTGTTCGGGTGCACCTGGCGCAGTACGGACAGTTCGCAGGCATCACCAATATGCCAGCGCACACCGGGCAGATCGGCGCGTTTCTTGACTTCGGGCTTGGAGTCGATGATGGTCACGTCGTGGCCGTTCATCATGAGCTCTTTAGCGATGGAGGCGCCCACGGAACCGGCACCAACAATGAGGACCTTCACTTACTTCTCACCTTTCGAGGAGTCACGATGGCGGCCGATGAGTTCGAGGGGGTCGGGCAGCTCCGGGGGAGTGTCACCGAGGTGGAATTCATGCTCGATGACGGGGCCGTCGTTGTGCTTCTGCTCGGCAGGTTTCTTCGGAACGTGGGGGTGCTTGTGGTGGCCTGATGCAGGGGAGTAGTCCGCTTCCATTTCTTCGTCTTCAACGCGCGGCGGGCGGGAGAGAATACGGGTTACGTCCGCAACGTCGTCGGTGCGCATCATGACGTGCACGCTGTCGCCCTGCTGGTAGGCGGAATCGGGGCGGGGGAGCATGCCCTCACCAAAGCGGGTGATGTAGGCGATGCGCACCCCGGCGGCACTTTCGATGCTGGTCAGCGCGTGACCCGCCCAGCCGTCGTCGAGCGGAATTTCGGTGAGCATGAGGCGGCCCGAGGGTTCACGAAAATCACCCTTGAGCGCCTGCTCGGGCAGCAGGCGGCGCAGCACCTGGTCGGTGGACCAACGCACCGACGCCACCGTAGGAATACCCATACGCTGGAAGAACTCGGCGCGGTTCGGGTCGTACACACGCGCCACAACGTTCTTCACCTTGAACATTTCGCGTGCCACACGGGCGGCAATAATATTCGAGTTATCGCCCGAAGAGACGGCGGCAAAAGCATACGCCTCGGTAATACCGGCACGCTTGAGAGTGTCCTCATCGAAGCCAACACCGGTCACCAGACGGCCCTCAAAGCCCTTACGCAGCGGCTGGAAAGCACGTTCGTCCTGGTCAATGACGGCGACCGTATGCCCCGAAGCTTCCAGAGTGCGCGCCAACATGACGCCCACGCGCCCGGCACCCATAATGACGAAGTGAGGCATACAACCCTCCGAATGTGTTGATGTTTTGTGTCGATAAGGCGTTACCGCCTACCTCTACCAGTGTAATGGGCGGGTGAGCCTCCGCGCCGATGCTCCGTGATATTCCGCTCGCCATGCCCACTATTCGGCTGAATAAAATTGAGCTTTGAAGCCGCGACCTATAGCCTTAACAGCGTGAGGAATCGTTGGGATAAGATGCGCATCGCCCTGACCGGCAGGCCGGTCAGCACGCGAAATCTTTCGGCAGTCGCGCTGCCGAAGCGCTACGCCCTGCCTCTTTTCGGTGCCGACGGCATCTCTTCGGTCGCCTACGCCGCCGACCAGATGATTTTGACCCTTGCCGCCGCGGGTGCCTCTGCGCTCGCTTTTTCGCCCTGGATTGGTTTGGGGGTGGCGATGGTGGGTCTGCTGGTGATTGGCACCTACCGGTACAACATTAACCAGATTGTCTCCGAGGGCGATATTCAGCTGGTGCACCGCAAACTGGGTGCGCTGCCCTCAATCATAATGGGCGCTTCGTCGCTGATGGACTATGTGCTCACGGTGGCGGTTTCGATGTCTTCGGCGTCCTCGTTTTTGGTGGCGCTGTACCCGCAGATTCAGGATTGGCGCACGCACATTGCTGTGCTACTCATTGTCGCGCTGACGCTGTTTGCGCTGCGTGGCGTGCAGCTGCTGGGCAAGATTGCGTACTGGCCGCTGTACGTTTTCTTGGCGCTGTTAGGAGCGACCCTCATTGTGGGTTGGATTCGTGCCGCGACGGGTACCCTGCCGCTGGCTGAGTCGGCGACCTACGTGATTGCCCCCGAATACCACGATCATGCCCTGGAAGGCTTGGCGCTGGTGCTGCTTCTGGCGCGTTCGTTCTCCGCCGGTGTGGTGGCGTTCTCGGGTGTTTCTACGATCTCTAATTCGGTGAAGTATTTCCGCCGTCCGAAGAAATATAACGCGGCGGTCACCATGATGATGATGGGCCTGATTACCTCGGTCCTGCTGGTGAGCCTGCTCGGTTTTGCGGCGGCAACCCGCGTGCACATGGTGCACGATACGACCCGTTTCTTGTTCATTGACGGGCACGCGCCGGGGGAGTACTTCCACCAGAAGCCGGCGCTGTACCAGGTGGCTTTGGCGATTTATCAGGGTGTTCCGTTCTTCGCGCAGCTGCTGGTGTTTGCCACGGTGGGCGTGCTGATTATTGCCTCGCTGACTGCGTTTACCGGCTTCCCGGTGATTGCCTCGTCGCTGGCTGATTACCAGTACCTGCCGGTGTTCTTCCGCAGCATGGAATCACGCGGCCTGTATGCGAACGGTGTGCTGGCGCTGTCGGCATTCTCAATTTTCCTCACCACCGTTTTCGGCTCGGACGTGTACTCGCTGATTCAGCTGTACATCGTGGGCATGTGCCTGTCGATGGTGCTGGTTCAGCTGGCGGTGGTGCGCTACCGCATGCGTCTGCTGCGCATCACCCTGGCACAGATGCCGCGCCGCGCCCTGATTCGTGATATCGCTGTCTCTGTGGTGGGTGTGGTCGTAACCGCCGCGGTGCTGGTCATCGTCGTGGTGACGAAGTTCGCCGCCGGTGCGTGGCTCTCCCTTGGATTGATTGCCCTGATGGTTGGAGGTATGGTTGTGACTCGCCGCCACTACGATGCGGTGGATGCCGCCCTGGACATCCCCCTGAACGCCGAATCCGTTGCGGATGTGGCGGCCCTGCCTTCGCGTGTGCACGCCATCGTGTACGTGGAGCGTGTGCGCCGCCCGGTGGTTCGTGCTCTCTCCTATGCGCGTGCCGGTCGCCCCTCCACGATTGAGGCGCTGACGGTCAACAATGACCGGGCCGCCCTGGAGGTCGTGAAGAAGCGCTGGTACGCCCTCGGTATTCCGGTGCCGCTGTCGGTCATTGACTCGCCGTACCGTGACACGGTGGATGCTGTCGTCTCGTATATTCGCCGCCGCCGCAAGAAGTCACCGCGCGATATTTTGGTGGTCTACCTGCCGGAATTCGTGGTGGAGCACTGGTGGCAGCGTCTTCTGCACCGCCGCACGGTGCGCCGCCTCAAGCAGGCGCTTCTGCACGAGCCAGGCGTTATGACGGCAACCGTGCCCTGGGCGATGCACGAGGATGAGGTGTATGATGAGATTTTTGATCAGCGTTTACAAAGCGAAGAATCAACGGTAGAAGCAGAGGACCCAACGGCAGCTGTCGCCCCGAAGATTACTCGTTCAGCCGGTGGCGGCCGCGAACTGATTCAGAGTAACCGCCACGCGGTGTACCGCGGCCGCCTGCACGAGGCGGACGCTGTGGCGCGCGAGAAGAAGCGCTAGCCGTATCGGCTAAGCCGATTTCTGAGCCTCCGTACACCCCGTACGTAGCCTCGTACATCCCCTCGAATAGCGCCTGGACTTTGCCCTTTACGCCCTATTCGGTACCCCTAGCGGGGCGTCGGAATCGGAATAAAGATACAAACCGGTGTAAAATAGTTCACATTAAGTGATTCTTTAGGAGACAATGCTGTGACTCACACTGCTACCACGCCTGCCGCCTCCAAAAAAGTAGACGGATACAGCGTCGGGCAGACCCTCACCGTCACCTGTGAGGCACCCGCACACGGCGGCGCCTTCGTAGCGCGCACCGAACAGGGCGTCATCTTTGTGCGTCACGGCATCGTCGGCGAACAGGCTGAAGTGCGCATCACCGCAATCGGCCCCAAGCGCCGCTTCTACTTCGCGGACGTTATTTCCGTACCCGTACCCTCCCTGGCGCGCCGTGCCCACCCCTGGATTCAAGCGGATGCGCTCGCAACCGACGAGGAACGCGCCGCAGCAACCGGCGTACCCGAACTACTCGGCGGCATGGAATACGGCCACATCAGCCTGGCTGAGCAGCGACGCTACAAGACCGATATCGTCCGCACCCAAATCAACCGACTGGGCGGTCTGCCCCTCGAATCGCCCCTGCTGACCAACCTCATCGTTGAAGAGCTTCCCCTGCGCGATAACAACGAGGGACTGTCCTGGCGTACCCGCGTGCGCTACAACGTGACCAAGGTCCGCACCCAGCCCGGTAACGAGCCCGGCAGCCAGAAGAACAGCGGCAAGAAGAGCCCCGCCGTCACCTGGCGCGTCGGTATGCACCCCTACCGCGCCTCCCAGCCCGTACCGGTCGTAGACTTTCCCCTCGCCGCACCCGAACTGCGCAACCTAGAGCTTGAGCGGCTGAACCTGCGCGGCGTACGCGAAGTCGAGGCGACCGTCTCCTCCCGCGGTAGGGTCCTGCTGCAGTTCATCGTCGACCCGCGCTTCTCCGTCGAAGAAGTCGCTAAGGACATCGAACAGCAGGCATCCGACGCCTGGGGACTGCTCGCCAAGCGCAAAATCTCGCTCTTCTTCACCCCGCAGTCCACCTCCAACGGCAAGCCCAAGCGCCGCCGCCCCGGTTCCGCCCACAGCCCCTACCGCCGCGTACCCGAAGGCGACCAGCTGCTCGGCGCGGGCCTGCGCTCCGTCACCGAAGAAGTCACCTTCGGCTCCCGCCGATTCAGCTACCAGGTATCCGCCGGCGGCTTCTGGCAGATTCACCGCGCCGCCCCCTCCACCATGGTCGGAACCATGCTCACCATGCTCCGCCCGCAGGAAGGCGAATGCACCCTCGACCTGTACGCTGGCGCGGGCCTGTTCACCGCCGCGCTCGCGGACGCCGTGGGCGCAACCGGTACCGTGGTCAGCATTGAGGGCTCCCCGGTGACCCATAAGGATGCGCGCTCGAACTTCGCGCCGGATGGTTGCTCCCGCACCGAGAACTCTGCGGACACCCGCATTGAGGTGATTCGCGGCGATGTGGCACGCCACCTGGTCGATTTGAAGACCGCCCTTGAGTTTGGCGAAATCCCCGCCATTGATGCGGTGGTCCTTGACCCGTCCCGTGAGGGCGCGAACCGCACCACCCTGGAACGCCTGGATGCGCTGGACCCCAAGCGTATTCTGTACGTGGCGTGCGATCCGGCATCCCTGGGTCGTGACACCGGTATTTTGCGTGAGCTGGGTTGGGATATGGTGCAGCTTCGGGCGTTTGATATGTACCCGAATACGCATCATGTGGAGACGGTTGCGCTTTTTGAGCGTGCCCCGGCGAAGCCTCGTCCGCGCCGCCGCCGCACCAAGTAGTGCGGAGAGTAGCGCGAGGCTAGTAGCCGTAACAAAGCAGCAAATAATCGCCGTGTTGGACGGGTTGGGCTGTTCACCAGCCTGCCCACTAGGGGTTATTTCAGGCCGTTTTCGCTCAACCCGGTGCGTCTTGCTCTGCGGGCGCATAAATCTGCTTTTTGGCATCGTAAACGGTAGAATCATTGAAGAACCAACGCACGGAATGAGCCGTGCCCCGACCTTGAGGAGTGTGGGTGTATGTCCGCTGAAAACGCATTGCCGCAGGAGGAGACCCCGAATAGCGCCGCCGGTGGCGCACCCACCGCCGACTACAGCATTGGCGATGGTGCCACTGCCAAGTTGCTCCCGGGTATTCAGTCCCCGGCGGACCTGCAGAACCTCAGCTACGAGCAGCTGGAGGAGCTCTCTAAGGAAATCCGCCAGTTCATCGTGACGAACGTGTCGGCGACCGGCGGTCACCTGGGCCCGAACCTGGGCGTTGTGGAGCTGACCCTCGGCATTCACCGTGTCTTCGAATCTCCCAAGGACAATATTCTTTTCGACACCGGCCACCAGTCCTATGTGCATAAGCTGGTGACTGGTCGTCACGCGTTTAAGACTCTGCGTCAGAAGGGTGGCCTGTCGGGTTACCCGGATCGTGGCGAGTCTGAGCACGACATTATCGCGTCTTCGCACGCCTCCAGCTCGATTTCGTGGGCTGACGGTATTTCTCGCGCGCACAAGCTCAACGGTGAAGATGACCGCTACACCGTGGTCCTCATTGGTGACGGCGCGCTGACCGGCGGCATGGCGTGGGAGGCTGTGAACAATATTGCTGCCGACCGCACCCGCAAGGTCGTGATTGTGGTCAACGATAACGGCCGCTCCTACGCGCCGACCATTGGCGGTTTCGCGAACCAGCTCTCTGAGCTCAAGCACGGTGTGCAGCAGCATGTGGATCGTGTGCGCCTCGATCACCGCTACGACAATGCTCTGGATGCGGTGCGCATCGGTCTGCAGCGTGGCGGCCCCGTCGGTCAGATGGTGTACCGCGGCCTGCACGGCATGAAGGCGGGCATTAAGGACGTCGTCGTACCCAAGGGCATTTTTGAAGGCCCGCCCGCGCGAATGAGGACGACCAGTTCCACGCGGTGGGCCAGATTGACCCGCTGACCGGTGAGGATGTTTCGACCAGCACCTCCGAGTCGTGGACCGGTGTCTTTGGTCGCGAAATCGCAGATATTGCGGATGAGCAGGAGAACGTCGTCGGTATTACCGGCGCGATGCTGATTCCCGTGGGTCTGCGCGAATTCCAGAAGCGCCACCCCGAGCGCGTTATTGACGTGGGTATCGCTGAGCAGCACGCTGTGGCGATGAGTGCCGGCCTGGCGTACGGCGGCATGCACCCGGTGGTTGCCCTCTACGCTACCTTCCTGAACCGCGGCTTTGACCAGCTGCTCATGGATGTTGCCCTGCATAAGGCGGGCGTGACCGTGGTGCTGGACCGCTCCGGTATTACCGGCCCGGACGGTGCAAGCCACCACGGCATGTGGGATTTGGCGATGCTGCAGTTCATTCCGGGTCTGCACCTGGCGGCTCCGCGTGATGGTGCGACCCTGCGCGAAGAACTGCGTGAGGCTGTAGCTATCAACGACGCACCGACCGTGATTCGCTACCCGAAGGGCTCCGTGGGCGAGGACATTCCCGCCCTGGAGCGCCGCAGCGACGGTGTGGATGTGCTGGCACGCACCGGTGAACCCCACCCGGAAACCGGTCAGCGTGACGTGCTGTTCGTTGCTGTGGGCGCTATGGCTCGCGTGGCTCTGGAAGCCTCCAAGGTGCTTGCCGCCGAGGGCATCCAGTCCACCGTGGTTGACCCGCGCTGGGTGATGCCGGTGCCGTCTTCGGTCGTTGAGCTGGCTCGTGATCACCGCATTGTGGTGACCATTGAGGACGGCGTGCGTTCCGGCGGCGTGGGTTCGCGCATCCGCCAGGAAATGCGTGCGGCTGGCGTAGATACCGCGCTGAGCGAGCTGGGTCTTCCGGCGGAGTTCATTCCGCACGCTTCTCGTGAAGAGATCCTGGAAGAGGTCGGCCTGACTGCGGAAACCATTATCGCGGATTTGCGTGCGCAGCTTGCTGGCGATAAGGTGCCGTTCGCTCGTGAAGAGGGTCAGAAGCCGCGCCACACCCGCTAAGCGGTCGTATCTGAGTGCCGCCTGAGCACGCCGCAATAGTAGACATCAGTAGCCGTGGGCACCATAGACAGCAAGAAGCCCCGCCCATCACGACTGATGGGTGGGGCTTCGCTGTGCGCAGGTCTTGCCGTATGGAGGTTTTGCTGTGCGTAGGTTCTGAGCCTCCTGTTTTAGGAATTCCCGGTCCCGCTGACGAAAATTTTGCCGCCCTTCACCTGCACCGGGTAGCTGGTCAGTGCCTCCTCTGCAGGGCGGTTTTGCTGTGCGTAGGTTCTGAGCCTCCTGTTTTAGGAATTCCCGGTCCCGCTGACGAAAAGCTTGCCGCCCTTCACCTGCACCGGGTAGCTGGTCAGGGGCGACTCCGCGGGGCCGTGCACGACCGAGCCGTCAGCTACGGCGTACTCGGAGCCGTGGCAGGGGCACACGATGCGGGTGGAATCCTGCACCTGCACCTGGCAGCCCTGGTGGGTGCAGACGGTGCTGAACGCCTTATACTCGCCCGAAGACGGCTGGGAGACAATAACGGTCGTGGAGCCGTGAGTCAGGCGTGCCGCCTTGCCCACGCCCACTGCGGAGGCGGAACCTACCTCAACGGTGCCTTCGGGCGCGGTGACGTTGGAGTCACCTTCAGCGCAGGAGGCGAGCAGCGCACCGGATGGAGGCGGAACCCACCTCAACGGTGCCTTCGGGTGCGGTAACGTTGGAGTCACCTTCAGCGCAGGAGGCGAGCAACGCACCGGATGCGACGGCACCGGTGATGAGGGTTGCGCGGCGGGAAAAGACGCGCGCAGAAGATTCAGTTGCTGCGGTATCGACTGCGGTGTCGACGGCATTAGATTCAACTGCGGCAGATGCAGCGGGGGAGGCGCATGCCTTCTGAGAGCGGCAGCATCCGTTGGGCGCGGGCATGGTGGTTCCTTTCGTGTACTCTCTCCACCCTATGCCGGTTTGGGATAAAAATCGAATGAGAGCAGGCTAAGCTTGGTTCACGTTTGCTCCCGAGACAAAATCCTGAGGCACACTCCCGAGGCACAAAAATGCCGGTCGGGTGGTCGCATCAGCAACACACCCAACCGGCACACACATCTATTCAGCGTTAGAGAAATCTACCCCAAGTGGCGGGCAAAAATCGGCGCAATCACGGGGGCAACCAGACCCGTCTGCCACGAACGCGCACCGTACTCGGCGAGTGCATCCCGCAAGGTCTGCTCGTCAAAACGAGCCGGCGGCTCCCAGCAGAGGCGGCGAACATAATCGGTCGTGATCAGGTTCTGCGCCGGAATGGTCAGCTCCTCAGAGAGCTCATCAATTGCCTGACGAACCTCGGTGAACAACGCCAAGTTCTCGGGGCGCTTAGACTCCCACGCCTTCAACGGCGGCGGGGCAGTCGACGGCAAAGTGAACGGTACAGCGTTCTCACCGCGTGCCGCCGCGGCAATAGCACGCACCCAGCGCGGGCCCTCACGACGCAAACCACGCGTCTGAAAACCAGGAATCGACATGATAGCGGGCACGTTACGCGGCATGGTGCGTGCCGCCTCCACAATCGCAGAATCAGGTAGCAGACGCTTCGCGTCGACGTCCTTCTTACGTGCCAGCGAGTCACGCTCAACCCACAGGTTACGCAGTGCCGTCAGCTGCTTGACCGAACGCAACATCGTGCGGCCCTTCGTCTTACGCCAACGCTCCGGCTGATCCGTCGGATCCTTCACCGGGGTCTTGCACAGGTACTCGAACTCCTCCAGAGCGTACTGCAGCTTACCCTGCTGGCGGAGCAAATCCTCCAATGCGTCACGCAAATCAATGAGCACGTCAACGTCCAGCAGCGCATAGTTCAGCCACGACTCCGGCAGGGGGCGGCGCGACCAGTCTTCCTTCGAGTGCTTCTTCGCCAGCTTATAGCCGAGCAGCTCCTCAACGGTCGCACCCAGATTCACGCGCTCCAGACCGGCAAGACGCGCACCAAGCTCCGTATCAAACAGGCGGTTCGGGCGCATACCGAGCATGTCCAGGCTCGGGAAGTCCTGAATCGCGGCGTGAATAACCCACTCAGCATCCGCCAAAGCATCGTTAATAATGCGCAAATCCTTAAACGCCTCAGGGTCAATCAGGTACAACTGATCTTCACGCTTAAGCTGCACCAAAAAAGCACGCGAACCGTAGCGGATGCCCTGAGCACGCTCAGTATCAACAGCCACCGGGCCGGACGCCGCCGCCAACTGCTCAGCGGCACGACGCAGACCGCTCTCAGTGGTGATGAGAGTCGGAATCGGTGAGGAAGGGGCCTCCAGAGGAACAACGTCCGGAACTTCGATACCGTGAAGGGTCAGCTGAGGGGTGCCTGCGGCATTCTGTTCAGCTGCGGTACTCATGCACTCAATCCTTTTCCTCTGTCTGATTCGACGCGCCCATACGATGCGCCAGATGCCCGGGTAGGCGTACACCCGAGCAAACACGAGCCCGGGCGGGGTGGCGTGCCCGCGAAGGCACTACGCCATTCTACCCGCCCGAGCCTAAAGCCTCGAATTTAGAGAGACTCACAATAAGGGGTTCACCGGCGTGCCCGCTGGGGGTCTTGCCGGGGTTTATTCGGCGGCTTCCGCCTCGTCAGCTGGCGCCTCGTCAACCGGAGTATCACCAGGCTGTGCTTCACCAGCCGGGGCCAGCGTCAGACACACCGAATTAATGCAATACCGCAAATCCGTGGGAGTCGGGTAGCCCTCACCCTCAAACACGTGACCCAGGTGCGAATCGCAGGCGGCGCAACGCACCTCCACACGGCGCATACCGAACGTCGTATCCTCCAGGTAACGCACACGATCCTCAGCCAGCGGCGCGAAAAACGACGGCCAACCACAATGCGAATCGAACTTCTGATCGGAACGGAACAGCTCCGTACCGCAAGCACGGCAAGAATACACACCCTCCGTGTGGGTGTTCCAGTACTCGCCCGTGAATGCGCGCTCGGTGCCGCCCTCACGCAGAACAGCGTACTCTTCAGGCTTGAGCACTTCACGCCAGTTCTTGGCGATAGCACCCACGCCGGGTAGCGAATTGCCCATGATGACTCCTTCAGTTTGCTCTCATGCCCAGGCTCCTACGGCATATGTAACGCCGCGGCCGGGCGGATTATTCCCGCTGAGCGCGGACTAAGCGCGGATGTCAGCGTACTTGCCGTTGGTGAGCTTCAGCAGGTCGTCCGGGGCGAGCTCAACATCCAGGCCGCGCTTACCACCAGAGACCATGATCGTGTCAAAAAGCTGTGCAGACTCATCGAGCAGGGTGGGGGAGGGGGTCTTCTGGCCCAGCGGGGAGATGCCTCCGACCACGTAGCCGGTGCGGCGTTCGGCGACCTTCGGGTCGCACATGGAGGCGTTCTTCCAGCCGAGGGCTGCGGCGGCCGCCTTCACGTTGAGCTTGCCAGACACGGGTACGATTGCGACCGCGAAATCCTTCTCGTGCACAATCAGCAGGGTCTTGAACACCTGCTCCTCGGAGGCGCCGAGGTTCTTCGCGGCCTCTTCACCGAAGGAGGTGACGCCCTCAACGTGCTCGTATTCGCGCATCTGGAAGGGGGTGTTCGTTTCGGTCAGCAGTGCTACGGCGGCGGTTGCTGCGCCGCTCTTCTTACCTTTAGTTTTCTTAGCCATACAACCATTTTACGGAAGTCACCATGCGCGGATACCTATGCGCTGATACCTATGCGCCGAGAAGCCACATGTGTTTCGAGAAGCCACAATAATGGTGGCTTCTCGAAACACATGTGGCTTCTCAATGGTTATGGGGTTATTTCAGTAGCCCTTTTTCCTTCAGCTGCTCTTGAGAAAGCGAGCCAACGACAGTCCAAAATCCATCTGATTTGTCTACGTTCTGAGGTGGCCTTTAGGCTCCCTTTTTTCTTAGTAAATACCGATGAGTAATTGCATGCCAAGACTAGTCAGGATGATAGCAATCCAGCAAAGGGCTCCAAGAAGAATGGATTTTCCACTGGATTTGATCATAG
>QWCW01000263.1_pt1 | contig 20325 bp, 28 predicted proteins | sample 1972691 | NCBI WGS metagenome assembly QWCW01 (sample SAMN09866698, study PRJNA288562) | Human oral metagenome isolate pre2_saliva, whole genome shotgun sequencing... | reverse complement strand
ACCAAAGGTTTTTAAACCTGACATACCGTAGAACGATTGGCCATTATACTTCGCTAAAACATCTGCAAGCATGTACCACATGTGCTGGCCAGCTATTGATAGTGGCTTTGTGGTGGTCCATGCTGAATCTGTTTTGGACGGTTTATCAGCAGATACTGTTTGTAAATAATATTGCTTTGTACCAGAAACTGTTCCAGCAGAAATATTTTTGACTTGTGTCTTAATTTTGTTTGTTTCAACTTGTAGATTACCTACGTCGCCTTTTGCGTCTTCAAGATTCTTCGCAACGATTTCAAGCTTGTTTGCATCTTGATCCACTTTAACCTGTAGGCGTTTGATTCTTACTTTATCAGAAACCTTTGTAACAACAGAATCAACATTCTTTAGTGCAACCTCTCCGTCAAGTTCGACAACAGACTGTGTACCTACATACTTTCGCTTAATGCTCAAGACGATACACTTGTTGCCATCATACGTGGCCGTATCGCCTAATTTAATCGTATCTTTACCAAAGGTTTTTAAACCTGACATACCGTAGAACGATTGGCCATTATACTTCGCTAAAATAGCATCTGTATAGGTTTGGCTATCGCAATAGGAATTGTTTGCATCAATGTAAATTGTCTTCCCTGTATCGTTTCCTGAAGCAATCAAATTAACACCGTCATCATACGCAACACGTGAGATGGTTATCAGATCTGTTTTTTCAAAATCTGATGTAAATTCTATGTCATGATCAGCGGTAAAGAGATTTCTAAAAATAATCGTGTTCGACTCGTTAATAAGCGCATTTGTACCGCTTAACTCAGCAATCCATCCAATGTAGTCGCGCATAATAATTGTGGTGTCTATCCACTGAGCTTTTTTGTTCAGTACAGTATTCGATAACCCTGTTTTATCGATTCTCACACCAGCCAAATTAGACATCTCATCTAATTGCTGCGAGATGGTTGGATATTTATCCTTTTCATACGTTAACGAGCTCTTGTACGGCTTGTTGAACTTAATCATCACGTCATACAAATTCAGTGATAACTTCTTTGTATATTTCTCTGGAGCTTCTTGGACGATGAATTCTTGCGTCGGAATTTCCGTACTATCAGCTTCTTTTAAATCAATCAAAAAGGTGTTCCCAGCGCAATCACTAAGAACACCATCTGTATTGTTTAAATCGAGATCTAACATCATGCTTGGAGTGTTACCCAAAAGTCTATCCTCTTGCATGCTGTTAGACGAATTGAACGATACAACTAGGTCTGTTATTTCAACAGGCGTTACGGTTCCTTTTTTTATATAGACTTTCATATTCTAGCACTCCGTTAAATCAAAGGTGTAGCCTTGGCTATAAATGCCATCACCAATAGCGATATACTTAAATTTACATTTACTGCAATACATTTTGTACGTTTTACGCCGCAGCGTTTTAATATCAAATGTTTCGACCATAAACTCTGGCGGTTCTAGCATATTCATTACTTCTGAAACTACTTCTAGGTCATCGATGGCATAAGCCAGTGCAATCTTCAGCACACGGGAACGAATTCGCATACGATGCATGATTCCTTTTTTAACGTCACGCAACGAACTGTCACTATCCAAATCACCATATTCAGGTTCAAACTTAGTTGGCGCAGGGAGATCTTTACCATCAATTTTAATTTTAATCAATTCATAATCAATCATGCTTTAACCTCCCTTTGCTAACTGTAGTTGTTTATTTCTTTGATCTATTAGTTTTAGTAATTTATCTCGGTCAATCACGATTCCTAGATTCTGTAGAGTCTCTAGGATTTCATACATTAATTGGATTATTACTTCTTGACCATTACCGCCTTGTGATGCCATCAACGCATCATCTATCGCGCGTTTAGTCTGTTCATAGATCTTACTCTCAGGCGAAACGATTTCACCTTCATGGCGGTTATCACCAATTAAAGCTAATCGTGGAGCATTCGCTCCAACATATCCACCTTGGGCCAATGCTGGAATATTAGGTAAATCTACTCGGAAGCCTTTACCACCGATAATAGGTACCCAATCCGGTACGGTGAAGCCTACACCGTTGATTCGATTAATTGCACCATTGACGATAGCAATTACCGCATTGATTGGTCCTTTTACCACACCTGAGATCGTACTGAAAATACCACCGAAGATATCAACAATACCCTGCCAAGCTTGTTTCCAATTTCCTGTGAAAATTCCCTGGATAAAATTAATCAAGCCACCAAATATCTGTTTGATACCATCGAAAATTTGTTGTGTTCCACTGAAGAACGCCATTACGATTCCGTTGATAAACTTAAACGATGAACTGAAATTTGTTCCGAAAACTCTATCCAAGAATCCTAAGAATGTACGAAGGATTTCCTGGACTCCTTGCATAGCTTTATCAACATCTAATGTAAAGATACCAATCAAGAAATCAGAAAAGCCTTTGAACATCGAAGTTGCGCTCTTCAACAACTCATCAACGAATTTGCCAAGAACTGCAAATGCATCTAGCATTGCTCCTTTAATGAAGTCCGCTAGTGGAGATAAGATATTGTTCCAAACCCATGCAACACCTTCTCCAATTGCTTCAATGGCAGGTTTCCAACCGTTCCACACATCTACAATTGTTTTTAATGCAATGCTTAGGACTGTTACCAAGAAATTGGCTATTGGTGCAAGTACGTTATTCCAAAGTGAAAGCAGTCCGCTAAAGAGCACATCAACAGCTTTAACAAACACTTCTGCTAAGAAGGTAGCAATCGGTACAATGACCGTGTTGAATACATCTAACAGAAAAGCGCCTAAAGGAACTAAAACGTTATTCCATAGATTGCTTAGGATCCCTAACAAGCTATCTAGTGCTGTCTGTACTAAAGCTCTAAAATCACTACTTGTCTGATACAAATAGATGAGCGCGGCAGATACTGCAGCTACAATCGCAGCGAAGAATAAAGCCGTTCCAGTTGTTGTACCAAAGACTGCCTGTAACGATGTCAGCACCCCTTCACCGTTAGCTATGCCTGTGAAGAAAGTAGAAAACCCTGTTGCTAAGGACTTTAGTGGTGCTAAAAGTCCAGTGAATACACCTTTAATAGCACTCCAATTCTTTATGATTCCAAAAGTCGCAAATCCTGCAAACATTCCACCTAAAAGTGAAGTGATGATTACTTTGTGGTCTTTTAAAAATCCAGTAACTTTATCGAACACTCCTTTAACGCGATTGTAGATTTCATCTACTCCGCTCATGTCAATCGAGCCATCAGGAATACCTAAAGATCCAAAGTCAGCACCACCACCTCCAGCGCCTCCACCTCCTCCGGAGTCTGAGTTCTCTGAGTCATGCAATACGTTTAAATCATCGAAGCCAGCAAGGGCTCCTTTTAATTTATCTGCAGCTTTACCTGCCTTGCCAAGTCCAGACGTTAATCCACCTGCTGCGGCACCAGCCTTACCTATATTGGAAGCTATTGCTCCTGTAGCACCTGCCGCGCCTTTGCCACCAGTGATTAACCTTGTAAAAGCAACAAAGTAATTTGCAAGTGTCTGTAGACCTCCTAGAATAACGTTTATAACGCCAATAATTGGAGTTAATACATTTATCAAGCCTTGGCCAATTGTTGCCTTAAGCTCTTCAAAACGAAGTGATAGGACACGTGTACTATTTGCCCAACCATCTGATGTTCTTTCGAAGTCTCCTGCAGCATTAGAAAGTGCGTTCTGTACGAATGCTAATCGTAATGCTACCTTTTCTTGCTCTGACATCTTGGCTGTTGTTTTACCAAAGCCATTCGCCAAAGCATATTCATCAAGAGCCGATTGAGTCATGACGACACCCAAGCTCTTGAGTGATTCTGTTTCACCTGTAAATACAGATTTCAACTTGGCAAATGCCTCATCATTCGATAGGTTATAGAATGATGCCACATCACCTGTTAACGTTGTTATAGCTGAAGCCATATCGTACGATGCAGCTTCTCCGTAACCAAATGCCTGCGCCATAGAACCAAGTTGTCCCATGTACTCCTTGGCTACTTTCTGCGACATGCCAATACTTGTTATTGCGTTACGTGCAAATTCATCTACACGTTTTGACATTGTAGGAAATGTAACGTCAACAACGTTTTGGACTTCAGCAAGGTCAGAGCCCAATTGAATACATTGCGATCCAAATCTTGCCAAAGCAGTGATAGCCAATACTTTGCCGATAGTAGCACCAATAGCATTAAACCTACCGGTTAAGATGCTATCTGCCTTATTAGCAACTTTCGCTACATCTTTTTCAAGATTGTCATTCAGTTTGACACCTAATTCAACGGACCCTACTTCTGTTGCCATCTAATCACCTCTCATTTCTATGAAGCCAATGCCTTCATGGCTTCTTCAAGGGCTCTCATAGACTGCATATAGGACTTGCTATCGATAGGTTTCTTACTCTGTCTTGCCTGCCACTCATCTCGTATCCTTTTATCGCTTGCAGACATGTTTTTAATGCGTTCTTTATCCGTAGTGGATCTAACATCAACCACATGCCCTAATGGCGTATCACCATTCAATCCAGTAAGTAGAGTACAGAACTCTCCCCACTGCATTTCAGGCTCATATCTTAAACGGATTCCGTATTGCTGAGTAACTGAAGCATCGATTAAATCCCAATCCTCAAACAAGTCATAGTAAGACTCATCGTTATGCTGTGGTGTTACGAAAAGTTTTTTCCATTTCTTCAAATGACTTATCTGTAACAAGAGCCATCATTCCAATAAATAGCGATTGATAAGCTGTAATAGATAACTCCATTGCTTCAATTTCTTTAAAAGCCTCTTCTCCAAGACCTAACTTAATAGCCTTATCGATTCCATCTACTGAAGCTACACCCTCATTAAGCAATGCGTTCATCTGTAGAACTGTATTTTTGCGGTCGTCAACTTTATAAGTTTTTCCTTCCGCAACTTGTAAGAACTTAGGCTCATTTACGAGCTTTGCACTAATATCGATAATTTTTCCCATATACATTTAAAAGGGCAGCCGTCTTGACCGCCCATTCCTTTCTATTTTTTGTTTTTAAACTGCTGGAGTATAAGTTGGCTTTCCATCAGAGTTAACAGTGAACTCTAACGCTCCAACATTTGTTGAGTCTCCACCTTCAGCAGATGTGACATCCACAATTGCATTGAATGCTAACTTTGCGCCACTTACCATTGTCCATTCAAATGGAATCGTAGCTTCCTTGCCTGTCTTGAAAGCAAGAGAAGCGATGTAGTCGTTACCTTCATCACCAATGTTTCTCTTACCCTTGAATTCAATCTTCAAAGACTTGGAAGTCATCAGACCACGCTGCCAACCTTTTGTATCCATTGGATTCCAGTTTTCAATACCATTAGAAAATGATACTGAAAAAGACTCCAAATCAGCTACATTAACTTTCTTTGGAGTATCTTTTGTGCCAATATCAAACTTGAATTCATTGTTAAATACTGGGAATACACCTGTATATTTTTCAGACATATTATTTATTTCCTTTCATAATAAATTTCGATTTCTATGACTGATTCATAGATTCCTTTATCATCCGTTCCGACGTCTTGTGGTTCCGGAACTAGCATGTTAATAAACTGCACTTTCCAATCACCTATAGTTGGATGTTTTGCATTCATGATTGTTTCAAAAAGCGTATTTGCCGCTTCATCGGTTTCCCTGGCATTGTTGTTCCAGTGAATTAATAACGATGCGCGTTTAACGTTGTAAGAGGACTTGTTTCCTAATGCTGTTATTGGACTACCAGAACTAGACAACTGATAAACACCTATCGCCTTATCAGGCTTCTGATCTAACTTACCGATATAGTAATGTTCAAATAAATTTAGTGTTTTCAACCAGTTTCTAATTTCATAAAGTCTCATTGTACTAGACATCTGCACACTCCTTTACAAACGATTCAAATCGTCTTTTTACCCAACCTGCATATTTGCCTTTAGAGGTCCACGGTTCAAACCACTTACCACCTGCATGCTCATTGTTTTCTGTACGGAAGTTGTATTCCGGATGAAAATAAAGCCTTCGAGCGTATGGAGTGGATGAAACTACATAAGCGTTATCAGGATTACGTGTATCATCAACGAACGTGTTGTCCTGCAGGGTTCCTTTATCAAACGGTATCACTTGCTTATCTCGCACATCTGTGCGGATAGCATCAGCCGTCTTGTACAATGCCTGCCGTAATCCATCTCGCAATGTAGCAACGTTTCCGTAATGGATTCTAACCTTACCCAAGATCTACCTCACAGTAATTCACGCTACCATCAGGATTGCGTACTTTCTTCCCAGAAACGATAGTTCTCTTCTCTCCGAAGATAATCGCTTCACCTGTGCCAATTTCAAGCACGCTAGGAGCTATATCTCCGTTAAATAGGCAAATACCCGTCAATTGCACAAACGTCTCTTTATCGGTACGTACGCGCTTTGCAGAGCCTTGATAATTACACAAGGCATCCAACTCTAAAGCTTTGACCGGTGCGCCATCTTCATCAATTCCTTCTTGATGGAAAATCAAATGAATTGGAGTCTTGCAGAACTGTGGTAAAACCAAAGATGGCCAACTACCCATAATAGCCAAACCCTCTATAGCAAAGACCAGTTCTAAGCAGTATTTGATACAACTCTTCAGGCATTGCAATTCCACCTTCTACATGTAGATTCCATGATTGGCCAAACTGCATTGAAACACCGTTAATTGCATAGCTACTTAAGTATGTTTCCAACATGCTTTCGTTTTGATAAAGAAATTCTGCTTGCCGGCATATCACCTCTTGTATAGAAGACTTACGAAAAGGGGACAGGCTGTCAAAGCCCATCCCTTCAATTCTTCCTCTACAAATAGTGTTAACTTGCCGTGAAGCAATCGTTAAATATCTATCGGCATTATCATCAGTCAAGATAATACCTTTATAGGTGTCCTTGTAATACGCTTTATCGACGTATTGCATTTACATCACCTCATTTCTTGTTGCTTTTCTTACTTATTTCTTCGATTTCAGGCTGAATCTCTGGTTCAACAATTGGCTCAATAGGCTCAACTTGTTCAACTTCTTCTAGATCCACTTCTTTAACGAAGATTTTTCCTACTGTTTCTGCCATAATCTGTACCTCTTATTAGGCAACGTGGTGGCAGTAAATGCCGGCGAGCTTGTTTTCGTACACGTCTACTAAGCCATACTTGCGGTAGCCAAAGATATAGCCATCTGCTGTTTGGTTTTGGTCAGGTGTAACAATCTTAGGAGCGACGTGCTTGTTGTACTTCAATACAGCGCTCTTTTCAACGATCATGAAGTTGATTTCCTTACCGGATGTATTCTTTTTGAAACCACCAGCTTCTTCACCGCTTGTCTTACCATCAAGTAAATCAATTGTTGTGTAGAAACGAGCTTGTGGAACTTCTACAACCTTTGAGAACTTGTTTAGAACAGCCTTAGACTTTGTTGTGTCTAGATCATCAATCAAGCCCTTTAATGTAGGCGTGATGTAAAGGATACGGCTTTCTGTTGGGACCTGGTCTTCATCCATCTTTGTAGATGCTGCACGTAGAGCTTTAACTGCATCTTCTCCAGTAGCTAATGCACCAGTTGCGCTTGAAACGCCTGTCTTACCTGCTAACTTGGCAAAAGTAAATGCATCTCCTTCAGGAGCTACCTTTGTACGTGTGAACTCTCCCATAATCTTTGGAGCAATCACATTCATTGTTTCTTCTTCATCCATGTTGTCTACATTGAATGCACGACCACGCTCATAGTTGAACTTAACAGTTTCATACTTGAACTTAACGTTGCCCTTTGTGTAACCTTCATTACGGTCATACTTTCCTAAACCATCCATCTCTAACTTAGGAATAACGATTTCATTTGCGTTTGCTCCTTCTTTAGCTAGTTCTGGATCTGATTCTAGATCAGCTGTTAATGATGCAAGTGCATAAACTTGATCTAAGAGTGGTACATACTTCTTTGCATATTCGATTGTATTTGTCATTTAAATTCCTCCTATTTTTTAACACCAAAATTTTTGGCAAGGACATCGTCTAATGATGCCTTTGAGTTGGAGCCATCTGCTCCGATTTTTGTGAAACCTTGTGTTGTCGCTCCAGCCTGTACCTTGAAATCAGGGAAGGCCTTTACTACCTCTTCGATAGCAGCTTTAACGCTATCTTCATTAATTTCCCCTTTATCGTTTAGCAACTTGGAACGATCAATAAGCTTTGCTAAGAAAGGTAATTTTTCAGCGCTGACACCTTCAGCAAGTTCTGAAATCTTCTTATCGATTTCAATATTTTGAATCTGCAGCTTTAAACGCTGATTTTCTGCAAGCATATCCGCTTGTTCTTTTTCTTTAGACTGCTTGTCAGCTTCTTTCTTATCCTTGAACTCTTTGATTGCCTTATCCATTTCATCAGCCGATACACCTTGCTCCTTTAGATACCCTTTTAGGGCAGCATATTGAGCTTGTGATCCACGCTTGTCTAAAACATCAGCAATCTTGTCGTAGTCGATAGAAACGCTTGAGTTTGCTCCTTGCGCGCTAGGTGAAGCACCGTTGTTGTCATTTCCATCTCCTGTGGTTGGTTGTGCTGCTCCATCATCGGCAAAAAACTGAATGTGAAGCGGATACTTTAATACTTCTTTCATAGTTCCTCCTGTTTTTTTGGGTGTCTCCCTTAAATTAAACACGCACAGTTTTTACGGCTTGTCGTGATTGGCCATAAAAAAATCACTACTCTTCTGCAGTGACTTCTTCCGTTTCTTCGATAATTTCTTCATCTTCGCTTAGGATTTCTGCTACTCCAAACATTGTAAGAAGCTCAGCACGTTCCTGAGAACATTCAAATTGATCATCAACATTCATCAACTTATCTTGCTCTCTATCGAAATAATCCTGTGTGACTTTTACTTGCGCCATTCCCTTTCTCCTTTCATGCATGAAAAAAGCACCCTGCTCTAGGATGCTTGATAAAAAACTTATTATCTATCTTCTGAATGTAGCGCTTCTCTAAGTAAATCGAATTCTTCTTGCTCTTCTGGAGTTAGTACGACTCCTTTTTTCACAATTACATCATTGTGAATAAATTCAATTTTTCCAGAGATTAATTTACCAATAATCGGAATCATATTTTACCTCCTATCCATTTTGATTTTACCAGAGATTTGATCGTATTACAAACTTTATTGTTAGCTATACTAGAAAATGCCTCAGCTACGGCTTCGCTATCGGTATATGTAGCATATTTTGAAATATATTTACTAATAATTTCATCCGATTTATTTAATCCGCATTTTTCCAGAGCTTCATCTAATAACTCAGTCGCATATGTATGTTGATTACAGTCATTAATGATTTTTTCAACATTAGGAACTCCCACACTATCTGTGTTTATCCTAATATTGTATTTATCCTCTAACACATGGCATAACTCATGTTTCAAATAATCTTCTAATGTCTTTTTAGGCGATAGTTCCGTATAGTTCAGTTCCGATATTCTTTCAATAGCTTTAGCATTAGAAAAATAGTTACTATTTATATTCAATACGCTTCTCAAATCACTATCTAGATTCTTTGTTGACATTAAGTTTTTAAGATTCATAGGTTTGAAAAAGATTTCGCTAATCCCATTCTTTAAAGAAGGGATTTCTTTATCTATTAAGTTATGCAAAGCTTTATCTACTCCCTGTAGCACTTCTGTCGGAATATCCTTATAGTCACCTTGTAAATTCGCGCCCATCATCTCCCCATCGCGTATTGCCATGAAACGTTCTTTATCGTACTGCTCTGCTTGTTTTGCATACTTCTCATCAAGCCCTATTAAGCGCTGTTCTTTATCAGCATGTTCCTTAATTTTATCTTCACTTAAAGAGCCGACCTGCAATCTTCTTTCACGCTGGATCTGATGTTGCAGATAATGATGCTCTTGTGTGCCTGGTGGATTCTCATATGTTGGTTGTCTTGGGTCCCCATCATCATCGTTATCCATGCCGGGATAATATGTGCTTAAGTGATGTTTGCAATTTGGATGGAATAATCCACCAGATATAGCCGTACTTAACAAAGGTAAGTTAAGTTCTTCAGCCTCTTCTGGTGTTCCTCCACTATACACGTCATCTACATACACACGCCCCTGCCACGGTTTACATGTTTTAGAACACATACCATACTTTGAAACCTTTACGGTATGTACACCTAATTCCTGACGTTTAGCACCGTCTGCATACATGCCAATTCGCTTATTTGTTGTGCGTAATGACATCTCTGAGTATGTTGCCATATTAACGTGTCTGCCACCTTTGTACACGACACAATTAATCCCTCTAGTAAGAAAATCGTTACTGGCCATATCAATTGCTTTATCAAGTGTTCCTGCGCCACTTGATAAATACGTTTGAGCGTTGTAGATGACTTTGCGGTACTCATCATTAGCTTTACGCAGCATTGCGTGCTCAGCCTTTACTAGATCGCCAGTCGTCGCTTTAACTAAAGCCTGTACCTTACGAGAATGCACTCCAAAGAAGTTTGTTTCTTTTTGACCAAGAATGCTATCAAGAAATTGCTCATTTATTGCTTTGAATTCTGAAGAAAAAAGTCTTGGATTTTTCTTTTTGAATTCCTCCAAAGACTTTAATTGCTCTGCCTGCCATCTAGACCAGGTGAAGCCGTATTTATTTTCTTCTTCATTGTGCCTTTGCCAGTTACGTTTCATAGACGAAATCAGTTCAAGCTCGATACGTCTAAACGCTTCAGCAATATCGTATTCCATTAACTAAACATATCTGCAGGCACATTCGGCTCCGGTAGCTGCACTGCACCACTTTCTTCAGCAATACGTTGTGCTTCTTCATCTTTCCAAGCATCTTCTTTAGATTCGCCATACATCTCATCAAGCGCTGTTCTAATTGACATAACACCACCTTGCTTAGCTTTAGTGACAGTTTCGACAACAGCTTCGAACGATGGATTTGCATACTCTCCGAAATCAACATTCACGTCAAGATCAAGTAATTGTGACAAACCCTTATTAGTCATTCCATCTTTTACCATAAGCGCACTTGTAATTAGCTTAGGAATCATTTCTGTAAAGGCTTCAATAATTGCATTTCTTGTATACAATGTTGTTTTCTCTTTCTCTCGCTGAGCTTCAGCATTCTCTAACTTCTTCGTATCAATGCCTAGTGTGGATGGACTTATTAAGCCTTGTAGACATAGATCCAAATAAGTAATGTAGCTCTGCAGATAGTTCTCTGTTGGGATTGAAGGCTGTACAACGCTGATTTGCTGTTTTGCATCTTCACCAATTGCGTTACCTGTTTTGATGAAACGGTCATCAAAGTCATTTGGTAACAGGTCCATTCCATTAGCGCCTTTAGGTACTAATGAATCAGGGATATACTTTGTCGCACGCCCTGCTCTGACCGCATCTGCCCATTGCGAAACAACCTCATCCAAAGCGTCGTATGAGTCCTTTTTCTTATCAAAAATTGACTCACCTCGACCTTTGTACATTGTTGATTCAAAAATTGAAAAAGGGATTGCCATTATAAAGCTTCCCTTTGTTTTTGTTTCCTCGTTATACCCACCAAACTGCACGTCTACTAGGTCCTTTGTTTCTTCCAACTCGTACAAGTCTGTCTTATCTAAGCTGTATCCATTCACGTAATATAGCTCATACTTAACATAGCCATACCCATAGCGTTCCTTTAGTAAGTACTTACGTGTTGTCCCTTCTTGAATCTTAACCGTTTTAAAAACAATCTCCACTAATCTTCCACGCTTGTAGATTAAATCAATCTTATCTCCAGGATAAAACTCAATGATTGGCTCATCTGAAACATCGCTATCAACCGAAATCTTGAAAGCACCATCGCCAACACACAGAGTATCTTTGATTGCTTGCTTAAACAGCTTCTTCAAATTGTTATCGTTTGCAATCTTCTGCCATTCGTCATTACGCTCATTGACTTCGATTTTATTCAAATCACGAATAACAATATCCGTTAGCACTCTTACCGTTAATCCTGGCAAGCCTGTATGAATCTTGTGAATAGGTGTAGACGGCGTTGCTCCCCAGAATGTGGCATTCTTGTTGTCAGTATCCTTTATCTGCTTATAGAGCGCTGATAATTCCGCTGGTTGGCCACGCATCCATACTCGGTTGATTCCTGCGTTAAATTCATAATCGTAGGCTTCGTCAATCGTTACCGCTTCTCGATCAGCAGGTTTTATTTCAAGCCATGATTGAATAGCTTGCTTGATGTTCATTCCAATACCCATTGGTTACTTTCCTCCAATTCCTATTTCTCTCTTAAATGGCAGCCATGCATACTGATTTGCATTAATCGTGTGATCGTTACCATCTTCAGGTTCATATTTGTTTTCTTTCCAGCTGTATACTTCCATTTCGTGGATGTGATCCTTGCAGTGGTCTAATATTAGGTAATCACCTTTAGCAATCCATCCTAGCTGCAGGTTGATGCGGTCAATAATCTTTGTTTTCTTGTATGCCGGTATAACCTCGTAGATGCTACCGTTCAAGCGTTTGTATTTCTGCCATTCTGTGATGGTCGCTTGATCAGCCGAATCCAAGAACATGTACTTTGCATATCCCCACTTCTCTCGATTTCGTTCAGCAAAGTCGACTAATCTTTGTACTGTGTCGCTTGGAGCAATCGGAATCTGCAGATCCGCGTTGTTGTAAACTTCTTCATCAAGTGTTATCAGTTTGCCGTCAACAGTTATTCCTTGGAACAACATCGCAATCGTATCGGGTGACTTTTGTGAGTAGGATGTATCAATGCCTACAGTGAAAACCTTAAAGGCCTTCCTGAGCTTATCTTTGCCGCCTATTTGAGCGATTAATCGCTCGTGCGTAATAACATTCGTCTTACGTTCAAAGTTACTAAAAACAAGCCCTGTGGCTCTTCCACGAAGCCCCTTGATTTTATTCTTCCAAAGCTTCGTACCAACAGGCACAGATTCGATGATCTGCTTTTTCTTTTCTACAGATAATCCATAGTTATCATCGAAATTAAAAAACCAGTGTATCCAGTTTGGATGCTCCGGCTCGTTTAAATCATTTAGAATCTCTTGTGGCGTTTCTTTTGTCCATTTCTGAATAGGACGGCAACGGTTGATGTACTCTTTGTATACAGGAAGTGATGGATCGTCAGGGTTCAATGTCATCATGGTATAGTCTGCACGCATAATAGACTCGCGCACAAACTCCATATTAGCTGTATTTACCTCGTCAATAAGTAGACACCCGTACTGGCCGCCTAATGCATCTTTCCACTTCTCTTTTGTGGAATAGCCAACGATAAAGACAATCTTGTCTCCAGTTGTGGCATGCACGATCAAGTGTGGCATCTTGTACTCTTTGGAGCCATTGCCGCGGTACTCAACCAAATCCGCGAAGTCATCCAAAATCCCAAGATCTTTGTTAATCAGGTTCTTTTCTACCGTACCTGTATCATCACCTGCGATGATGTGAAGCTTCTTAGGGGATTGCCAAACCTTCAATATAAACTTGTAGACTCCAACGGTTGTCTTACCTGCAGCAGTTGAGCCTTCAAGTGCTTCCAGTTCTGCATCATACTTTAGAAATGCTTTGAACTTAGGTGATAAGATTAATCGCAAATCGCTCATTCTTCATCAGCAACCTTCAATTGTTCGATTACATCATCAACCTTAGACTGCTTTGTTTCTAGTCCACCCGATAGTTCAACTTTCTTTTGGAACATACCTAGATGTTCGCCTATTAACTTTAAAGCCGTATTAGCTCCTTTACTGTCAAAGGTAAATTCTGCATCAGAATCAACATACGAGTGCGAATCGGAATCCCACACCTTAACCGGAGTAGCTTGCATACATCTGTTTTTAACTTCGATAAGGTCTTTAAGTACATCTGCTGCAGTCACCTTAGCCTCTTGAGCAATCTGCTCTTTCAGCTCACGCACGTACGCGGCAACGTTAGCATTTGCTAGCAGTCTACTAGAATTAGCAGATGCTGTTCTATCGCTTTTACAGTTAGCATATACTAACTTGTAAGCACGTATTACATTGAGATCGACCACATACTCTTCACAGAAACGCTTTTGCTTGTCTGTTAATTTCTTCATAGGCTTGCCCCTTTCTACGTCATACACACATTGGAAACTATCAGCCGGAAAGCTATATACACAAAAGGAGTACTTATTGAATAGTTTTAGGGTGATTTCAAATGTTGAGCTGATAGCTTCGAATGTGCATACGAAAAAAACCACAAGCATTTCTGCTCATGGTTTTCGCCTACGCCCATTATACATCTAAAAGTCGTGGGACATGTCCCAAAATTCAATTAGTCATCGAAAAGAGTAGGTTGTTTAAAATCGCCATGTTTATATCTACCACATGAATAGACCTTAATTACTTTGAATGTTCTCTTTGTATTAACTAAAGGCACACCATCTTGATCAGTTCTAAAACATACCTCTAAATCAACATCCATGTCTATCATAGAGGTAAATTCCACATACTTTTGGTGCACGGCATTTAAGAAATCCTCATCTTCTATATCCGCTTTTACTACCTCTCCACTGAAAACCAAATCCCACTTGGTCTTATTATGAAGATCGGGCTTTATGACTTTTACAATCGTACGATAATTAGAAACGTTTTCTTTCACATTATTTTCTAAATTTTCTACATCAATTGGAACCGAAAGACGTTTAAACATATCTTGAGGAATAGAAACTTCTCCATCATCCCCAAAATCATAGCTTAGATATGTGCGCTGACCATCTTTTTCAACGGCTCTCATCGTTTCAGATAACGATTTCTCAAGTTGTGAATCTTGCGTATATACGGTATAAGAATAATTATTGATTGTTACAGTCGAATTGTCATGTGCTTCCACCTTCACATTATTACCAATATATTCAATAGATTTAGGCTTTTCGCCACCCAAGATTTTTTTGAGTTCTACTGCTTCCTTTAAAATGGTCAGAATGGTAGGAACGGCTGCAACCAAAGGAGAAATGGCTGTCATTATTTCCTGTACCTCTTGAATCACAACGACAAAGCTTCCCTTTTCGACATTTTTAACAACAAATTTACAATATTGTTCCTCTTTTACTGTTTTATCAGCTATAACTTTTAGCGCTGTAACAGTAGAGCTTAATGTGTTCGTCAAAGTTTCCAAATCAATATCATTGTCTCCACCAATGCGAATCTTCATACTTTCAGTATTCATTATCATCACCTTAATATGCTTTTTCACATTATCACCCACTTTCAGATTAATTTCAACAGTATATCATCTAACCGCCTAGACATAGTACTCTTTCCGTTGTACATATTTTGTGCCAGTTCTCTTAAAGTTTTCTTGTACTTATAGCGTTGCTCGATTAGTTGCATGTCTTCTTCATCCAGCTTATTAAGTCTAGCTTGTACCCTGCTGATTAAGTAAAGCAGGTCTTGCTTTTGCTTTATAAGTTGGTCCTGTTCCTGGAATAGTTCAAGCATATTGATATCGCTATAAATCCTAGTCCCTTTTTGGTACTTTGCTTCTTCTAGGCTAACGATTCTAGGACTTCCAATTGATGTAAGCTGTGCATCGATTTCAGCTATGCGATAATTCACGTCTTCTAATTGACGTCTGTACTCATAGTGATTTCTTAATTCTCTGTCAATCACTTGCAAATCTTCTCTGTATGGATCTTCATTAATCATTCCTTACTTTCCTCCTTCAGCCGCTTATGTAGGCTGTTTCGCTTTACTTGTAGCTCGCTTAACTGAATCACCGACTTACTTATTTCTCGGTCCTCAGACAGTCCGTAATGATGTTGTGCGACAATTTGTGCTCTTCGCGATAAGAGTACTAGATTGCTCAGTTCCAAATTTTCTTTATTCTTATCCAAAAATGTTACAGTGTAGTCCTTTGGAATAGGACCATTGGCTTTTTCCCATATAAGTCTATGTGTCAATTTCCACTTATTTGGTTCAGCCACTTTTGTTTGGAAGTAACCATCCGTGTTTTTGACAGTTGTTCCTACTGGAAGATGATTCTTAGGACAATGCCCTTTTTTAAATCTAGTCTTCTCGCTGTTTGGAATTCTGAAACTGTGATCGTCCTTGTGTTTGTCAATTCTGCCCTTTTCGAACCAACCAGTTAAGCCACTAGAGACTTTATGATTTTTCTTCCAAGTTTTTAACTGCTGTGGTTTTCGTTGCTCCCCAAAGTGTTCATTAAACTTATTGGTCAGTTCTACGTTTCCAGTCCCCTTAGCATTGTCATAGATCCATTGTTCTTGTTCATCAGTGAATACTCTGTTACTTGACTTCATGAGTTTTACTCTCTAAAAGCATGTCGGGAATCTGCACAGTATCACGTCTTCCCCATTCCATCTGCGTCTTCGTTGCTTCCAATGCTGTTTTTGCGTTGTTAACAAGAACATTGCCAACTTTTGTGATTGCATCAGCTCTTGCTATCTCTTTTTCAAGTTCTTCCTGCGTTAGATCCTCATCGCCTAGTCTTTCTAACTCTGCAAAAAGGTGGTTGTTCAAATCCATTAGTGTATTTCTTGGCATGTTCTATTCCTCCTAAATGTCATACTGCATTAGCTTTTCAACAATTTTCTTGAACTTCTGTTCCATAAGAAATAGATCAAAGCTATTAAAATCTGTGTGTTGATTGTTTCTGAGTGCTTTCTTAGTTGCTTCGATTTTTTCGTATAGTTCTCGACCTTGTTCTTTTAATCGGTCACGTTCTGCATCTTTTTTAAAAATCATCTGTCATTTCCTCCTGCCACATTTACAGCAGCTACAACAACTAAGCAAAGAAAGTATCCTGATATAAAGCAGATGGCTCCTGTTAAAAACATTATTCTTCATCCTCCGCTTCTTCATTATCTATTTGTCCATGTTCATATCCTGCTTTATACAGATTTTTGACGATAACAGCCATCATTTTTGCATATATTTCTGAATATTCTTCATTCATAAATTCTGCTAAAACGATACTATTTGAATTTTCGTCTGATGCAATTAGTACAGGATTTTCAAACTCCTTTAATCTTTTAACTTCTATGCTTACAAATTCATTCATAGCCCAAGTTCCTCTAAGGTGTAATCTTTTTCACATTCCATACCTGTGTACATTGTTCCTTTTGTAAAGAATGGAAATGGGATACTATCATCTTCCAAGTAAATTTTTAAAAATTCTCTTTTTCCACAATCTATTTTCTTAACGTATCCCACTTTTACCCTAAACGGCTTTATTACCGCTGATAAATAAGCCTTTTCTTTGTCTGTTAGGATTGTAAGTTTGCACTCTTTTCCATCATCTTCTTCTAACCATTCAAAAAACTTTTTGCTTACTTCTACATCTAAACATCTATACTCTTTTACGATTTTTCCACCGTATTCGATTTCAACGTACTTGAAACAATAATCAAGTCTAGTTTTGCCAGGTCGTTCTACTATGTGCAAGTGTGCTAGATTATATTTGTCTTTGTTCTTCATTATTCCTCTCCTACTTTCTTGATTTCTATCATCACTCCAGGGTGCCAAGTCCAAATCTTGCTTAGGTTCAATTGAACGATGTTCTTGTCATCTTTGTAGAATCCCAGTTCCTGCATTACGTCCTGTAGCATCTTGTTCGCATTATCTAAATCAGGTTTATTCGTACAAAGCTCACCATTTTTATGTTTACCTGCAGGAAAGCCCCAGATGATACTCAATGCGATCGGACCATCAAGAGGTTTGTCAGGAACATATGCAGCTAAATGAGCGCGATACTTATTTCTTGCATCGACTGCGCTGCTATTTGCATAAATAGTCTTGGTCTTGAAGTTGACCTTTTTTTGTTGCGCCGTAGTAGTCGGTGGAATCATTTGTAGAAATATCTGCATAATTTTATCTCAACTCTATATCAGTACAATTTAGATATTGCTTTTCTTCTTTTGTAAGGTCTTCTGCAAAAATTGCTTCATCGTATGTACTCAAAAGTTTGGAGTAAATAACATGTGATTTATTTAGAAATAGTGCAATTCCTGTTAAATCAAAAACACAGATAAACGGCTTAGTTCTGTCTACTAACATTTTTGTAAATTCATTTACTTCATCGTTTTCCAAAATATCCGTATGGAAAAAGTTTCCATTAGTTGTTTTTAACAAAAAAATCTTTTTTATATTTTCCATTTCATTTTTCTTCTTTCTGTTTTCGCGTAAGGGATGGTGTTGGGATGTTTGGAACACAGGGTTGGCAATTTCAAGCCAACCTGTGTCCAATCTCCCTACATCCCTGTCCCTGGACAGACACGTTTATATATACTTGTATATATAGGTTGTCCGTGTCCAGGGTGACAGTATAGACATCACAATAATTTGTCCATACTGTCCAAGGTTACTTTCGGTATGGACAAGTAATCTATTTGTCCATACTGTCTATGGTTTTGACGATGACAGAATCTTTGCCTGGAGTTTCGATTGTTTTGAATCTTTCTTTAAGTTCATTCAATCTTCTTTGCACGGTTTTTTTACTCAGTAAAAGTTTATCTGCCATCATTTGCATTGTTACTTCACCATGTTCGAACGATAGTTCTTCAAACGCTAAGTTAAACTGTGTTTCACGTTCTACTTTCTCGTTTTTCTGTTTCTCTCTTTTTCTATCGTTCTTTTCTTCTTGAGTTAAAGGTTTTCCTTTTCTCCATCCTGATGATTCTTCATCAAGTGGTATATCCGCAAGCACTCCTGTTGTATCGACTGTATGAATCGGATAGTTGAACCATATGTCAGTTTGCTGCGGCTTAGGGAATTCTCTAAGCGTCATATCAACGCGCCAAGCTGTCATTTGTGAAGCCTTTAACTCTGCTTGTTGTGTGATGATTTCAATCTGCTTATCATTTAGTTTTCTCTTGATTGTTACAGAATCGTATAAATGGCCACCCATCTGTTTTCTGCTCATAAAATCATCATACGGAATCGTTTCGTAGTATTCTGGACTGTATTGCTTTATGACTCTTGCCCATTCATCACATACAGCTTTGTTTATCTGCTGTTCTGTTACACCATCATTCAAAGGTATCTGAATGAGGTCTATCATTGCATCCGGATCACGTGCGAATACGCCCGAACCACTGGCTCTATCCATTGACTTCTTGCTACCCTGTGAGCCTTTTGAGTGATGGTGACAGTAGATAACAGCACAGTTTAATGCACTGGCAACTTTGTCAAATTGGTTTGTAAACTTGGCCATTTGCTCGGCACTATTTTCATCGCCTGTAATGACTTTATAGATCGGGTCGATAATAACAGCAATGTAGTTTTTCTTCTGTGCACGTCTAATTAACTTAGGCGTTAACTTATCCATTGGTACGGCATTACCACGAAGATTCCAAATTTCAACATTTCTTAGGTTTGGTCTTTGAATTCCTAACTTTTCGTACACATCTTTAAATCTGTGTAAGCAGCTGGCGCGATCCAATTCAAGATTTATGTATAGAACTTTACCTTGTGCGCAATCCCATTTATTAAGCCACTTACAGCCCTCTGCAATCGCAATCGTTAACTCAATCAATGCAAATGATTTACCGGCTTTAGATGGCCCTGCTATAAGCATCTTATGACCTTGTCTGAGTACGTCATTGATTAAGCATGGCGCTAACTCAGGAAGATTGCTCCAATCATCTTCAAGACTCTCCGGATCAGGTAAATCATCGTTAATGGACTCGATGTATTCTACCCAATCATTCCATGACTCCTTACCGATGTTGGTTGCAATTAGATACTGTCGATTGCTGCCACGTTCAAAGCCAGGCATTCTGCTTAATCGGCTTGGATTCTTGGTGGATGTATCTACATCCAATCCGTTCTGTTTGCATACTTTGAACAAGTAATCTACTCGTCTTGAGTATTCCTTTTCATTTGATGCTTCGATACGTACAATTGCATGAATACTCTTGTTGCCTGAGTGAACTAAAGCTGCAATCGGTAATTCTAGCTTTGTCATGAGTGAGTATTGCATGTCGATATTTTGGGTGTCTGATTCAACCAGTGCATATTTGAAATCTGTGATATTGTCACAAGTGATATCTCACTTGATGATAAAGCGGCGACCTTGATTCGTTTTGCTAACAATGCTGGTGGCCTTGATAATATTACAGTTGCCCTTGTTTCGATTGAGGAGGAGGCGGCACAATGATCCAGATCGGCAAGATTTTTGCCGGGCGGTATCGGATTGTCAAACAAATTGGCCGTGGAGGTATGGCAGATGTCTACCTGGCCAAGGATTTGATTTTAGACGGGGAAGAGGTAGCTGTAAAGGTC
>QWCW01000524.1_pt1 | contig 20339 bp, 10 predicted proteins | sample 1972691 | NCBI WGS metagenome assembly QWCW01 (sample SAMN09866698, study PRJNA288562) | Human oral metagenome isolate pre2_saliva, whole genome shotgun sequencing... | reverse complement strand
TATGAAGCGAAGAATAGAGGAAGAAGCCAACAAAGCAAAACTTCAGTTTTTTACAAATATAAGTCATGAATTGCGTACACCACTTACGTTGATAGCTGACCCTGTGAACTATATTATTCATGATGATAACCTTAATTTACAACAACGAAATATGCTTCAGATAGTACAACGTAATGTGCTTGTCTTGACACAATTGGTTAATGAAATTCTAGACTTCCGTAAAGTTCAAAATGGAAAGATGGAGCTTCGCCTCTCTGACTTTAATCTTACAGAGAATATGAAGCAATGGATTAAACTATTCAATACATCTGCACAGAAAAAGCATATTATCATCAGTATGGATGCCTCTGAAAAAATAATGCTCAGAGCAGACCATGATAAGATAGAGCGTATCTGTTATAACCTTCTTAGTAATGCTTTGAAATATACATCGGAGGGTGGGAATATTCTTTTCAAAGCCATCGAAAAAGATGGACACGTCACCATTAGTGTGACAGACAATGGTTGTGGTATAGCCTCTGACGAACTAGCTTATATCTTTAACCGATTTTATCAAGCCAAAAATTCAGGTCGTGGGACTGGTATAGGGTTGGCTATTGTGAAAGCTTTCACAGAGTTACATCACGGAGAGGTGAGTGCCAAAAGTGAGATAGGAAAAGGTAGTACATTTACTATCAATATTCCTCGTTGGCAAGAGGGAAAAGTGACAGAACAATCAACCGATTCTATTGAACAGGTGGTTGACTACACCGAAACGCAAGAGATTCCTAATCAGGCACGACATATTGATGACCTTATTCAGCTTTATCAGACTGATAAACCAGAGGTGTTGATCATTGATGATAATAATGACATTCGTACTTACCTAAGAACTGTGCTGTCTGAGAGTTATAATGTGAGCGAAGCAAGTGATGGAAAGAGTGGGTTAGAATTGGCAAGAAGGATTGTTCCAGACATAATTCTGTCGGATATTATGATGCCCATAATGGATGGTTTGGAGTTTTGTCAAGAACTCAAGACAGACAAGGCCATCAGTCATATTCCTGTCATTTTACTTACAGCACGTAATCTAGACGAACAACGTGCAGAAGGTTATGAACATGGGGCAGATGCCTATATAGCCAAACCTTTCTCTTTACGACTGCTTCTTTCACGCATTGAGAATCTTATAGAAAGTAGGAAGAAGCTAAGTCAAGTACTATCAAAAGGCGTTGAGGACGATCAAATCGGTAATTTATCGAATGAAACGGACAGGTCTTTCCTCAAACAATTACGAAAGATTATACAAGAGAACCTTGCAAATAGTGATTTAAGTGTAGAGCAGATTGGCGATGAAATCGGACTTTCTCGTGTACAGCTTTATCGGAAAGTAAAGGCTCTTACTGGTAATTCTCCTGTAGAAATCGTACGTAAAGCCCGTCTCACTCGTGCTCGCCATCTCCTTCAAACGACTGAACGTACGGTGTCAGAGATAGCATATTCTGTAGGATTCTCCACTCCTAGCTATTTTTCTAAATGTTATAAGGAGGAGTTTGGAGAGAATCCGAAGAAATGAGGAGGAAATACTTACTTTTTTCTTGGATTTAAATAAAAGGATTTTCGTTAAGAACGTACATTTTTATCAATTATCAACTCTAGGTAACATTTGTTATATAGAGAGAACGATAATTGCACATGTTTTTTATCTTCAAATAGTAGTTTTGCGTCAGAATTCATAAATCCAAAATTACTAACATCAATCATTTTCTTAATGGAAAGAATAAGGAAAATCGTTTTGAGTGCAGTACTTCTTATGTTCTGTTCTATCATTTATGCACAGAACAAGATTACTGCAAGTGGTACCATAGTCGATGAGACTGGCGCACCTGTCATTGGTGCCACTATCATGGAAAAAGGTACAGCCAATGGAACTGTAACAGACATTGACGGTAACTTTAGTTTAAAAGCCAACGAGGGGTCTCCACTCACTATCTCTTACATTGGTTATTCAACTATTGAAGCAAAAGCCTCATCAAAGATGAATATTAAGCTGAAGCAAGAGGCCAATGAATTGAATGAGGTAATTGTTACAGGTTATACTACTCAACGTAAAGCCGACCTTACTGGTGCTGTTGCTGTTATGGACATGAAGGGCGCAATGAGTAAGTCTGAACCGAACATGCTTAGTTCTATGCAAGGTAAATTAGCTGGTGTGAACATTGTCACAGATGCAGCACCTGGTGGAGGTAGTTCCTCAATCCATGTTCGTGGTATGAGTACTATCAACGCATCAAATCCTCTTTACATCATTGATGGTGTGGCAACTAGTGAAAACCTAAACTCTTTAAACCCTGCAGATATCGAGAGCATTCAGGTATTAAAAGATGCTTCTTCAGCCTCTATCTATGGTAGTCGTGCCGCAAATGGCGTTATTATCATTACTACAAAGAAAGGTAAGGGTAATCGTTTAATGGTAAACGTTGATTATAGTGCATCACTTCAGACAGTCGCAAAGACTTATAAAATGATGAATGCTGAGCAGTGGGGGCAAGCTTACTGGACGGCTAATAAGAATGCAGGTCTTCATCCATCTCATCCTTTCTATGGTGCTGGTAATGAGCCTATACTTGTTGAGTATCTTGATGCTGAGCATAAGATAAAGGCTTCTAATACTAATTGGCAAGATGAAGTTTATTCACCTGCTTGGACTCATAACCTTAGTGCAAGCGTTCAGAATTCATCGGAGAAGGGCTCAATGCTCTTCAGTGCAAACTATATTAAACAGAATGGTTTGATAGACAAAACTTTCTATCGTCGCTATAGTGTTCGTCTCAACTCAGACTATAATATATCTAAGTATGTGAAGTTAGGAGAGAACCTTATGGTTAGCCAATGGTCAAACCTTGGTGTTGCAACGAATGCTGACCGTGGTATTCCTTATACCGCAATGCGTCAACATCCTGCTATCCCCGTTTACGATGCAGATGGTAGATTCGCTTCTCCAATGAAGTTGGCTAATTCTGATATTGCCAACCCATTACAGGAGATTTACAATGCTCGTGATAATGAGAATGATAGCTGGCGTATCTTTGGTAATGGCTATTTGGAGATATATCCAATCAAGGGTCTAACTTTAAAGACGAACTTAGGATACGAACACATACAATACAAAAATCAGACTTTAGGTCGTAGAATCTTAGCAAGTGACAATAATAGTGTAGATCGTGGTTATGGCGAAGGTAATACTTTCACATGGACGAACACAGCAAACTATTTACTCGATATTAACGATCGTCATCATTTCAACTTCCTTCTAGGTACTGAGTTCATCAAATACTCATTTGATGGTTTTAGTGCTTTCCGTAATGGATATGCCTTTGAGGATGCCGACTATATGGTGCTAGATGCTGGTGAAGGGACACAAACTAATGGTGGAAACAAGAGCGAATGGGCGTTATTCTCTCTTTTTGGAAAGGTTGATTACAACTTCATGGATCGTTATCTTTTCAGTGCAACATTACGTCGTGACCAAACATCACGCCTCTTTAAGAACAACAACTCTGGTGTCTTTCCTGCGTTCTCTGCAGCTTGGCGTGTTTCTGAAGAGAAGTTCTTTCACAAAAACGACTTTTTAAACGATCTTAAATTACGTATCGCATGGGGACAGAATGGTAACTCTGCCATTGATTCTCCTTATGCTTATTACACCACATACGCTTACAATCTTGGTAATGGTAGTTATGACCTTAATGGCACGGGTAAAGATGTAGTTGGTGGTATGACCGTTAAGCGTATGGGTAACAAAGATCTTAAATGGGAGACTACCACACAGACCAACCTTGGTTTCGATGCTCTTCTCTTTAAGAATACCCTCTCACTATCATTCGATTACTATTGGAAGAAAACCTGCGATATGATTACCATCCCTCCAACGTTGGCTGTTGCTGGTGAGAATGCACAGTACTACATGAACACTGGAGACATGGATAATCATGGTTGGGAATTGAACCTCTCTTACCATTCAGCACAGCATGGTGACTGGCAATGGAATGGTTCTTTGAATATATCTCATTACAAGAATAAGGTAACTAGACTTAACGATAAAGTGAAATCTATGGGTGGTGACTATCGTATCATAGAGAGTCAACCAATGGGAGTTTACTATGGTTATGTTTGTGATGGTATTTTCAAAACAGCAGAAGAAGTCGCTAACCATGCTGTATACGCTGATGGTATAAAACAAGTTGGACATCTTAAGTTCCGAAACCTAGATGGAAACGATGTTATCAATGAGGCTGATCGTACTATCATAGGTGACCCTAACCCAGACTTATCTCTTGGTTTGAACCTCAATGCAAACTATAAGAACTGGTCACTAGATATGTTCTTCTCTGGCGACTTTGGATTTGATATCTATAACACAACTAAGCGTCAGTTAGAGTTTATGAGCTATGGTGGTGTTAGCACAAATCGTAGTACAGATGTCCTCAATGCATGGAGTGCAAGCAATCCTAATGCTTCTATTCCTGCAATCTCTGTCGCAGATAACAGTAATGATGTACGTATGAGCAATTATTTCCTAGAGGATGGCTCTTACTTGAAACTGAAGTATATAAAGCTTTCATATAACTTTGGAAGCAATGTGTTAAAAGCACTTCACGCATCAAACTTAAGCATATATGGTCAGGTAGAGAACATCTTTACTATCACAGGGTATAAGGGTCTCGATCCAGAAGTACCACTCGGGGCTTATGGAGCACGTATTGACAATGGTCCATATCCACGTTCAAGAACCTTCACATTAGGCGTAAACTTGACATTCTAAAGTAACTAAATAGATTAAAAGAAATGAAAGTTATATATAATAAAATAGCCTTGGGCGTAGCTACGCTAGCTCTATCTCTCACAGTTGTATCTTGTAATGATGCATTGGATTTAGCACCAAAAGGCGAGATTACGAAAGAACAACTCAATGATAATAGTGTTGAGTCTCTTTTATCTGCGGCATACGCTGGACTTGAATGTCACTTCTTTGGTAACAATGAGAGCTTTGCTGGTCCTATTACAAACTGGGTCTTTGATGTTCGTTCTGATGATGCTTACAAAGGAGGTGGTGGTATCTCTATGGAGGGGAATATTCATCAGTTAGAAGTAAGTAATATATCATCTGACAACCCAACCTGCCTTTTCAAATGGGAGAATAACTACTATGCAATTTCTCGTGTACACAAAGCTATGAATGCTATCAAGGATTCAAAACTATCTGATGCAGAGAAGAGTGAGCTGTTGGGTGAGTTGAAGACACTTCGTGCCTACTTCTATTTTGATCTTAATCGAGTATTCAAGAACATCGCTTACTACGATGAGACAGAAGATCCGAATGGTAAGACAAATACAGAGTTTACCAAGGCTCAAATCTATGAGAAGATTGAGAATGATTTGAAAGACGCTGTCGCCGTACTACCAGAGAACTCTATTCAGGTGGGACGTGTTAACAAGTTTGTTGCTGCATCCATCCTCGCAAAGGTCTATGCGCAGACTGATGATTACGCAAACACACTGACTTATGCGAACATGGTAATCAATAGTGGGAAGTATCAGTTGTATGATAACTTTGGCGATATGAGTAAGATTGCTTACAATAACAAGAAGGAGTCTATATTTGCTATTCAGTTCTCAACAGCAAATAACAACGCACATATCAATTGGAACAACCTATTGAACACAACTTATAGTGATGGTAATCTATTCGGGAATGGCGATGATTTCTTCCTTGCAAGCCAGAATCTTGTCAACGCCTTCCGCACAGATGCAAACGGATTACCTTATCTTGACGGAACATTCAATAATGTTAAACTAACAGACGATTATACAGACAACATAGACCCACGCCTTGACTTCACTGTTGGACGTATTGGGTTCCCATTCCGTGGACATATTTACAACGATAAATGGTGTCGTGCAAAGGATATCTACGGAGAGTATTCTGGTAAGAAAGGGCTCATCGATCCTTCTTCGCCTGATATGGTCAAAGGGTTTCCATGGGGTGCAAGTTCTTTGAACTTCATGCTTATTCGCTATGCAGATATTCTTCTTCTAAAAGCAGAAGCTGAAATAGAATTGAACCAAAACCTTGATGATGCACGTAATATAGTCAATCAGATTCGTCAGAAAGCAGCTCGCTCTGTCGACGCAAGCTATAGTCCAGTAGACCTTGACCCTAACAAGGCTAGCTATTATGTCGGACTCTATCCAGTAACAGGATGGACACAAGATTATGCTCGTAAGGCTGTACGTATGGAGCGCCGACTCGAATTAGCAATGGAAGGACAGCGTTGGTTCGACCTCATTCGTTGGAACATAGTCGTTCCGACTGTCAATACTTATATGCAAAGTGAGGCACAACTCCGTCCTTACTATACGGGTTGTAGTATAACAGAGAATGAGGTTTATCTCCCAGCACCAGTATCTGAAATAGATAATTCACACGGACTCTATAAGTAAAAGGTGGTAAAGGAACGAAAGTAGTCTCTTTCTTTCCTATAACTTCAATCGATACTTCATAATGATTAAAAGAAATCTAACTAAACATCGTAACAAAATGAAAAAGATATATTTAAGTCTTGTCACTGCACTCATCGTAGGTATGGGATTTAGCTCATGTTCTGATGTAGACATTCCTTCTGCAGTTACTTCTGAGAAGGTTAGTGATCTCAATGCTGATGTTGCAGGGCGTAACGTTACACTCAAATGGATAAATCCGACAGGAGCAATTGGTGTTAACTTGTATAAGACTGATGCACTTGGCGAGCATTTACTCATTGGCAAGGATAGTCTTTTCACAAGCTATCTTGACAAGCATGTAGCCATTAACCAGGATTTAATCTACACGGTTAAGGCACGCTATGCAGATGGTCGTGTATCTAATGGACAATCTGTCACAAAGAATGTAGCTTATACTGCAAATGCGAAGGTGGGCTATCTCATTCCTTATAATAGTGTGAATGATATCGAAGATGATGATGAGAAGGCTGCAGCTACATGGTTTCAAAAGACTTATCCGAATGGCGTTATCCTCACACCAGCTGACCTAGATAACCTATATCCTGATGAGTATAGTATGATTTGGATTCAGATTGACCGCATTGGATTAGCTAAGGGATGGAATAATCTACCTTCCGAGTTTATTAGCAACAAGGCTATTGCTGCATTGAAACAATATGTACAGGAAGGTGGTAACCTTCTCTTAACAAAGCAAGCGACACAACTCTCTGTTGCAATTGGTAGAATTAGTGAACGTTTTGCACCAGGTATATATAGTGCTGGTACCGGTGGAGTTGGTACAGATAATTGGACCATGCAGGCTGTTATCGGTGCAGGACAATCTGAACCCTACGATCATCGTTCGCATAAGGCATTTGAAGGTCTGACTATTAACCATGATTTCGCACATGAAACATTTGGCTTGGAAGGACCAGGTATGCGCGAAGATCACAACTGTATGTGGGATTTGAATGCCTATGGCTTACCACAGACTTCACCTAATGCGGGTAACGTTGTAAAGGCTTTTGAGGGTGAGACTAATTCAACCGTACTTGCAACATGGGGACACGTAGAGGACTATTGTTGTGCAGGTGTTGTTGAGTTCAATCCAACGGCAAACTATGCTGGACGCATTATAGCCATTGGTCTCTCTGCATACGAATGGGAAGAGAACGGAACAACAAATACTTATCAAAATAATATTGAGCGGTTCACGAAGAACTGTATTGATTATTTGAAGTAATTGGTTGTCGACCTTTTTCGATAGTGTTCTACATGTTTGTATAATCAATTCTACACGTTTGTATAATTCGTTCTACAAGCTTGTAGAACACAAGAGGTCTTATTGGGTGTTGGTTTTAAACATACATAAAAGTCTTTTCTAACACTAGTTTTGTTGATTTGATACGGAACATATAAATATAATTACGCTATAACAGCATGAATAAATCGGTTATAATTGCTTTATTAGTCTCTATTGTGGGAGGAAACACAGCTATGGCACAATCGGCTGTACACCTTTCCTTAGATGGTACAGACAATAACATAGAATGGAAGGGAGTGCATGCAACAGAGTTCGCAACGGCTGCTATTGGTAAAGGACTACGCACTGATGGTTACTCAACATATGGGATTGCCACCACTGATATGTCGCACGTGGATGGAAAGAAGGTTAGTTTCTCTCTCTGGTGTGCGATGGAGACTTATCCAATGATGAATGTAAATGAGGCTGAAACTACGCCTACTTTTGCTACGATTGCAGGTGACTATGATGTGACCACACATAAGGGCTTCTCCTTTCAAGTATCATCACAAGGTGATTGGCAGTTTGTTTGCAATGCTGGTGGATGGGCAATAACCGTGAAAGCGCAAGATAAACTTCCTTGTTATTCCTGGAATCATCTCGTTGCAACGATAGATAGAGATAAGCGTAAGCTCACACTTTATAACAATGGTAAGCAGGTAGCACAGAGGAATATTAATAATGACTTTATGCCTGGTTCTGGTAAGATTTATCTAGGAAAGTCAAGTGAAGAACAGAAGTTTGGACCATTCAATATCAATACATTTAATGGTATCATAGATGATATCGACATATACAATAAAGTGTTGACTGCCGACGAAATGGGTACAAAGGATGGACAAGTAATATTCCCTGTAGCTGTTAGTAGATTTGCTGATAGCCAACTCCGACCGACTTTTCATGGGATGCCTACTGCCAATTGGACGAATGAGACTCATGGGTTGACTTACTATAATGGTAAGTATCACCTATTCTTTCAGAAGAATGCCAATGGTCCTTACATGGCTCGCTTACATTGGGGACACCTCACAAGTAAGAATCTTGTTGATTGGAAGGAAGAACGAATAGCGATTGCACCAGGTGAAAGCTACGACTTAAAAGGCTGTTGGAGTGGTGGACTAATGATGGTTAATGGTAAGCCGAATATTGTATATACAGGTGTTGACAATGCTAAGGCACGTATCATTCAAGCTACACCAAATGATGACGAACTCATCAATTGGACTAAGAAGGGCATTATCATTGATGGTAAACCACAAGGTCTTAGGGAAGACTTCCGCGATCCTTATTATTTTGAAGCCAATGGAGAGAAGTATATTATCGTAGGAACTTCAAAGAATGGCATCGGTGCTTGCACGCTACATCACTTTGTAAATGGAAGCTGGAGTAATGATGGCAAGATCTTCTTTCATGGTAATAATGCTACAACAGACGGCACTTTCTGGGAAATGCCAACGCTAACAAAGATGGGAAACAAGTGGCTCTTTACTATAACTCCACAAGGAACAGGTGCGGGGGTTCGTACACTTTACTGGGTTGGAAGTATCAATGCGGATGGGTCATTTAATCCTGATAGCCAAAGTCCACGTCAGCTAGAACTTGAGGGGACTAGTCATGATGGATATGGACTTTTATCCCCTAGTTTCATGCAAAAGGATGGGAAGACTATTCTCATGGGTATTGTTCCAGATAAATTGTCATCAGAAGATAACTATAAGATGGGGTGGGCACATACTTATGGCTTCCCTCGTGAGGTGACACTATCGACTGATGGCATTCTAAAACAGAAGCCTTATGATGTTGCACTGGCTAGTCTCCGATTCGGACAAAGAGTTACTAAGACTAATCTCCAACTAAACGGAACGGAATCATTAGCCCCTGTTGACGGACGAGCATTTATGGTGAATGGTACATTTTCTGCTAATAATGTTGCCTTTGGAGTACAGTTCCTTGATGGTGCAAAGGTTATTATCGATCCTAACGACAATAGTGTTAGCGTGAATGTAGCTGCTATATCTCGAATAACCAACGACAACGGGACATACAACGGAGTATATAAAGGCTATTTACCAACCAATATTAAGAATACAGATGTGAAACTTTGCGTACTCTTCGACCATAGTATTCTTGACGTATTCATCAATGATAGTTATGCTTTCTCGGTACGACTCTTCCCTACAAGCACTACAGCTAACGACGTTAGTATCTTCTCGAATGGTACAACAATAGTAAAGAACCTACAAGCATCTACCATTACCAATGAAGAAACAACGGGTATAACTCTACCAACAAAGCAAGTTATAAGACAGGACGATGCTGTCTACAACTTACAAGGAGAGTTCGTTGGTAAAAATATCAAAGACTCTCAACTTTCTCATGGTATTTACATACAAAACGGAAAGAAACATATCATAAGATAGTTGTAATTATCGATAAAACTCCTATCTTTGTCCATTAGAAGTCAAAAATAACTATACATAACCTGCAATGAATAGAAAGTTAATGACATGGGCTATATGCCTTTTTACAAGTACTACGCTTATGCATGCACAATCATTTTTAAGTCAGAACCATGCCATTAAGCGTGTTATTACATCGGATAAGTACATTCTTCTACCAGTGGAAGAGGATGAGAATAATGCGCATATTCGTGTTATCAAGGATAACCAAGTTGTGAAAGAGTTTAATTGTAAGCTCGCCATCAATAAAACTGATTATAGCGTTCCACTCGATATCAGTGAGTATGGTGGTGATGTATTGCTTGATATCCAATTCACGGGAGATAAACGTAGTATTGGACTAATAAAGGACTTTATTTGTTGGAAGGATATAAAATTGTCGAGCGTATTCGATACTAAGAATCGTGAGAAGTTCCGTCCTATCTATCATCACACTCCAGCTTATGGATGGATGAACGACCCTAATGGTATGTTTTATAAGGATGGTGTATGGCATCTGTACTATCAATATAATCCATATGGTTCTCAGTGGGAGAATATGACATGGGCACATAGCACGTCTACTGACCTCATGCACTGGGAAAATCAAGGTGAAGTTATACAACCTGATGCGCTTGGAACTATCTTTAGTGGTAATAGTGTTGTTGACAAGGAGAATACGGCTGGTTTTGGTAAAGACGTTGTGATAGCTTTTTATACATCTGCTGGTAATGCCCAAACACAAAGTATTGCGTATAGTACAGACAATGGAATGAGCTTTAAGAAGTATGCCAACAACCCAATAATCACCAGTGATGTGCCTGATTTTCGCGATCCTAAGGTCTTTTGGAATGATGATTTAAACCAATGGAATCTTATTCTTGCATCTGGACAACAAATGAATATCTATAGTTCTAAGAACTTGAAGGACTGGAAGTATGAGAGTTGTTTTGGTGAGGAATATGGTAATCATGGTGGTGTTTGGGAGTGTCCAGACCTGTTGAAGATAGGTGATAAATGGGTTCTTATTTGTAATATCAATCCAGGAGGACCCTTTGGAGGAAGTGCGACACAATACTTTGTTGGAACATTCGATGGTCATAAGTTCACTTGTGAATCAAAGCCAGAGGTGACAAAGTGGATGGATTATGGTAAAGATCACTATGCCACGGTATCGTTTAGTAATGCTCCTAATGGTCGAATTGTCGTTCTTCCATGGATGAGTAATTGGCAATATGCTAATCAAGTGCCCACTCAACAGTTTCGTTCAGCCAATGGCTTGCCTCGAGATGTGAGCCTTTACAATTATAATGGTGAAGAGTATGTTAGTGTTAAACCCTCTCCAGAGGTCTTAAATGCCTTCGAACAGAAAGCTTCTGGACGTTTCCAAATGGCATCTTATCTTGAAGTAACCAATATCAAGAGCAATGCTTCTATTGTATTGAGCAATGATAAAGACGAATATGTGACAATGGTTTATGATGGAAAGAATGGTACATTTAGTATGGATCGTACACTGAGTGGATTTACAGAGTTCCATAATGACTTCAAATCAAAGACCATTGCGCCCACCAATGGAACTATCAAAGGTATGCAGATATTTGTTGATCGTTGTAGTATTGAAGCCTTTGATATAGACGGGAAGGTCGCAATGAGTAATCTTGTATTCCCTTCTAAGCCTTATGATAAGATTGTGGCTAAGGGATGTAAGGTGAAGATTCACGCCCTGAAGGATGAATAGTTCAATCTTTTTCCACCATAAAAAAGTAACTTTGCAAGTATTATCTAGAATAATTCAACTACACAAACTAAAAATTTAAACATTATGTCGAAAACCAATAAAATGGCTATGCTTCCAGTCATGCTATGCTTCTTTGCGATGGGCTTTGTGGACTTGGTTGGTATTGCCTCTAACTATGTAAAGGACGATTTACACCTAACTGATTCCACAGCTAACGTCTTTCCATCTCTAGTCTTCTTCTGGTTCCTCATCTTCTCAGTGCCAACTGGTATGTTGATGAACAAGATTGGGCGTAAAAAGACAGTCTTACTCAGTCTCATCATCACCTTGTTTTCATTGTTACTCCCTGTCTTTGGCGAGTCATACGGGCTTATGCTCGTATCGTTCTCACTCCTAGGTATTGGTAATGCACTGATGCAAACCTCGTTGAATCCGCTTGTTTCTACCATTATGAAGGGTGGAAATCTAGCTTCAACACTCACCTTTGGACAGTTCGTTAAGGCTATCGCCTCTTTCATGGCGCCCTATCTTGCCATGTGGGGAGCACAAGCAAGCATCCCTGCCTTTGGTTTAAGCCTATTGGGTAAACCAATCGTATTGCTTAGCTTCCTTGGAATCATGTGCCATGTAGGAATCGATGTAGGTACTAATACCACTGCACCAAAGATTCTTATGGAGAGATTCAACATGTCTTTGAATGATGCGGCATTTGCGACATCACTCTACTTCATCTTCCGTACGCTTGGATGTCTTACTGGTTCATTCTTCTTGAGAGTAATGAATAATAAGGTGTTCTTCACTATTTCGGTATTGATGATGGCTCTTGCTATGGTTTGGCTAGGCGTTGGAACACGTGATACAGCCGTATATTTTGCCATCGCACTAGTAGGTTATGGTAATAGCAATATATTCTCGATGATATTCGCAAGAGCCCTTCAGAGCGTTCCAGATAAGCAAAATGAAGTAAGTGGACTGATGATAATGGGACTCTTTGGAGGTACCATCTTCCCACTCTTCATGGGCTTTGCCAGCGATGCTATGAACCAACAACTCGGAGCTGTACTTGTAATGGTTGTAGGCGTGCTTTACCTCTTCTGCTATATTCCAAAGATGAATAACAAATAAAGAATAGCGTATATGAAACAAGTAATTGTCGGCCTCGGAGAGGCACTATGGGATTGTCTCCCTGAAGGAAAGAAGCTTGGTGGTGCACCAGCAAACTTTGCTTATCATACAGGACAGTTCGGTCATGATTCCTTAGCGATAAGTGCTGTAGGCAATGATGCCTTAGGTAAGGAAACTATCGATGCCTTCGAACAAAAGGGCGTACACTATATTATGCCTGAAGTAGACTATCAGACAGGTACCGTCCAAGTTGAGCTTGATAGCGAGGGAGTACCAACTTATGATATCAAAGAAGGTGTGGCATGGGACAATATCCCCTTTACTCCAGAGATAGAGGAGGTCGCAAAGCATTGTCGTGCTGTATGTTTTGGTTCATTGGCTCAGCGTAGTAGTGTCAGTCGACAGACTATCCAGAGGTTCTTAGAGACGACTCCTAAGGATTGTCTAAAGATCTTTGATATCAATCTTCGCCAAAACTTCTATACGAAGGAGATTATCACTAACTCGCTCCACCATGCTAATATCCTCAAGATTAACGATGAGGAGCTCATCACCATTGGTCGTCTTTTTGGCTATCCAGGTCTTGATATAGAGAATAAATGCTGGCTTTTATTGGGCAAGTATAACCTTGATATGCTCGTACTGACTTGTGGTGTGAATGGATCTTACGTCTTTGCACCTAATATCCAATCGTTTCAAGAGACGCCAAAGGTTGATGTCGCTGATACTGTTGGTGCTGGCGATTCTTTCACAGCAAGCTTTACTTCTGCCATTCTCGCTGGTATGTGCATCCCAGAAGCACATAAGTTAGCGGTTGAAGTAAGTGCGTATGTATGCACGCAAGATGGTGCAATGCCTAAGATTCCACAGACAATGTTGGATAGAATTAAGTAATTGTATCATCCTTTCAAGAGCCTTACAATCCTTGATGTAATATCCAATAATAGAGGAAACACAAATAGGCGTAGGCACAAGAAAGAGATTTTTACATTATAAGAGGGCGTTCCCTTGCATCAAGAAGAGCCTTTCCTTGCATTGAGGAAAGGCTCTTCTTAATTTAAGGAAAGGCTCTCTTTGTTTCTTCGCTATAGTTATTACAAAGTAAAAAGGCATATCGGAACGCTTCCCGATACGCCTTTTCGATTTAGAGAGAGTTATAAAAAAGTAATGTATTTATCTATTCACTTGCTTTATGCTCCTTGATGACTCCCACCGAGATAGCACCTAATATTAAGGCTATACCAGCGACAATCATCATGTGACTCTGCTCAGGACCGACTAACTGAAGTAGTAAACCACCAATAGCAGCTGCAATGATTTGTGGGATACAAATCGTTCCGTTGAAGAGACCTAAGTATGCTCCCATGTGCCCATAACCCTCCAGTGCATTTGTGACAAAGGTGAAAGGCATGGCAAGCATTGCTGCCCACGCACATCCGATGAGGATGAATGGGATGAACATAACGTATTGGTTGTGTATATAAGCCGCCATGACAAAACCGATACCACCGAGAATGAGTGATAGAGCATAGGCTAACTTGCGATTCTTGAATTGTGGGAGAATGGTTGCCCAAACGACTGATCCAATGGCTTGTATTGCGAAGAGGATACCTACCCAGTTACCAGCTTCTTGATAACCTGCCGTTGTTGTGGCATCATGTGCAAGCATATCGACGTTCCAACAGTTTGCTGCAACTGTGCCATTCGTGTATGTCCACATATACATAAAGGCGAACCAACAGAAGAATTGAACCACTCCTACCTTCCAGAAAGTGGCTGGTGCATTCTTTAATAAGGTCATCCAACCCGTCTTCTGTTCGTTTTCTGGTGTCTTCAAACTATGATATTCGGCATATACCTTTGGTGGCATCTCTTTGACCTTAGCTGTAGTATAGATGACGCAAAGGATGAGTATGGCCGCACCAATATAGAAAGAATAAACAACGGAGTCGGGGATTACACCTAAAGGAGCTTGGTTTGAAATACCAAGGAAGGTGAATAAGAAGGGGAAGATATAACCAGCTATGGAGCCAGCATTGCATAGGAACGATTGAATAGAGTAGGCGAGTGTCTTTTGTTTCTCGTTAACCATGTCTCCAACAAGCATCTTGAAAGGTTGCATTGCCATGTTGATACTGGTATCAAGGAACATCAATGAAAGCAAACCAAAGACCATTGCTGTGGATACAGCCATACCTAATGACCCTGCATTAGGCAATAGACACATGACTAATACAGCAACAGTTGCTCCTATAAATAGGTAAGGTATGCGTCGACCAAAGCGTGTCCACGTTTTGTCGGATAGGGTTCCAACGATGGGTTGCACGACGATACCCATTAGAGGAGGGAGTATCCAAAAGTAGCTGAGCTTATGTGGATCAGCTCCAAGTGTCGCAAAGATACGAGAGATGTTAGCACTTTGAAGTGCATAGGCAATCTGAACTCCAAAGAAACCGAAGCTCAGATTCCATAGCTGCCAGAAACTTAAATTAGGTTTTTGTTTCATTACTTATATTCTTTATAGGGCCTCTTTAATAGCTCCAAAGGAGTATCTTTTGAAGGCAGACTTTGTTTTCTTATCTAGTTGTACCTCTTATTATCAACCTTGTACGTATTATTCTCTTTTCGATACGAGTCTTGGGTATCACTCCTTCCACCTGGTCTATGAGAATATTAGCGGCCTCTTCGCCTACACGCATACCACGTTGTTCCACTGTTGTTAACATCGGATCACAGGCAATGGCACGCTCTCCATTCGTGAAACCACAGATAGAGATATCTTCTGGCACACGATAGCCCATACGTTTACAAGAGTAGAGTATGCCTATTGCTGTATCATCATTGACAGCGAAGAAAGCATCAGGAGGATTGGATAAAGACATTACATCAGGGGTTATAGACTCTGCATCTGCACGATTATCACAGGTTCTTATCAGCTGTTCATCGGGTTTTAATCCATGCTTTAAGAGCGCATCTTTATAGCCATTATATCGGTTTTTACCAATCTCCATGGTTAGTGATGTACCATAATAAGCGATGTTTTTACAACCTGTATCTATAAGGTGTGATACAGCTGCATATGCCCCCATATAATCATCAACGACAACTCGACTAGCATTGACTCCTGTGCTGATACGATCGAAGAAGACAAGAGGTAGCCCTTGATGGATGAGCTTTTGGAAGTGATCATACTTCGTTGTATTCTTCGCCTGAGACACAATAATGCCGCAAACCTTGTTCTCGTGGAAGGCTTTACATATCCTTACCTCGTTCTCATACTTCTCTTTACTTTGAGCAACCATCAGTTGATAGCCTCTAGCAGATGCCTCCTCCTCTATACCAGAGAGGATGGATGAGAAATAGAAATGCGATAATTGAGGGATAATCACACCTATTATCTTTAATGGTTGAACCTTGCTTTTACGCAAACTCTCAGCTATGATATTGGGAAAGAAGTTGTGTTCGCGCGCATAACTCTTAATCTCTTCACGCTTCTCAGCCGATATTCTTGGGCTGTCTTTGAGTGCGCGAGAGACAGTAGCAACCGATACTCCTAAGTCTCGGGCTATATCTTTCATTGTTATGCTGGGCTGATTGTTCATCCGAATTAATAGGTTCCTTTATCCTTATATATTTACTTCTGTAGCGCAAATATACACATTTTTCACAAATTATTTGACTTATGTCAATTTATTTATAGCCTTTTTATGTGTGCAAACGTTTGCACAGTTTAAATAACATATTTAATACCCAAAAAGTGTGAAAGTAATCTTTCTCATTTAACTTTGCACTTACTAACCTCTCAAAATCGGCTATTAACCGACCTTGATGATGCTGAACATATATACTTTAATCAATTTATAACACTTTAATTAACAAAAAGATGAAGCAGGTAAAATGCAAGTTTCCTGTTAAGGTGATGGGGCTCTTCGCTGGTCTCTGCCTTTCAGTCAGTGCTTTTGCACAATCTACTACTGTCACAGGACAGGTGAAAGATGCTTCAGGTGAGCCTGTTATTGGTGCCTCAGTTCTAATTAATGGAACTTCAAATGGTACTGTAACGGATCTTGATGGTAACTTCTCTGTCAATGTACAACCTGGTGCTACACTTACAATCTCTTACATTGGTTATCAGAAACAGCAGGTTGCTGCATCCAATGGTATGGTCATTACGTTGAAGGATGACCAAGCTCAACAGATGAATGAAGTTGTTGTTATTGGATACGGAGCCGTTAAAAAGAGCGACTTAACAGGTTCTGTAACAGCTCTGAAGCCTGATGGGAAGAATAAAGGACTTGTTGTTAATGCACAGGATATGCTCTCTGGTAAAGTTGCTGGTGTGAGTGTAACGAATGATGGAGGTACTCCAGGTGCTGGTTCTACTATCCGTATTCGTGGAGGTTCGTCTTTGAACGCATCTAACAATCCATTGATTGTTATCGATGGTGTGGCTATGGATCAAACTGGTGTTAAAGGTGTCACCAACCCATTGTCGCTTGTCAATCCACAAGACATTGAATCATTTAACGTCTTGAAGGACGCTTCTGCGACAGCAATCTATGGATCTCGTGGCTCAAATGGTGTTATCATCATTACAACAAAGAAGGGTCGTCGTGGAACACAGATATCTTATAATGGAAGCTTTACTGTTAGTACGAAATCAAAGAATCTAGACGTTTTGTCGGCTGATGAATATCGTAAACTTATAACAGAGAAGTTCGGTACGGCATTGTATACACTAGACGCTAATGGTAACCAAGTTCCTACTGCTTATGCTCGTTTGGGTAAAGCCAATACTAACTGGCAAGACGAGATCTTCCGCACAGCATTTAGTCATGATCATAACGTTGCTGTATCGGGTCAAGCTGCAAACTGGCTTCCTTATCGTGTAAGTGCAGGCTATACAAATCAGCAGGGTATCATTAAGACCTCTAACTTCGAGCGTTTTACTGGTGCTTTGACATTGAGTCCTTCTCTTTTGAATGACCATTTGAAGTTGACGTTGAATGCAAAAGGTATGTGGACAAAGAACCGCTATGCTGATGGTGAAGCGATAAAGGCTGCACGCCAGTTCGACCCAACTCAGCCTGTTCGTGCAAATGGATTTGATAACTTCGGAGGTTATTATCAGTGGTTGGACGATGGTACTGCGCTCAATGACCCTACTTGGCCACAGACTTACTTCTCATTGGCTACTAAGAATCCAGTGTCTATCCTCAATTTAAGGAACGAACGCGCCATTAGTCGCGACTTCTTAGGTAGTGCTGATGTAGACTATAAGGTACATGGTTTCGAAGACCTCCGTTTACACGTTACTGCTGGTATTGATATTGCCAAAGGACGTCAGACAAAAGATATTGATCCTGCTTCTCCACAGGCTATTTACTATGGATCACATGGTTGGGAATCACAGTTGAAGCGCAATATGCAGCTTTCTGCTTACGCTCAATACTACCATGACTTCAACGACAAGGCTAAGAATCACTTTGATATCATGGCTGGTTATGAGTGGGCACACTTCTGGCATAATACGCACAACTCGTATTGGAGCTTCTTCCCAAAGACCAATAACGATGCAACACTTGCCGGTAAAGAACGCAACCGCACCAAGTATGACTATGCGACAGAGAATTACCTCGTATCTTTCTTCGGTCGTGCTAACTGGTCATTGATGGATGGTCGCTATATGGTAACAGCTACTGTTCGTGATGATGGGTCATCTCGTTTCAGAGATCACTGGGCTGTATTCCCTTCATTTGCGTTTGCATGGCGTATGAATGAGGAGAATATGTTGAAGCAGATTGATTGGTTGTCTGACCTCAAGTTACGTCTTAGCTGGGGTATGACTGGTCAGCAAGAAGGTATCGGAGACTATAACTATTTCGCCGTTTATGAGATGAATACTGGTAACGAGTCTTACTATCCAGTCTATGGTGATGGTACGTTAGCTCGTCCAAAGGCATTCGATCCAAGTTTGAAGTGGGAGACGACCACCTCTTATAATATTGGTCTAGATTGGGGTATCCTCAAACAGCGTCTTAGCGGTACAGTTGATTGGTACTATCGTAAGACAAGTGACCTCCTTAACAGTGCAACAGTATCTGCCGGATCTAACTTCCGTAATCAGGTTATGAGCAATATCGGCTCTATGTTCAACACAGGTGTTGAAGCAAGTATCCACTGGTTAGCCGTTAATACCAAGCTATTCAACTGGACAATGGATTACAACTTCACCTATAATTATAATAAGATCACTAATCTTAACGGTGGCAATGATGCGAACTACTTCGTTCCAACAGGTGGTATCTCTGCTGGTACAGGTGGTAACATTCAGGCACAGCATGTAGGTAACGCTGTCAATTCCTTCCACGTATTCCAACAGGTATATGATAAGAATGGTAAGCCAATAGAAGGTGTAGTTGTAGACCGCAACGGTGATGGTAAGATCACAGATGCAGATAAGTATTATTACAAGGCACCTGCTGCTCCAGTAACCATGGGCTTTGCTTCTCGCTTTGAGTATCGTAACTGGGACCTCGGTTTTGCCCTTCGTGCAAGTCTTGGTAACTATGTTTACAATGATGCTTTCGCAAGTGTTGCAAACATGTCAAACTCTGAGTTGTATTCAAAGAGTAAGTATCTTGTAAACCGTCCATCGGATGTCTTGGCTGATAACTGGCTCACCACAGAGACAAAGTCTATACAGACTGACTACTGGGTACGGAATGCTTCATTCCTAAAGATGGATAATATCACCCTTGGTTACAGCTTCGCTAACCTCCTCAAACAGGGTAAATGGAATGGAATCTCTGGCCGCGTTTATGGTACAGTGAACAATGTCTTCTGTCTTACAAAGTATAAGGGACTTGATCCAGAGGTATTCAATGGTATTGATAACAACCTCTATCCACGTCCAATATCATTTATCTTGGGTCTGAATTTGAACTTCTAATCCATTTAAAGAGTAGTTACAATGAATACAAATATTAAATATATATTCTCTGCAGCAGCCTTTATGCTGTCTGTAGGACTTACCTCTTGTACTGGTGATTTGGATGTTAATCCAATTGATCCAAACCTAAAGACAAAGGTTAATACAAAGGCTGAAAGTGCCTTAAACAAGTGCTATGCCACCATCGCAATGGCAGGTAATGGAGGAGCTAATGGTGATAGTGATGTCGATGGTATAGATGGTGGTACGAGTGGTTAT
>QWCW01000294.1_pt1 | contig 20366 bp, 18 predicted proteins | sample 1972691 | NCBI WGS metagenome assembly QWCW01 (sample SAMN09866698, study PRJNA288562) | Human oral metagenome isolate pre2_saliva, whole genome shotgun sequencing... | reverse complement strand
AAATTTGAACTGCGCGAACCGAATAGTGTTTCGGTGTCGTTTTTTTCAAATTTCCGCTCGGCTTTTATTTTTATCGCTGCTACCTTGCCGCACATTTTTTACCTTTTCGTTTTCATCTTTTTGTAGGACTAATTCATTTACAAAACAACAAAGTGGCAGCGCTGCAAGCAGAAAGCATTGCTCCTACTTGTTGGGAACTTTTTTCCGCCTATGCGAATTTTAATTCCTCCTATGGGGATTTTTGTCCGCTTACTTGGAACTATTGTTTCAACAAGCGAAGCGCGAAATAGACACTTATCTATACTTAAAAGGATAAGCGCAAACTGAGTTTGCTGTAGCTTTTTTCAGCACGAAAGCCGCCGTTAGCCGCGCTTTCGTATAGGGCGATGCCCGATCATAAGCCCACAGAAAAAAAACGTCAACGAAGAATTGATCATACGATAAGACGCCCCGAGAAGAGTCGGCATCACGGCGGAAGCGTAGATAAGTTTTCACAAGCTTTTCCGTTGTTTGTTTGCTACTTCGCAGGATAAGCCGTAACTTTGCCGCCGAAAAAAGCAAAAGAGGACAGATTTGGCTGCTTGCAACCTCGTAAAAAGAATGCTAAAATGACCGACGGTTAAGTCCACAATGGTAATACCGTCTTGATGGATAAAGCGCCAACGGAGGGCGCTTATTTTTTTGTTCCCTCCGTAAGCCATCGCTACAGATTTATTCATTCTTACATTTCAAAAAAACTATGTATTTATTCACTTCCGAATCGGTGTCTGAGGGACACCCCGACAAGGTGGCCGACCAAATATCGGACGCCGTGCTTGACGAACTGCTCGCTTTCGATCCCAGTTCTAAAGTAGCTTGCGAAACAATGGTGACGACCGGACAAGTAGTCGTTGCTGGGGAAGTAAAGTCAAACGCTTGGGCCGACTTGCAGACCGTGGCGCGCGACGCTATTGCCCATATTGGTTATACCAAAGCTGATTATAAATTCGACTCTGAAAGCTGTGGCATTTTCAGTGCCATTCACGAGCAGAGTGCCGACATCAATCGCGGTGTTGAGCGCGTTGATGCAGAAAATCAAGGTGCTGGCGACCAAGGTATGATGTTTGGTTATGCCAATAATGAGACCGACAATTACATGCCGCTGCCTCTCTCCTTGGCTCACGACTTGATGATTACGCTCTCCCGTATCCGCCGCGAGGGGAAGGTGATGACTTATCTCCGCCCCGATGCAAAGAGCCAAGTAACGGTGAAATACGATGACAACGACCACGCCGTAGCTATCGACACCATTGTTATCTCCACGCAGCACGATGAGTTCATCTCCGCAGCCGAAGCTGGCAGTCAGGAAAAGGCTGATGAGCAGATGTTGGCAAGAATTCGTGAGGACGTTATCAATATCCTCATTCCGCGCACCATTGAAGAGCGTGTCAATACCCCAGAAATCAAAGCACTTTTCGAAAATAGCGACATCAAGTATCATGTAAACCCCACGGGCAAGTTTGTCATTGGTGGACCGAACGGTGATACAGGTCTGACAGGTCGTAAAATCATTGTCGATACTTATGGAGGTCGCGGCGCTCATGGTGGTGGTGCTTTCTCGGGCAAAGACCCCTCGAAGGTAGACCGCAGTGCTGCTTACGCCGCTCGTCATATTGCTAAGAATATGGTGGCAGCAGGTGTGGCCGATGAGATGCTCGTTCAGTTGAGCTATGCTATCGGTGTGGCTGAACCCATTAGTATCTATGTCAACACTTACGGCAAGAAACACGTTACTTTGAGCGATGGCGAGATTGCAGAAAAGATCAAACAGCTCTTCGATCTTCGTCCCTACGCCATTGAGCAGCGTCTGAAATTGCGCAACCCCATCTATGTGGAAACAGCACGCTACGGCCACATGGGCCACAATCCGCGCATGAAGCACAAGGTGTTCCGCCTCGGCAATGAGGTGAAAGAAATGGATGTTGAGCTCTTCACCTGGGAAAAGCTCGACTATGTTGAGAAGATTAAGGAAGCTTTTGGGCTTTAATAGATAAAAAAACAAACGTGGCGGAGCTTGCTCCGCCATATTTCAAAGTGACCCATGAAGATAACTGTCTATGGTGCCTCCTCGGGGCAAGTGAAAGATATTTATGTTGAAACGGCTCGCCAGTTGGGCATGATAATGGCTCAGCGCGGTCATGCGCTGGTCAATGGTGCCGGACGTATGGGGCTGATGGCGGCATCTGCCGAAGCCTGCATGGAAGCTGGCGGTCAAGCTATCGGAGTCATTCCGCAATTCATGATAGAGCAGGGTTGGCAACACAAGGGGATGTCACAACTCATCGTGACGCGCGATATGCACGAACGCAAAGAGCGAATGGCCGAATTGAGCGATGCTTGTGTGGCGCTGCCCGGTGGCGTCGGCACTTTGGAGGAATTGCTCGAAATCATCACATGGAAGCAACTCGGACTTTATCTCAAACCCATCGTTGTGCTCAATGTCGACGGCTGCTTCAGTCCGTTGCTCGAACAGTTGCAACTCGCTGTTGAAGAGCATTTCATGCGTCCTTTACACGCTCAACTCTGGCAAGTGGCAGAAACAGCGGAAGAAGCCGTACACCTCTGTGAGACAACACCCGAATGGGATAAAAACCTACAAAAATTTGCTGCACTCTAATGCAGAAGACAATCGCACTTTTTCAGTCGGATAGTACCCACGCCTATTCTTTTGATGCGGCAGCCTCCGAAGCATCTTCCAGCGGACACGGTTCGCACCAGCTGGGGAATCGTAAACATACGTGGGAAAAAATGGCCCCTCTTGAGGCAGACCCTGATGCTGTTTACACGGAAGAGCAACTCACTGCTGCTCCAACGCGTGTGAGCACGGTAGAGCAGACGGATTTTTTCTCACCGAAAGGAAAAATCCACGACTTCACGTTTTATAAGCCACTGTGGGAGAATGCTTTTGTCGACTCGCTGCAGCAAAAAATAGAGGTAGTGCCTTTTCGTCCACAAGGCGTTGCGGGAGATCCCGTGCCTTATCGTTTCCGCTCTGACGATTTTGTGACAACCGCGCTCATGCTCTCTTTCTTTCTGATGATTTATGTTATCTCGCGCAGTCGTCACTACCTCAAAAACCATATCAAAAATTTCTTCTCGCCCCACGAGTATAACGATATTTTCGCTCCACGTACGCAGAATGAGTTGCGCGGGCAGCTCTATCTCATCTTCCAGCTGTGTTTTACATTGGGTGTGCTCACCTTCGATTATATACAATCATTCAAACCGGAAATCTTCAATTCTGTATCGCCCTATAAGATTCTCCTGGTCTCCTCCAGTATCTTCGGCGGCTTTTATTTCTTGAAGATTGCACTCTACTACTTTGTCAATAATGTCTTTTTCGACCGCAAAGTGATTTCCCAATGGAACGACTCCTATCTCTTGTCGCTCTTCTCCATGGGGGTGCTTCTCTTCCCCGTAGCCCTCTTGGTTGTATATTTTGACATTGACTTCCAAACCATGTTGGTACTCTTCTTTAGCGTGTATGCCCTCCTCAAGCTGTTGCTCTTTTATAAGTGTTTTCATATCTTTTCGGAGTATAAATTACACTTTTTGCATATAATTTTGTACCTTTGCACGCTAGAATTGTTCCCTCCGCTTATTTTGTGGAGAACTTTGAACTATGTGTTGAATGCGTTAGTCTCTATTGATTAAGAAAGCAATCCGGACAAATGATAAAGAAAATTCTTATTTCGCAGCCAAAACCGGCCTCTGATAAGTCTCCGTATTTTGATCTTGCGAAAACCTATGGGGTGGAATTTGTCTTCCATCCTTTTATTCGAGTAGAAAGTGTGTCGACGAAGGAATTTCGTGCACAAAAAGTGCAAATCCTTGACCACACGGCTATTGTCTTCAATTCTCGACACGCCATCGACCATTTCTTTAATCTCTGTAACGAACTGCGCGTTGCTATTCCCGACGACATGAAGTATTTCGGGCTTTCAGAGAAAATTATGCTTTACATACAGAAGTATGTGCAGTACCGTAAGCGTAAGATTTTCTTCGGAGCAACGGGTAAATGGGACGACCTTATTCAGGTGATGGCAAAGCACAAGACTGAGAAGTACCTCTTGCCGCAGAGCGATGTGGCCGGTGATGAAGTCTCTGCTATGCTCGAAGCTAAGAAGCTTCAACACACGGAGTGTACGATGTACCGCACTGTTCCCAATGATATGCCACAAACGCTGGAAGGTTATGATATGGTCATTCCTTTCACGCCGAGTGGTGCTATTGCCATTGCCGATGCCTATCCCTCTTTGAAGGACGGCAAGGTGCTGGTGGGTTGTTTCGGAAAGAACACTGCACAAACGCTCAAAGATGCTGGTATTCCTGTTGCTATGGAAGCTCCTTCTGTTCAAGCCCCTTCTATGACGGGAACGCTTGAGCTCTTCCTCAAGGAAACAAATCAGTAAAGATATTTAATGCCCGTTTTCAGCGGGAAACTCAGCATGGAGAAGCCTTTCGGATTTCCGAAAATAGAACATCTTTGTTTGCGGACGGATGTGGAAGCACTCTTTACCTCAGGCAGCAGAGCTTCCAGTGTCTATCCCCTGCGCGCTGTCTATCGCCTTGTGGATCACGACGGAAAAGGGCCGAAGATGAAGGTGTTGCTGAGTGTTTCCAAGCGTTGCTTCAAACATGCTGTGGACCGCAACCGCGCGAAGCGACAATTGCGTGAGGCTTACCGCCACCATAAAGACATTCTGCGCGAAGCCCTTCCGGAGAATACCGCTCTCCACATAGGCTTTCTTTGGTTGAGCAATAAGCCTGTTGAGTCGGCCGTGGTAGAAGAGCGACTTGTTAAGCTGATGCAAGGTGTTGGCGATAAGTTGCTAAAAGAACAAGAAAAGAATAACAATGAGTAATTACTACTCCTCTGCTCCTTTCTGAGGTGCACGGAGATGTAATTACTCATTGTTTGTTTATAAAATCCTCACAGAATGCTCCGTCAATTTCTCATCCGTTTGCTGATAGCTCCCATTCGTTTTTATCAGCGTTTCATCTCTCCTCTGACGCCGCCCGCTTGTCGGTTCACCCCGACTTGTTCGCAATATGCCGTTGAGGCCATTCGGAAGCATGGTCCTATCAAAGGCCTCTTACTCGCCATTTGGCGCATCCTCCGCTGCAACCCTTGGGGCGGTAGCGGCTATGACCCAGTACCATAACCTTTCTCAATGTGCTAATGTGCTAATGTGCTAATGTGCGGCTTTCGCCGCTTCGTCTGTCATGTTTTACATTCCCCACATTAGCACATTCAAAAACTCACCATTCTCTGCATTAGCACATTAGCACATTCCCCACATTAGCACATTAAAACATGGATTTCCACACTCACAACCAGCAAGCAGCACCAGGAACGGCTATCGTCAATCTGCCGCTCGACATTGTGCAGCAGCCAGAAACGTTTCGGCCCGTGGCAGGTGGGCTCTATTCTGCTGGCATTCATCCTTGGTGGACAGAGGAGGACGATGTTGAGGCTCTGTTTGTAGGGCTGACGCAGCTTTTGGAGCATCCGCAGGTAGTGGCGTTGGGAGAATGCGGGCTCGACCGTTTGCGCGGAGGAAGTATGGAGTTGCAAGAAACTGTGTTCTGCCAGCAGGCAACATTGTCCGAAACCTTGCAGAAGCCTCTCATCATTCATTGTGTTCGTGCCTTTGATATTCTCTTGCAACTCAAGAAAAAGCTCCGCCCTACGCAGCAATGGACGATTCATGGTTTTCGTGGTCGTCCTGCCTTGGCTCAGCAGTTGCTCGATGCGGGCTTCGATTTGAGTTTCGGAAAACAGCGCAATGAGGAATCCTTCGCCCTTACGCCTCCCACGCGCCGCCATGAAGAAACCGACGATGATTGGTTGTAGTTCTCTGATATAGTACAACATATCCTCTTATACACGGTTCATCCCCGAATTGTACAGGTTTTTATGAGTAAAGAAAAGTACCTGTACAATTCGGGGATGAACCAAAAACTTAGAAAAAGTTAGGTCATTCAAATCTTTTTTTTACTTTTGCCACATAGACGTAGCAAATCATAATATGGATATGCAGTATTTTCTCCTTTTTCTTGGATTACTCTTCTCTTTACCAGCTTTTTCGCAAAAGGACTCCATTATGGTGTATGGCAATATTGCGGACGCTTTCACTGGTGCAATTATTGAAGATGGAACTATTGATGTATTGTCTCCCGATTCTACGGTACTCTTTCCAGGAGAATGGGCGTACAATATCGATGACGGTGTGCGGACAGCTTCGCTCTATTATTGTAAGGTTCCCGAAGAAGGCAACTATATCATTCGGCTTCAGCACCCCAATTATTTCCCGCTCTACTTTCCCATTACCGTAAAGTTGAGCGGTCGCAGCAATGGTTTTGTGGTAATTCCTCAAAAAGCCCTCATGCGTAAGTGTCCCAAGGAGCAAAAGCTGGGAGAGGCCGTGGTGAGGGCTACGAAGATAAAAATGGTAATGAAAGGCGACACCCTCGTTTACAACGCCGACGCCTTCCAACTTTCGCAAGGATCGATGCTCGATGCGCTGATTGAGCAACTGCCGGGGGCGCAACTCAATGAGAGCGGCGTGATCACGGTGAACGGCAAGCGGGTGAGCAGTCTGCTGGTCAATGGTAGGGACTTCTTCCGCGGCGACCCCAAAATTGCGTTAGAAAACCTTCCGGCCTACATGGTCAACAAAGTCAAGGTCTACGAGCAACAAAGCGACTTTGAGGAGATGACGGGTCTGAAGGAAGTGGAGCGGCCGCTGGTGATGGATGTCAATCTCAAGCGGCAATATTCCATCGGCTGGATTGCCAATGAGGAGGCTGCACGCGGCACGAAAGACAAGTACTTGATGCGACTGTTTGCACTGCGATTCTCTGACTTGTCACGCTTAGCGATTTTCGGCAGTATCAACAACACCAACGACACACGGCGTCCAGGAGCAAAGGGCGAGTGGTCGCCGTCCTATCTGCCGCAGGGCTTGCAAACGAGCAAAACGGCCGGAGCGGAATACAGTTACGAAAATCGCCACAAGACGTTTGAATGGACGAGCAATGTGGACGTGACACACACCAACAACTACACGCTCACCACCTACAACCATGAGAGTTTTCTGCCCACTCAGCGTTCCTTCTCACTCAGTCGTTCGGAAGCGAACAACCACACGACGTGGTTCAACACGAGTCATCGATTTTCTCTGAAAAAAGCGGTGCGACAATCAGGGCAAATCAGTTTCAACTACGATAAAAATACCAACGACGCCACGCAACGTGCCGGCGAGGTGGGCGTCAATCCGTTTGAGCTGGTGCCCAATGGAGAGGTGCTCGATGAGCTGTTTCGCCCAGGCAGCACGCGCCTGCAGCAGTTGGCACGCAACCGTCGCTATTCGCTGATGCGCGGCAATGGCGAGAATTGGCGCTTGAGTGCACCCTATCAATTACGTTGGAGTCCTTTTCAGCAGTCGGGGGTGAACGACTTCTTCTCTTTTAATTTCTCAGGAGTTTACGACCGACATCGCGCTCAGACTTTCGACCACTATCGTTTGGAATATCTCGGTGCGGGAAGTGGAACAAACGACTTCCGCAACCGCTATCGCAGTGCTCCCTCCCATCATTACAACTTCAATACGGAGGCATCTTATTTCATGCCCATTGGCGCGTTTTGGCCGACCTTGAGCTACAAATATTCGCAAGACTATCGTGATGCCAACACCAACTTCTACCGTCTCGACCGGCTTGCGGGATGGGGCGCCAACACCGACTTTGCGCCAGGTATGCTCCCCTCGGCAATGGCCGACATGATGCAGGCACTCGACGCGCCCAATAGCGGACGCTCGCGCTTGTGGCAGCGGCGGCATCAGGTGAGCCTGCGCTTGGAATATCGCACGAAGCATCAAAACCGCACTACAATAGCCTTCCAACTTCCGTTGCGTTGGGAACTGGAGCATTTGTTGTTCGACAAAGTCGGGCAGCACTTCGACCGAAATCGAACGCAGGCATTGTTTTCTCCGCAGGTCTATCTTCACCAACAGTTTCAGAAAGGAGAGACCAGTCATGTGTTCATCCTCAACTACTCGCTGTCACGCGCAATGCCCGACTTTATCTATGCCCTCGAATTGGAGGACAGTTCCAATCCGCTCTACATCCAAAGGGGAAATGCCCACTTGGTGCCAAGCACCACGCAAAACCTTTCGTTCACAATGAACACGCTGAAAAAGCATAGGAAACTCTACGACTTGAATCTGTCCTACCAACGTACTTCCAACGCGCTGGCCACAGAACGCACCTATAATCCTGCCACAGGAGGATATGTGACGCACCCGGTCAATGTGAACGGCAACTGGCGCACCGACGGCACTTTCAGCACCAATGGACAGTTTGGTGCGAACAAAGCTTTCGATTGGAGCAACCAGTCCTCTTTCTCCTACGACCATAATGTCGATATGGCCAACGTGGTCGGCAGTACCACGCATGAGTTGAGCACCATCGGTAGTCTTTATCTCCGTGAACGACTTTCGGTCAACTATTCGCAACGCGGTTGGCACTTGGGAGCAAAAGTGCAAGGCAGCTACAATCGCATGACCGGCCAACGCAGCGACTTCAAGGAGATCAGCGCGTGGGACTACAGTTACGGACTGACTGCACGCCTCCCCTTGCCGGGTAAGGTGGGACTGAGCACGGACTTCACCGTATTCAGCCGTCGAGGCTACACCGACACGCAGCTCAACACCAACCACTTCATTTGGAACCTTCGCCTCGAGCGCAGCATTCTGCACGGAAATCTGACCTTTGCTCTCGATGGTTTCGACCTGCTGCATGAGCTTTCCAACGTGACACGCACAGTCAATGCACAAGGCCGCACCGAAACCTACCACAATGTCATTCCTTCCTACTTCATGTTGCACGCCATCTATAAGTTCAACCTGTCACCTAAAAAACGATAAAATAAAGACAAGCAGGTACAATCTCTACTTACAAGATTCAACAGGCATGGTTATATATAATGTTTAGGTTCATCCCCGAATTGCGTTGGTACTTTTCTTTACTCATAAATACCTGTACAATTCGGGGATGAACCCTCTTTTTCTTTCCGCAATATCCTTAAGTTGGTATTGCGGTTTTTTGTTGAATCCTCACACAGCAAGTGTAGATGAGTGAAGAGGCGTACGAGTAGAAGTGAGTGCTGTGCGACACCTCGGGTGTCGGAAATGGGGATTGTTACTTCTCCCACGGGTTCGCCCTTCGGGCATTACCCGCGGTTACGCATGGTGTGTCCCCGCTGGGGACATTATTATTGCGTTCGAAAATACAATAAGGCTGTCAGTTCACATCCTTATTGCGTCAGCCAGCGCGCTTATTGTGTCAACCAGCGCGCTTATTGTGTGGGAGCTTACACCTAAGAAACGTTGAAATGAAGAGAGCTACAATCTCTTCTCCTGTAGTTTGATTTTTTGTTGTCACGTCGTCACGTTGTCACACTTTGCGGTTAAACACTTGAAATAATGAGTATTACGAGCGTAACAACAGTGTGACAACAAAATAGAACCACATGAGTTGTTGTCACGCATATAAGCGTTTGTCGTTCAGTATGTTTGAACGATCTGTGACAACGTGACAACAAAATGACGAAATTTTCAGGAGAGGGCGAGAAGCTATATTTATCATCGATATGTCTTGTTCTTTTCGTTCATATTTGCAGCAGAGGGCGAGAGAGAAAACCTCCTGTCGTGCGAACATATACTATTCCGAGAAAAAGGCGTATCTTTGTACGCAAAATCATAAAACAGATAAACAAACGATGAATTTCGTAGACGAACTCAAATGGCGCGGTATGCTCCATCAGATGATGCCGGGCACAGAAGAACTTCTTGCAAAAGAACAAGTAACGGCTTATGTAGGTATTGACCCTACGGCTGATTCCCTCCATATTGGTCACCTGTGTGGCATCATGATGTTGCGCCACTTGCAGGATTGTGGTCATAAGCCGCTCGCGCTTGTTGGCGGTGCTACGGGTATGATTGGCGACCCTTCTGGTAAGAGTCAGGAGCGCAATTTGCTCGATGAAGAGACTTTGGCGCACAACATCCGTTGCATCAAGGAGCAGCTCTCTCGCTTTCTCGACTTTGAGTCCGACGCTCCCAACCGTGCCGAACTCGTCAACAACTACGATTGGATGAAGGGTTATTCCTTCCTCAACTTTGTTCGCGATATCGGTAAGCACATCACCGTGAACTACATGATGGCGAAGGATAGCGTTCAGAAACGTTTGAACGGTGAAGCTCGCGATGGTTTGAGCTTCACGGAGTTCAGCTATCAGCTCCTTCAAGGTTATGACTTCCTCCACCTCTATCAGGAAAAGAACTGCAAACTGCAAATGGGCGGTTCGGACCAGTGGGGAAATATCACGACAGGTGCCGAATTGATTCGTCGCACATTGGGTTCTGAAAATCAGGTGTTCGCCCTTACTTGTCCGCTCATCACGAAAGCCGATGGACGCAAGTTTGGTAAGACAGAAAATGGTAATATCTGGCTCGATGCCAAGCGTACCACTCCTTATGAGTTCTACCAGTTCTGGCTCAATGTGGCCGACGACGACGCCGAACGCTACATCAAGATTTTCACTACGCTTTCTCAAAGTGAAATCACAGCCATCATCGACGAGCACCGTCAGGATCCAGGTTGCCGCACCTTGCAGAAGCGACTTGGCGAAGAGGTGACGAAGATGGTTCACGGTGAGGAAGAATACAAGAAAGCCCTCGAAGCCTCCAATATCCTCTTCGGAAAGGCCACAAAGGAGAACCTCCTCAAGCTCGATGAAGCTACGCTCTTGGCTGTCTTTAGCGGTGTGCCCCATTTTGAAGTGAGCCGCGCTGAAGCCCTTGATGCCAAGGCCGTTGACCTCTTTGCAGAAACCACCAAGTGCTTTGCTTCTAAAGGCGAAATGCGCAAACTCGTGCAGGGCGGAGGAGTGAGTCTGAACAAAGAAAAACTCGAAGCGTTCGACCGCACTATCACTGCCGACGATCTCCTCGATGGGAAATATCTCCTCGTGCAGCGCGGTAAGAAGAACTACTTCCTCATCACAGTGAAGTAAGAGAAACTTTCGTGCTCATCGAACCGGTTCAAGACACATTCAAAACATCTTCAAAGATGGACGAAAAAGAATTAGAAAAATATACAGTAGCGGCTGAAGCTGGCGATGCGTCGGCACAGTACAATTTAGGTGTTCTCCTGTCCGAGGGCGACAAGAAACAGCAGAAGAAGGCTTTTGCTTGGACGCTCAAATCAGCAAAGCAGGGCTTTGCCAAGGGGCAGAGTTTGTTAGCCCATTTCTATACCAACGGTATAGGCGTAGGTCAGAACCCCGATAAGGCTTATGATTGGTATAAAAAGGCGGCTATGCAGGGTGAAGCAAAAGCCGAACGCTTTATGGGTTTGGATGCTCTGCATGGTATTGTGGGCGAAAAAGATGTTGAAGCGGCAGCCGAATGGATTCGGAAAGCTGCTGCTCATGGTTCGGACGATGCCTCTTGCGACTTGGCGGGAATGTTGCTGCGCGGAGAGGGGATGAAGCAAGACCTTGATGAGGCTTACCGTCTCTTTGAACAATTGGCAGAGAAAGGTCTTCCTGCTGCAAAATATAACCTTGCCATCTTTTGTTTGGACGGCTATCCCAACGGGCGTGAAGCCCAGCGCGCTGTGCAACTCTTAGAGGAGGCAGCAGCAGGTGGAGTGCCAATCGCCAATGTCACACTGGCGCAAATCTATATGGAAGGCGTTGATGATGTGCAGCAGGATTTCGACAAAGCAACGGACAGTGTTGCGCCACTGCTCAAAACTGGACCTGCTCCTTTGAGGCGTATCGCCAAAGATGTGCTGAAAGAAATCGACCGCCTCGAGAGCGAAAAATAAGACAACAGAAGCTACTCAATAGCTTTTATACTTAATCGGACGAGTTAGACAGGTCAAGCCGGTCGGACTCGTCCGCTTTTTTCTTTTTATCTTATCTCAACAAATATGCGTACTTTCATTCTCTTCCTCTCCTTTATGCTCTCCCTCGTCCTTACTGCACAACCCGCACAAAACGAGTATCGCTGGGGGATGGCCTATTTGCGCTCGGAGCAATATACTGAAGCCGTTAAATCGCTCACAAAGGCGGCCGAAAAGGGCAATTCTGCCGCGGCGGTGCAGCTCGGTATGCTCTATCATCAAGGGCGGGGTGTGGAGCAGAACGATGAGCGCGCTGTTGAGTACTACGGGCGTGCAGCTCAGAAAGGTGACGCCAAGGGGCAGTACCTCTTAGCCAATATGATGCAAATGGGCATCGGCACGCCGAAAGATCCCGCAGCGGCAGCTTTCTATTACGCCAAGGCGGCGCGTCAAGGCAATGTGGAAGCCCAGCGCGAACTAGCGGAGATGCTCTATCGCGGCAATGGCGTGCAACGTGATCGCAAAGAGGCGGCACGTTGGTATGCCGAACTGGCGGCGCGGCCCGATTCCAACGCGCTCTTTATGCTCGGCGGGATGTACGAATATGGTGATGGGGTGAAAAAAGACTCGTTGCGGTCGATTGACTATTATCGACAAGCAGCGCGTTTGGGACATTCGCAAGCCATGCTGACTTTGGGCTATCACTACGCCTCCATGCGTCCCGACTCGGCTGAATACTGGTATCAGAAAGCAGCCGATTTGCAGTTGCCCGAAGCGCAATACAATCTGGCGCTGCTTTATTTCAGTCGCGGAAATGTTGCGCAGGGGCTACCGCTCTTAGAAGCCGCCGCACGTTTGCATTATGCTGAGGCGGAGAACAATTTAGGGAATCTTTATGCCGAGGGGCGTTATGTGGCGAAAGACCCTGTGCGTGCTTTTCAACTTTATAAACGAGCAGCAGAGCAACGGCTTCCCGAGGCGCAAAATAACTGTGGAAATATGCTCGAAGCAGGGGAGGGAACAGCTGCCAATCCTGCCAGTGCGTTGGAGTATTACGCCCGTGCAGCGGCGCAAAACTATGCTGAAGCGCAATACAACTTGGCGCGACTTTATGCCACGGGAACAGGAACTGCACAAGATTGGCAAAAAGCGGCTACATGGTTTGAACGTGCGGCTCAACAAGGCAAACCCGAAGCACAATACAATATCGGTATTCTCTATCTCCGCGGTCAAGGCGTCACCGCCGATACGGCAAAAGCTCACCACTATCTGCGCTTAGCCGCCCAGAGTTCCTCTCCTGTTGCCGCCGCCGCTCGCGCCCTTCTCAACTAATTTTGTTTTATCCAAGAATCCGCCCCATTTGATTTCCACTCAAATGGCGCTCTTCTTACACGCCACCAATAAATGCTCCTCTTCGCTGCAGGTGGTTGCAAACCAGTATTCGTCACCGCCATCTTTTATCTTGAGCCGCTTGCGGAGTTCTGCTACAGAAGCGGGGAAGTTGCGCACCGTTAAGTTGGCTTGGCGCACATCGCCCTTAAAAGCTTTTAGTTCTTGCTTGTTGAAATGGCTGTAGCGAACTACCTCGAAGATTCTACCTGGGAAGTTTTCGATGCATTTGTCGGAAGTATAGAGATGACTATTGGGATGGAATTTCTGCAAGCCGAAACGAACCGCCGGAAGTTTGTATGCTCCCGCTTTCAAGATGGCCGCATTGGGTTCGTAGAGGTAGCGGAGGGGGGTAGAGGCGTAGACGGGTAGGGCGGTACTCTCTTCGTCAGCGCGGAAACTAAATGTTTCTTCATCACAACAAAAGATAGTGGGCGAAACCACTTGTTCTTGCTGCATATTGAGCACCAGAAGGAGGTCTTTACACTCTCCGCGCTCCGCCACAATATGCACTTCTTCCGTACAATCCAACTGACTCATAGCTCGGTGAAGATCAAGCATGGGCGAAAGTTTCAGCATCACATAGCGCGCTTTCTCACGGAAGAGCGGGAGCAGTTCGATAACGTTCGGTTCGCAATCCTCCAACAGTACCGTTTTTCGCCCAGCAGCATCGCGGCGCGCAGGATCGAGAAAAAGCAAATCAACGGTGCTCATCGTGCGCAATAGTTCTGTGCCGTCGCCCGACAAGCAGCGAGCGTGTTTCAGTCCTAAGAGTGGGAAATTGTGCGCTGCCAGTTCTGCAAGCGTTGCGTTGCGTTCAATGTAAGTGGCCTCTCTGAAAAGCTTCGCCACGAAAGAGAAATCAACACCCAATCCGCCTGTGAGGTCTACCATCGTAGAGTCTTCGGGCAACAAACGTTCTACTACTGCCGCTTTGTAGCGTGCCGCCTTTTCGCCCGAGCACTGTTCCAACGCCAAGCGTGGCGGATAGCGAAGTCCGTCCACTGCCGCCCACGATGGCACTTTCGTGCGCAGTCGTTGCCACCCCTCAATCTGTTGCAGGATGTAAGCTGTATCGAGGTCGTTGCGCCCACTAAGTTGTAAAGCCAAGCGGGCAACATCGTCTGTGCGGTGCTCTCGGATGTATCTTTCTTCTTTCATACTGCAAAAGTACAGCTTTTTGTTAGAGCATAAAAAGAGAAGAGTCTAAAGCAAGAGGAATCCGAGCACTGCTCCTTATGGGGAGCTGGAGAGGGCTTTTTCTCTCACATTCTCTTGCAAAGTCTTTCTAAATCGCTAAATTCGCAACATTAAAAAATCATTCTCTCTATGAAGAAATCAGCACTTCTCCTTCTCTTCGTTTTTGCAGCTTGCACTACTTGGGCGCAGGTGGCACGCGAAGAAATCTTTGCCGATGCTCATCGCTCGGCAGCTAACTATTATGCCTATCCCACTCCGAATGCCAAACTGACACCAGCACCGAAGGGATACGAACCCGTTTATATCAGTGCGTATGCTCGTCACGGTTCGCGCTGGCTCATCCATCCAGAACAGTACACCAAGCCGCTGCAAGTCCTGAAGAAAGCTGCTGCGGCAGGAATGCTTACTCCTGCAGGGCAGCAGGCGCTTGTTGCAGTGGATAGCGTGTATCACATGGCGAACAAACGCTTCGGCGAACTCACAGAAAAAGGTGCGCGCCAACATCGCGGTATTGCACAGCGCATGTACAAAAACTTCCCCACGGTTTTTGCTGATGGAGCGGTGGTAGATGCTCGCTCAACGGTTGTCATTCGCTGTATCCTCTCCATGGCTAATGAGTGTTTGCAGTTGCAAGCGGAGAATCCGCGTTTGCGCATCAAAACGGATGCCAGCTATCACGATATGTACTATTTGAACGATGAGGACCAACCAGCCATTCAACGTTTCCGCCATAGCGACGCCATTAAGGCAGCACTCACCAAGGCTTGGGAAGAAAATGTGAAGACAGACCACCTCATGAGCGTTCTCTTTCGTGATGCAGCTTATGTTCGCGATAGTGTCAACGTGGCTTCTTTCGCCAATAACTTCTTTTCTGTGGCGGCTAATATGCAGAGTTGCGATACAAAGCTCGATCTCTACCGCTTTTTTACTCCAGAAGAGTGCTACGGCATTTGGAAATATAGAAATTTGGAGTGGAGCATTCGTTATGGCGATAATAGTCTCTCAAAGGGTGTGATGCCCTATTTGCAGAACAATCTCTTGCGCAATTTCTTAACCACGGCCGACAGTTGTTTGCAGAAGTCCGTACCAGGCGCAACGCTGCGTTTCGGTCACGACGTGGTGGTTCTCCCATTAGCCTGTTTGATGGAGCTTGGCGATTGTGGCAAACAGCAGGGAGGAGATGCCAATCTGTTGGCTGAAAAATGGCGCAATTATGAAATCTTCCCCATGGCGTGCAACATTCAATGGGTGTTCTATCGCAAAAAGAAAAGTAAAGACCTTCTCGTTAAAGTTTTACTCAACGAGCACGAGATGTCGCTCCCTGTTGCTACTACGCAAGCACCCTACTATCGGTGGGAAGATGTGAGAAAATACTATCAAGAAAAACTCTCACGCTTCCAAATCCCTACCGAAAAATAGCATTTTCTAACGCCTGCAACATTTGTTGTAGGCGTTTTGTAAACAAACTGAATGAAAAAAATATAAAAAAGTCTTTTATATTTATTATTTCTTTGCTTATCTTTGCGCCCAACAGATTACAAAAACTACAATACAATACCATATTACTTAATCAATATTCAATTACATGAGGAAAATTACTTCACTCTTGATGTGCTCACTATTTTATGCAGTGGGTGCATTTGCACAAAACTGGACGCCGAACGTAAGTTCGTCCACTGCTACAATGAAAGTAGCAACAAGTCGTGCAACTTCAGTGACCGCTGCTACAGCAGCAGACGACAATGCTCACTGGTACATCCTTACTCAGAAGCGTGGCGGCGAATCTGCTGCTTATGATGCTGGTAACGGAAAGACGCTGATGCGTCAATCCTCAACTTACACCGCTAGCTACTTTAATGCAAAGAAAGCAGCTGAGAATACCAATTTCTTGGTACGCTTTATTACGGCAGATAATGGTGCATACAATATTCAGTTTGCCAATGGCCGTTATGTTGCTTCTAATTTGACTTCTGGTGCAACTCCAGCCACATATAAGTTCTATCCTATCAAAGGTAATACTACAGGTGACTTTGGTTGGAATCTTACTTCAAATGGTTCTGATTTTAAGAACATTGTAGACAACAATGCTGCAGGCGGAACTGTCGCTTTTTGGAGTAGTGGAGAAGTAAAGAGCCTAGGTGGTAACAACGACTGGTTTATCTATCCCGTTACTTTTGTAGAGGAAGCTCCTTTAACTATTACTTATAATGTTGTAATCAATGGTGAAACAGTAGCTACGGGAACTTCAGAACAGTTCTCTGGTACTCCTGCCGCTTTGCCCGCTAGCTTGCAGAACGACTATTGCAGCTATACGCTCAGCAATGCAACAGTAGATGCTACACATACAACCATTACTGCTACTGCTACAAGCAATGCTCCTTTCCAATTCTCTGCTGATGCAGAACACGCTACTTGGTATTATCTCCAACTTCGTCCTGCAAGCAATAAGTCTTATTTGAGTGCTGATACTAAAGATAAGATGATGGGGCAAGCTGATAAATTCAATACAGCAGAATTCAAGTGGGCTTTTGTTGGTAATCCTTATGCAGTGAAGGTTATCAATAAAGCAACTGGTGATAATGCAGCTTTGGCATACGAAGGTGCAGTGAAAGTGGCTCGTCCTGGTAGCCCTATAAAGGTTGTTGCAGGTAGCTCTATGGCTTGGATGCTTTGCAAGAATGGTGATAAAGGTTTCACCCTTCGTTCAACTGAAAATGCTTCTTGCTATCTCCACAATCGTGTAGATGATGGTATCACAACGCTTTCTGCTTCAGAATGGGGCGGTGTAGCTTCTGATGAAGGTTCTACCTTCAAGGTGACAGAAGCTCCTCTTGCAGATGATTACAATGCTCAACTGATTGCTGATTTCTCTAGCTGGTTTGATGTTGAAACAACTCCTACCCTTAATACTTATTTCACGCTTTCTACTTCAGACTACAATACTCTTAAGGCTCAGTACACTACGCTGAAGACTACTTGTACTAAAGAGCAGTATGATGATTTTGCGGAAAAATTTGGAGAAGCTGTTATTGTTCCTGAAACCGGCTACTACTTATTAAAGAATACGGCGAGCGGAGGCAATTATGGTTATTTGTGCAGTGATGGAACTAAAGTTTATGCCAATGCTTCTGCTCCTGCAGTTAATACTGTAGTTTATCTTGAAAAGAATGAAAAATATAATTCTTATACTATCAAGATACAAGGAAAGTACATACAAGCAGCTGTTCAACAGACTGAAGTTACCTTAGGCGATACTCCTGTCCCCTTCTATCCGACAAGTTATAAGCCTGCCGTGATTGTTCTCTCTGCAACTCCCAATAATACCATGACTTTCCTACATTGTGGCAAAAATCAAAATTATGCAGTTGTTGGTTGGGGAGCTGGTTCTGAAGCCTCTCATTGGACTGTTGAAGATGCCAAGCCTTTCAACGTTTCTCTCAACGCTGTTAATGGCAAGAGCTATGCAACATTCTGCGCACCGTTCGGTGTAACTGTTGCTGATACTAAGGCTAATACGTTGAAGATGGATGCAAGCAAGAAGTTTGTTACTCTCAACGAAATCGCTGAAGTTCCTGCAAACACTGGTGTTCTCCTCGTGAACGAAACAGGTGCTACAACTGCTACCGTTACTATCAAGGATGACGCAACTGCAACAGTTGCCAACAATGCTTTGGTTGGTACGCTCGCTCCTCATGCAAAAGAAGCTGGTGACCTCTTCCTTGGCAACAACGAAGGTGTAGTTGGTTTCTACGATTGGGCTGGTACTTCTCTTGCTGCTAACCGTGCATACATCCCCGCATCAACAGCAGCTGGTGTTCGCGCTCTGCTCTTCGATAACACTACAACAGGTGTGAATGCTGCAACGCTCAACAACGCTTCTCAGAAGGTCTTCGACCTCCAGGGTCGCCGCGTTCAAAAGGCTCAGAAGGGTCTCTATATCGTAAACGGCAAGAAGGTTGTTCTCTAATTTCTAAATCTTAACAACTAAATAAAACGAATACAAATGAAGAAGTATGTCGTACCTGCTGTAAAGGCAATGAATCTCGAATTGGAGAATCTCATAGCAGATTCTTTAAAAACGGATGTAGGTGTAACGACTCCAGTAAATAATGGTGGTTGGACACGTGAAGATAACTGGAATGATTCCGATTGGTCAGAAGACGAGGAATAATCCTTTCATCTTTGAATAAATTGAGGGGAGAATCTCACAAGTGCTGAGATTCTCCCCCTTTATTGTATTTATAGCCTCCCTTACTGTCTGTATCTCTGTATTGCAAGCGCGAAGAGAGTATGTCTACCTTCCACGGGTTCGCCCTTTGGGCATCACCCGCGGTTACGCATAGTGTGTCCCCTCTGGGGACAGTGGGTGAGCACGTGGAGGCGTTTCGCCAGCCTCCGCCCTTGCATATCGCGTAAGTCTGTAGATGCTCATACCACCTCTCCTCCTCAGCAGCATCCACACAGAGAAACTCTCGCCTCCGGCGGAGGCGTACCATGCTTAACCGCGGGTGATGCCCGAAGGCTGAACCCGTGGAGAAGAGGACAGAGAGAACTCCGACGCCGGCGGCGTTGCACTGCAAGCGTTGAGCAACCGCATAAATCCACTCTCGCCTCCGGTGGAGGCGCACCATGCTTAACCGCGGGTGATGCCCGAAGGGTGAACCCGTGGAAAGAGGACAGAGAGAACTCCGACGCCGGCGGCGTCGCACTGCAAGCGTGGATGGAGAAACTCAGATGGGTAGAGGTGGCTGTTGTGCGACACCGCCGGTGTCGTAGGATGGTTTTGTCTACCTTCCACGGGTTCGCCCTTTGGGCATCACCCGCGGTTACGCATGGTGTGTCCCCTCTGGGGACAGTGGGTGAGCACGTGATCCGCTCCTGTCCCTCCTCTTCGTTTGCTTTACATCCCTATAGGATTAGTAATATCAATACGCAGACCCAGCGCATTGATCAAGCGGAAAAACAATCCTACGCCAGGCTCTACCACTCCATTCTCAATCTTAGAAATATAAGACTTTGTTGTCCCTACACGCAGGGCAAGTTCGCTTTGTGACACTTTGGCTTCCTTGCGTGCTTGAAGAAGTAGTTGTGCTGCATAGAAAGCCTTAGCTTCTTCTTCGAATTGCAAGCGTTCAGGGCTGCCCTCTTTACCATATCGTGATTCTAATATGGCATCATAGTCTGTGATGTTATTCTTTTTCTGCATAGTATTGTTCTTTTATTTTTAATGCCTTTTCTATTTCCGTGCTCGGTGTCTTCTGTGTCTTTTTCTGAAATCCGTTGAACAACACAACTATTTGTCCATCATCAAAAATAAAAAAGACACGATAGATGTTCCCATTAAATTCCGTGCGCAATTCGAATAGGCCTTCTCGAATGAGTTTGACAAACTTTGTGGAAAGCCGCTCTTGAGTTTTCAGAAGCTGTAAGCCATAATCAATCTTTCGTCGCTCTCCTTCGCTTAGCTGTTCGATAAAGTCTAAAAAGTATCTTTTATAAACTCTTATCTTTCTGTTCATAGGGCAAAGATAAAAAGAAAGTTTCCATATAACGCAACTTTTTATAGTTTATTAAGTATATGGGAAGAGTATTTTCTTTGAAGATGAGTAACAACTATACAGCTCCATTCTAGTCTCCGGCGGCGTCGCACTGCAAGCGTGGAGGGAGAAACTCAGATGGATAGGGGTGGCTGCTGTGCGACACCGCCGGTGTCGGAGAGTGGGTTTGTCTACCTTCCACGGGTTCGCCCTTTGGGCATCACCCGCGGTTACGCATAGTGTGTCCCCTCTGGGGACAGTGGGTGAGCACGTGGAGGCGTTTCG
>QWCW01000343.1_pt1 | contig 20593 bp, 20 predicted proteins | sample 1972691 | NCBI WGS metagenome assembly QWCW01 (sample SAMN09866698, study PRJNA288562) | Human oral metagenome isolate pre2_saliva, whole genome shotgun sequencing... | reverse complement strand
ATGGCAGGGAGCTGACAATGAGAACGAAGACGATTTTTCCGCTTGGGAAGACTAACAGAGAGTTATTAACAAAGAGAACTAAGTAAAAATGAAGAAAACGATGAAACGACATTCATTCATCACACGACTAGCGTCTTTAGCGGTCGTGTGTGGTTTAACATTAGCCTTTGCCTCTTGTGCAAATGATGATTTAGCACAGAACGGCAAAACCTCCACTGACGATAAAGGTTTAACAGCATTCAGCACTGGCGAACCTGCAACACGCACAACCATGGAGGCAGATGGCAAATTCTATTGGGAAGCAGGCGATAAGATTTGGGTAAAGGACGATAGCGGCAATTGGAAGCAAAGTAGCAACTCGCCAACAGGCAAAACAGCCTCTTTCAAGTTTTTAATGCCTGGTAAATACACTGCCAAATCTTCATACGAAGTGTATTATCCTGGCAAGAATGGTAACAAGGATAAGGTAACCATCTCTGCGAATCAAACGCAAACAGAGCCTAACACCACCGCTCACTTTGGTGTATCAGGCGATTGCGGTATAGCCAAGGCGGGCAACTATGGAAGTACATATCAAAATGGTTTCCCTTTGACAAACACTTCTGCCAGCTTAACAACCAATGGTGCTTACATGGTTATCAAGCCTGGCACACACACATTAAGAATACGTTACTGGGTAAAGGATGTTGCAACGAACATAGAGGGAACAATTACCAAGATCATTCCTTCTCACACCTTTGCAAAGAATGAATATGTCAACATGGAAGCTGATCTACAAGTTAAAAATTACGATGGCGACCATTATTACATGTGGGATGCTGAAAAGCAGTTTTGGGAAGGGTACGAATGGAATCAAGGTGGTAGTCAGCCTTTCCTTAATGGACAACAGAGCAGCAATGACTACGCCAAAAGCAGCAGCGATACCAACCACCGTTGGTACCACGAGGGAAATGGTCCTTTAAGTGCTACAAAATCATGTGCAATAGCTCCTAATGTCAATGAACTAGTTTGGTATGCCCTGAAAGGTGATCCTCATGCGGATAATGATGAATTATGGACAACCATGGGACATTTATATCAAGGTGGAGTATGGCTTAAGAAAAAAAACTATATAAACGGATTTAATGATAATAGTGCCCCTGACGGAATAGATTGGAGAACAAACGAAAAAGGTGAGGGATGGAGTATACCTGTTTCTCTTCCAGCAGCAGCAGATATAGATAAATACTTCTTTTTACCCCGTTTGGGAGCATATCATGGAGGATATTTCGGAGGAAATTTATACTATAGAATTGGTGAATATGGTTACTATTGGTCATCTAGTGCATTGTACAGCGATCGTGCATACTATTTAAGAATTATGAGTTCAACTATTGCTATATATCAATTCTATCGTTATGACGGGTATAGGGCACAGAAATTCTCGGATTTCGGAGATAATTAATGCGAAAAAAATATGACAAAAGAGAGCAAAAACAGCTCATTTGTAAGTAGTTGATAATCAAGAGTTTATAAATAGGGTACCAAAGTATGATACTTAGGGGGTCTAAGTATGATACTCAGGTACCCTAAGTATGATACTTAGGTACCCTCAGTCCCATACCGAGGGTGGCTCGAATAAAAAAATAATTTACATATTGTATTTGCTAACTTTAAAACATTGAGATTATGGCATTTTTTAAGAAAGTAAAGAAGAAGTTGACGGGGTTATGGTATCCGGAAGCGATAACCGTTGGGAAGCCCGTAACAACCGACCAAGTGGCTGACCGATTGGCATTGATTTCGACCGTGAGTCGTGGTGACACGTATGCTGTGTTGAAGGATTTAGGCGAAGTGATGGCGTCTTTTATGGCTGAGGGTCGCACGGTGAAGTTGGAAGGCGTCGGTACGTTTTACTACACCATCAACGCCGACAAGGGCATTGCGAAGCCGGAAGAAGTGACGGCAAAGCAAATAAAGAACGTCCGTGTCCGTTTTATTCCGGAGACTTCGCGCACACAGAGCAATAAGGTTGCCACTCGTTCGTTAGTTTCAGATAACATTTACTGGGAAGAGTGGAAAGAAGATAAGGAAAAGAAAAAGGAGGAGAAAGGAAAGACGGAGAAGGAGAATGAGAATGGAGGACCGCAGGTAGGATAGAAACAGCCTCACCCCCAACCCCTCTCCGAATGGAGAGGGGAGTGAAGACCACACTGGACCACAGGCAGGGTAAAAGCCCCCTCAAAGAAGCCTCCCCAAGCCCCTCCAAGGGAGGGGATGTCTTTGTTGGATATAGTTTGAAACAACTAGAGATATGTGAGCGGATTAAAGACATCCCCTCCCTTGGAGGGGCTTGGGGAGGCTTTCTTTTAGGAGGCTTTCTTTTTATATACCACGGGAGCATTTAAGGTTGATTCAGGATATCAATCGTTATCAATCGTTCTGTAATAAGACAATCGATTATATTAATTGTGAAATTAATGTCTTTCAAAACTAGTGTATTAATTTGGTTCTCTCGCTCTCGTGGTACGGCCTCACCCCCAGCCCCTCTCCTACAGAGAGGGGGCGCCTAACGGGGTGAGGCTTTTGTGTGAGACAGGAGGACACAGGTCTTGAAGACATAGTAACATAGAAACACAAAACTTTAGTAACATAGGCATAAGTAAGACAGAGTACCATAAGAACACAAGGTTATAGCAATATATTCTTATTAAAAAGATTGTATTATCGTTTGTTATTTCGTAATTTTGCAGGCATAAAGAAGTTACGAAGAATGAATACAATCTCCTTATTTGATAAAGATGTAACGTTAAATGCAGTGCTCTATATACTGGAGCACATGGATGGTGTATCTAATATGCATAAGATATTTAAGACGTTATATCTTGCAGATCGACAACATTTAAGCAAGTATGGACGAACCATAACAGGTGATGTCTATATTGCTATGGAATTTGGTCCAGTTCCTTCACGTACTGATGATATTTTCAAAGCAGTACGTGGTGATAGTTATTTTTCAGCAGGAGAATTGAAAAGCTATTTTGAGTTTATCAATCGTTACACCATTAAACCTTTAAAGCATAGTAACGTAGATTATCTTTCAGAAACAGATCTCGAATGTTTGGATAATGCCATTAATTTCTGTAAGGATAAGTCATTTAATGAACTTACAGACTATACGCATGATTTTGCTTATAGAAATACGGCACGCGATAGGGAAATGTCCTTTAAGGATATATTGCGAGAGGTAAATGATAGTGAGGAGTATGTTGACTACATAGCAGCAAAGATGGACTTAGAATGTAGTGTGAAATGATGGGTTGTTTTTAATGGATAAGACAACTTTCTTATATTGAGGGGATCTTTTTGTTTCTAATAACTCCCCAACGGAACTGCTTCTTTAGGAAGGGTCCGTTGGGGTGGGGCTTTTTATAGGTTGATACGAATGCCACCGATAACCCATGTGCTGGGTTGAGGGACGTTTCCATAATCAAGATAATGCGTTCCGAAGAGGTTGTTAGCCTCCAGATAGGCAGTCCAACTCTTATCATTCCAACTTAATCTAGCGTCCATTACGCCGTAACTTCTGTATTTGTGACGTTGATTATTTACGTCCAAATAGCTGCCCATACGGTGTTGGAAGCGATAGTTAAGACCGAGGTCAAGATTGCGCCAAAGGTTCATTTGGAGATTACTTACCACCTTATTCTTTAAGTATTCGAGGGCATATTTGCTCACGATACCTGCTTGCTCTGTCTTATCCTGGTTGATGTAACTATAAGCAACACCGAACTTCTTAAAGAAACGTTGCGATGGGATGAGCTGCAGAAGATTAAAGTCAAGTGCCATCTCTGCCCCGAAGTCGTTGATAGTTCCAAAGTTAACACTCTTCCAAAGTGGTGCTCCGCTGGCATCTAAAGTCCCATCATTGATCCAGTCGATGAGGTTCTTATGATGATTCCAATATAGGCTCGCCTTGGCAGTAACACCCTTAGTTTCATATTTAACGCCTGTTTCTAATGCTGAAAGTTCCTCTGGTTTGAGGTGCTTATCAGCCTTATGTCCGCCTACTGAATAGAACAACTCCGTTACAGAAGGCATACGAAGAGATGTGTTGTAAGAGGCATATAACTTCCATGCTTGTCCAATGCGATAACTTGCGTCAATGCCTGGGTAAACACGCATGTGCATATCAGCCTGTGTGTTCTTAACGGCTATTAAACCCGCAGATAATGTGAATCGGTCAAGGATGAGATTGTGTTCAAAGACGAACTGGATATTCGTCCTGTTTAGACCAACGGTGTAGTCTCTGTCCGTACCATGTATGTGCTTAGGCTTAGCAAGTGGTTCGCCAAGGTTACCACTGACGAGATCTTCATTGCGAATCTCGGCTCCTACGGCCGTTCTTCCTAGTTTCCAATCAAAGTAAGTATTGAGGTTTACACCATAGACATCCGTGCGGTGATAATTGAAAGGATACTTGTTTGCAGCGTTTCGGAACAGTTCGAAGCGATCCATACTACGGTTCCAATAGATGGCAGGACGGATGTGGAAACGCCCTTGCAGATTCTCTGCTTGTATGGCAGTAAAGGTTTTGAAAGTGTGTTCGAACTGGTCATCATATTTCGTCGAGTAGAACGTGTTAGAGCCAAAGTCCTTGATACTCATACCCGCGTGCCACTGAACTCTAACGTCGTTATCCGTGTAATTGCCTTGATAGAAAGCCTTACCTGTGCGATAATCAGCATTCAGTTTGCCTGCTTTGTTACGAAGATAACCATCACTGCGGGTATATGAACCAGATAGCTGATTGTTCCATTTTCCCTTTGATAAGTTCGCTCGCATACCAGCACTAAGATAGCCATAAGAGCCGCCTTCGACGTGTGCGGAGAGACTTGATAGTGGTGGAGTTTGGGTTACAATGTTTATAGCACCTAATAAAGAAGACGTACCATAAACTCGTGCAGCAGGTCCTTCAAGAATTTCTATGCGCTCGATTTCACTAATATCAACTGGGAAATCGAAGGCGTTATGACCTGTTTGTGCATCACAGATATTGATGCCGTTGAGAAGAATTGTGACTTGTTCGGAGTTGCCCCCACGTATGCTTACGTCTGTCAAAGCCCCTAGAGGACCCTTTTGTCGTACATCGACACCGACGGCATACTTCAATAAGTCATTCACACTCTGTACTGGCGCCGCTTGGATCTCCTCACGACTTAGTACAGTTACCATTCTCGCTTGCTGACTAACAGTCAGTGGTGCGCGTGTTCCTGTGACGCTTACTTCATCCATCATCACGCCTCGGTTGGTTACAACTGAGTCCATTTCAGCCTTTTCAGCATTAACGCTAATGCCTTTGGCAGTAGCATGCTGTAAGGTAGCAACACTCAGTACACCAATCAAAACCTCCTTACCAAGAACAGCAAAGAGCGAGTAGCCGTGATTAGAGAAGTGCTTAAACTTCAGGACACTGCGCTTTTCAAAAGTTGGTTTGTACATAATATAATTAATAAAAAACGCCAGTTGTAAGTTTGTTAACAGACTGGCAAACGGGTGCAAAAGTACTAAATCTTTTTGTAACGGCAATGTTTAATCGATGTGAATGTACTTTTCTGCAATAAAGAGAGATAAAAGTAAGGTTGTTATAGTGCTTATATTCCATCTTTTTAGTACTTTTGTAGGCAATTAATTCTCAGCACCGACAAACTATTAATTGCACAATGAAAGCATTACGTGATCGTATTTTAAAGGATGGTAAGTGTTATCCTGGAGGCATCCTAAAGGTAGACAAGTTTATTAATCATCAAATGGATCCTAATTTGATGAAGCGTATCTGTGTGGAATTCATACGTAGATACGCCTCAACGGAGATTAATAAAATCATCACAATAGAGGCTAGTGGCATTGCACCAGCTATCATGATGGGGTTCTTACTAGACCTTCCTGTTGTCTTCGCAAAGAAGAAGAAGCCTTCAACAATGACCGATATGCTGTCGACGACAGTGTTTTCTTTCACGAAGCAACGTGAGTATCATGTAGTAATATCCAAAGAATACCTAGGAGAAGGCGATAAGGTGTTGTTCGTAGATGACTTCCTTGCCTACGGAAATGCGGCTAAAGGTATCATAGACTTGTGTAAACAAGCAGGCGCGGAACTAGTTGGTATGGGTTTTATTATCGAGAAAGCATTCCAACATGGACGTGATGCAATAGAGCAAGCAGGCGTTCGCTGTGAGAGCTTAGCAATCATTGAATCGCTTGAGAATTGTGAGATTAAGATGAAAGAAGATTAAAAAAGGTGGGCATTATGTGTCCACCTTTCTTATTTATAATCTATTTCATCTATACAAAGATTCAATTAAGTGTGTTCTAAAGGACATATAACTCCACCTTATTATATTATAGTTTAAAAGTAAAAGAATGGAAAAGTCGAAAGAACTTATCTATGGTTTGAATGACAAACCACCCCTTCGTGAAACCTTATTTGCGGCTTTGCAGCATTTATTAGCCATCTTTGTGGCTATTATCACGCCTCCACTCATTATCAGTTCGGCGTTGAAATTTGACTTAGAGACCACTGGCTTCCTTGTATCTATGTCTCTTTTCGTGTCAGGATTAGCCACCTTTATTCAGTGTAAACGCTTTGGTGCATTAGGAGCAGGGCTTCTCTGTATTCAGGGAACATCCTTCTCTTTCATCAGTCCGATAATTGGTGCTGGAATGTTAGGTATGGTTGGCGGAAAGATGAACGTTGAAATGGGTTTGAGTTACATCTTCGGAGCATGCCTTGTAGCGGCTTTTGTGGAGATGATAGTGAGTCGTTTACTCCCTTATACACGTAAGATCATCACGCCATTAGTGTCTGGTATTGTTGTTTCCCTCATTGGTATGTGCCTCATTAAGGCTGGTATCAATTCGTGCGGAGGTGGTCAGTCGGCTATAGATGCTGGTACTTTCGGTTCCATGCAGAATCTAGGTTTAGCCTTCTTAGTACTTGTCAGCATTATATTCTTTAATCGTTCAAGCAACAGATTCCTACGAATGGCATCCATCGTGTTGGGCTTGTTGGTTGGATGTATTGCTGCTTACGCCCTTAACATGATTGACTTTTCACGCATAAGTGGTGCTGGAACGCTGAATATACCAACCCCCTTCAAGTATGGACTGCACTTTGATTTAGGTTCCATCATCGGTCTTGGACTTATCTACTTGGTTACTGCTGTTGAAGCCTTCGGCGATATTACAGCTAACTCATTGATATCTGGCGAGCCAGTTGAGGGTCCTGTATTCTTGAAGAGAGCACAGGGTGGAATCTTAGCAGATGGTTTTAATTCTTTCCTAGCCGCTGTCTTCAATAGTTTCCCTAACTCCATCTTTGCTCAAAACAATGGTATGATACAATTAACAGGCGTTGCCAGTCGTTATGTTGGATATTTCATTGCAGCTGCCTTGGTATTATTAGGACTCTTCCCAGTAGTTGGTCAGCTCTTTTCTCTTATCCCTGATGCCGTCTTAGGAGGTGCCACTCTCCTCATGTTTGGTACTGTTGCTGCAGCAGGAATCCGTATCATTGCTTCAACGAAGATAACTCGTAAAGCAGTATTGGTTATGGCAATCAGCTTTGCAATGGGCTTGAGTGTAGAGTTAGTGCCCGGTATTCTCGATAAGATGCCAGACCTCATTAAGAGTATCTTCTCAAGTGGTATCACCACAGGAGGTCTCACCGCCATCCTCGCCAATGCGTTTATTCGTATTAAAGAGTAGGCATTTATTATTTTTTATCATCGTTTCGGTGCGTTTTCCTTATAAATGTTTATCTTTGCAGATAATGTTGAGGAGAACGCACCGATAGCGTTTCCTATTAGGGAAGAAAATATATTTTAAAGACTATGTCGATACAGAATAGAAAGCGTAAATTTACTAAGTCAATCGCCTTTAAGGTACTTTGTGGACTGGTGATACTCATTCTTTTAGGGATAGGATATAACTTGGTTGTTGCCGATGATGATAGTCCTTTGAGCGAAGAAGAGCAAGAGGAAGAACAGCAACGCACTGCAGATAAGGACACGATAGACATTGTTGGCGATTATTTATGGCCTAATGCAAAGCCTTCAAAGAGTGATTTAACGACCAATGATGATAAGGATAAGACTGCAGATGAGGCTAAGGACAAGACTGACAAGGCTGATAAAGCTAAGGGAAAGGAAAGCACATCCCATCAAGAAAGCAATGAGGCGCCAATGGCTGCACCAGCTTCTCCTGCCCCAGCAACGCCTGATCCAGAACCTTCCAGTAAGTCTTCTGCACCTACGATAGAGAAGATGAATGCACCAAAGGTCGAACGATTAGATTAAAGAAGACGTATATTTCAATTAGAGAGAAAGTGAGGTTCTATCATGAAACGATTGTTTTTATGTTTGTTTTCGGCGCTCCTAATGATAGGATGTGCAACGACTTATTATGATTCTGATGGCAAGCCTGTATCTAAGGAGACGATGGCTCAACTGAAAGCTGCTGCTGTCAAGGCTCATTTAGGCGAGCATCGTTACCGCATCTTCATGGATAGAATGGAGCCAATGAGAGGTCCTTCCATCTATTTACAAGATGATTGGGGCATTGAAGTAAGCGGTGATTCGGTTGGTTTATTCCTCCCTTATGTGGGTAGAGTGTACCAGATTCCATACGGTCGGGGCGGTGGCTTGTCCCTTGTTTCGCCTCTTTTGAGTTACAAGGAAGAACCTATTAAGGGTGGTAGACGTATTTTTATGACCACTCGCAACGATTATGAAAGTTACCAGATAGTCTTGGAAGTGTTCGACAATGCGACAGCCTCCTTGCTTGTCAACCCTAGTGGGAAGGATGCGATACGCTTTACTGGTGTGATGGAACTCAATGACAGTTTTACAGTCAAGAATGGTAAACCTGTGAAGAAACGCCAAGTATCATTTATGAACTTATAATATTTGGTGGAAAGAATACCATCCTGTCTCTGCTCATTTACTATTTTGGTAAGGTGCAGATGACAGGATTTTTTTGTTTTAAAGATGTCTCTCTTTATGGGAAGAAGTTATCTTCTATGATTTTTCCTGTCAAATTGTAATACGCATAGAGGATAAGTTCTCATGTTGGATTGACATATATCAACTAAATGACAATATGCTAATTGTTGTGCATGAAACCCTTAATAATAGTATAGTTCGCTTTCTTTTCAAAGCTATTTAACGCTTATTTCTTCTCTTTTTGTTATTCTTTTTGCTCTTTACTAACAACTAAGAAGGCGGAAAAAATAAGTTGAAAATACCCTTTATAATATTTGGTTGTATCATAGTTTACTATTAATTTTGCTCATAGAAAACGAATAATTAAAGACCTAACAACAATGAAAAAGTTCTTTTTAGCAGCTTTTGTCTGCCTGATTTCAGCAACATCTTTCGCTCGTGAAGGTGTGACAACAACAGTAGTATCACGTGATACAATCTTCTACAATCAAGCGTTACGATCAGTGAAAAGCTCTGAGAACGTTGCTTACTATCGTCTTCTTGCAAAAGAAAGCTATAAGGGTGTAGAGCGAGACATCTTCCAGGACTTCTATCCAGATGGTCAGAAGCGTTTGGAGGGTGGCTATTCTTTCCTCGACTTAGGCAATGATGCCAACACAGTTCTTGATGGTCATGTAACCGCTTATTACCCTAATGGCATGGAGAAGTGGCATTGCAATTACAAAGATGGTAAGCGTGAAGGCTATCTAACGCTGCACTTGCGTGATGGAAGTATCGGTGTTGTGGCTTATAGAGAAGGTAAGAGTCGTTTCGACTACATGACGATTACGCACCCTGATGGTCGAATGGAAAAGGTTGGATTGAAGCACTATTCAAGTCTGATCCAGTAAGAGTTACCTGTCAGAGTTTAGTAATTACAAGCCTCCCCAAGCCTCTCCAAAGGAGGGGATGTGGGTTATTAAGATGTAATGGAGGTATGAAAAGAATGAGTAGCGAATTATAATTAGATTTAACAAGAGGCTCTCTTTGATGTAAAGAGAGCCTCTTTTCAACTGCAAAAGGGCGTCTCTTCGATATGAAGGAATGCCCTCTTCAAATGGAGTATCTTTTATCTTTCTGCATAGCCCCTTGTTTGTTGCTAAGGAGACGTGGTCTCTTTCTATGTCTTATACATAAAGTCATAAATTATTTCAGTCACTCTTTCCTTGCCTTCATGTGTAAGATCAGGAAGAGTGAAGAGCCTTCCTTTCGTTGTATAAATTATCTGAACGACGAACGGAACGAAGTGGTAATTATAATCGTTGACGCCTTCTATCTCATCAGCTGTTACTTCGATGTACTTACAACGGAGGCAATCATAAAAGCAGATGTGGTCTCCTTTGATGGAAAGATAGTCTTTCTTCCATAATTTCTGACATGTAATAAAGAGCTTGAAAAGCCAATATAAGATACCAAAACCAGTCATCCACAATGCAAGAATAAGCATTAGAGGATGAGATGCATCTGCTCCTTTGTGTCCAAAGAAGAACCATATACAAAACAAAACAGGGATGGGTGCAAGCAACGTGTCGATGAATAGCAATGGACTATACTTGTATTTGATAATCATATTAGAACTGCGTGTAAATGAAAGGTTGTATGCTATGCTGACTGAAGTTGATGACTAATTGCAGAACAAAGGCGAAGATAGCGAGCTTCACTAGCCATGGTGAACGGATGAACTTCGTTAGTAACCATTCATAATCAGCCTCTTTAATGCTGTGAAGTTCCAAACTAATGAGTACAACTGCCGTCCAGAGCGGGTATTCTAATAGGAATGCGTAAGCATCACTCAGCCTAGTTGTTTGAATGATATTCGTTATTAATGTCAGAGCAGAGTCCATATTAGGGGCACGGAAGAATATCCATGCGAGTGAAATATAGCCAAAGGTGATGCTCCAACAAGCAACTTTTATAGGCTTGGAATTGGGTATCTGCTTCAGACCATTGTTGTTGCAAAACTTGTGAACGACAAGTCCTATACCGTGCATAACGCCCCATACGATGAACATCCACGATGCCCCATGCCATAAACCAGCAATAATCATGACAGAGAAGCTATTGAGGTAAGTACGAACAGTACCCTTTCTGTTACCTCCAAGAGGGATATATAGGTAATCGCGAACCCATGTTGAAAGTGCAATATGCCATCTATGCCAGAACTCAGTGAGGTTAAGACTTTGGTAAGGGAAGTTGAAATTGTCCTTTAACTCATATCCCATCAGGGCAGCAACACCAATAGCTAGGTCGCTGTAACCCGAGAAGTCGCAGTAAATCTGCACCGAGAAGCCCAGCACACCCATAAGATCTCCAAAGCCATTCTGCACTGCTGGCGCATCAAACACTATGTTGTTATATTGCGCAAGATAGTCTGCTATGAGTGCTTTCTTTATCAATCCGCAGACAATCAACCACAATCCTTTATAGACAAGGGCACTCTTGATATTCCTTTTAGGGGTTTGAATCTGTGGTAATAATACTTCAGCGCGGGTGATAGGACCAGCAATGAGGAGAGGAAAGAACGTCAGATAGAATGTATAATCAAGTAGTTTAGCTGTCTTGGGATACTGCCCTCTATAAACATCCACCGTGTAGCTGATGGCTTGGAAAGTAAAGAAAGAGATACCAACAGGCAAGAGTAACTTCATAGGAGAGAAGTTACTGCGGAGCAGTTCATGGAATATTTCAAGGGTGAAGTTCGTGTATTTATAGTAGAGTAGGGGTATCAACTCTGTGAAAATGGTAATGGCTAAGCCCGTCTTACGCAACTTTCCATGTTTTAAACGCATCATAGAATGGGTTAGATACCATGATACAAATGTGGTGAAAGGCAATAGCCACATCAAAGCACCATTTGCTTTGAAAGCGAAAAAGAGGCTAAAACAAATGACATAAACCTTTGTCCACTGCTGACGATAGGGTCTAAGGGGAATGTAAAGAGCAAAGAAAACGAGGAAACAAGCCATGAATGACAGCGTACACAACGACCAGTTCTTATCTTGTGAGGATAAGAAATCAAGGAACGTGGATGTTAGCTGCGATAGTTCTGTCATGCTTCTATAATTCTTTCGCTTATTTTTCTTTTATGTATTAAAAGCCTTCAAATGCTGGTTGTAACAAACTTGTGTTTGTTGCCTTGTGATGTGCTTTAGGGGATTTGAGCTGCAATGGATTGTCACATTCATTACTAGCAATAAATTTTGCAGCCGTATCCATCCAATAAGCAGCAGCCTCCCATGTAGGGTGATAATGGTCACTTCCTCGCTTTAATTTTAAGTGTCTACTATCGAAGAAATGCCCTGCACCTACTCTTTCTCTGATGATGTCATTGATACCAGTATCTCCATTCCAATCCGAAGGACTGATCCAAACGAAAGGAATATCGCCTATCTTCTTAACCATCTCACTAACATATTGTGCCCTGTTAGCGAGGTCGTTGATGAATAACTCATTACTTCCAAGACAGATAAGGATGTAGGTTGGCTTGTATTTAGCGATATAATGTTCCAGAGTATGCGTCGTTCCCCATCGTTCAGTGGATGAGCTATACCATATAACAGAGTATAGTTTGTGCCCATTCTCACCTGCGTAATCACCCAAGCGACGTGACAGTCCCTCCACCATAGAGTCTCCTATGAAGAGAATTGTTTGGTTTCGATGAATTGTCTTAGACTTCTTCTTGTGTTCTTTCAGTGGTTCTTTAGGAGATTGGAAGATACTTGTGAGTGTTATCTTCCTTATTGTGTAGCTGCCCAAAGTAATCTCTTTTGGAGAGAAAGCATAGGCTATGATGGCTGCAAGAACTACAGCCATCAATAACAATGATTTGATTTGGGCATACATAAGAGCTGCTTTACTTTAAGTCAATCTCTACGGGACAATGGTCGCTACCCATAGTCTCTGTATGAATCTTAGCGTCTACCAATCGATCTCTCAAGCGCTCGGAGATAAGGAAGTAGTCGATACGCCACCCCGTATTCTTCTCCCTTGCACGGAAACGATACGACCACCAAGAGTAGGTTACTTGCTCTGGATAAAGCGTGCGGAAGGTATCTATGAATCCATTATTCAATAGTTGGGTCATCTTCTCACGCTCTTCATCGGTGAAGCCAGCATTTCGGTGGTTTGTTTTAGGGTTCTTTAAGTCGATCTCCTGGTGCGCAACATTCATATCACCACACACTATGACAGGCTTAATCTCATCTAGTTTGTGTAGGTAGGATTGGAAGTCCTCCTCCCACTTCATGCGATATTCCAATCGACGAAGCTCATCTTGCGAGTTCGGTGTATAGACAGTTACGAGGTAGAAATCGTCCATCTCTAATGTAATAACACGTCCCTCATGGTCGTGCTCATCAATATTAATACCATAAGTAACGCTTAATGGCTTATGTTTTGTAAATATCGCAGTACCTGAATAACCCTTCTTATCTGCGTAATTCCAATATGATTCGTATCCAGGAAAGCTTAAATCAAGCTGACCAGCTTGCATCTTCGTCTCTTGCAAACAGAAGAAATCAGCGTTAAAGTCCTTGAATTGCTGCTCAAAGTCTTTGCCCACACAGGCACGAAGACCATTTACATTCCATGAAATCAGTTTCATATATCTTCCTTTCTATCGTCTTTAATGTATTATTAACTCTTTTGTTGTGATTCAAACTCAAATGTTATAGGCAAGTTGTAGTCGGTGGATAGGGGAGTGAAACCACCTCTTCCATTATTCTTCTTCAAGTCTCTAATGGTGAAGTTAAAGTGCATCTCTTGTGTAGGCATTGCATAGAAACAAGAGAAAGGCAAGGAGCCTCCTGTACCAATAACCTCTACCTGTTGTCCATCGAGATTGATGGTGAAGCTGAGTTTAGCTGATGCACTGAAGAAAATTATTTGTTCCTGTGGCTTAAAACTCGTTATAATGACTTCCAGTTTACCATTCGTAGCATTCAAGAGAGCTTGATATAACTTTGAAGAGTGGTTCTTTACGCCAGCAGCAAGTTCGTCACCATTGATGTTCTTAACGCTGATTACCTCCTTATTAGCTGTCCATGTCGCATTCTTTGAACCCAAGTCACCATTGCTATTACTCAGCTTTACAGTACCAATGTAATTGCCATTGATGTTCTGATAGAGCTGTTCAACATTAATACTTGGTGTATCTTTCTCCTTAGAACATGCTGTAAAGAAGTTGATTGTAACGATTGCCACGAATGCTAGTGTGGCTACTTTTAAGACTTTACTCATAACTTTTCTCCTTTTAAATATTAGTCGTTATTATATCCGTTTGGTCTCTCCACGCAGTAAGTTCATAAACTCATTGCGGGTTTTACTTGATTCGAACACACCACTATAAGCACTTGTTGTGGTGATAGAGTTCTGCTTCTCCACACCACGCATCTGCATACACATGTGTTTCGCTTCGATGACTACCATCACACCTTGTGGCTTCAACGTATCATTGATACATTGCATAACTTGTTCGGTGAGGCGTTCCTGCACTTGAAGTCGGTGAGAAAATATATCGACAACACGTGCAATCTTACTCAAACCTGTGATCTTTCCGTTTGGAATATACGCCACATGCGCCTTGCCATAGAATGGAAGTATATGGTGCTCACACATCGAGAAGAAGTCAATGTCCTTGACTATCACCATCTGGTTGTACTTCTCTTCAAAGAGAGCATCCGTTAACACCTTATGAGGATCTTGTGTATATCCACGTGTAAGAACCTGCATTGCCTTAGCAACTCGCATGGGTGTTTTCTCCAAACCCTCCCTTGCTGGATCCTCACCAAGGAGTGTTAGTATTTCTTTATAGTGTGCCGCGAGTTCGTCTAAACCATCACGGAATTGTGCTTCTGGGGTCATATTATGTTGTTTCTGATTATTGCTGTTTGTGAGGTGGGCTTATAACCCTATTTAGGGTATTGCCCGATATGTTCGTTAGGGTAGAGAGCTTTATCCATATAAGGGCGTAGCCTGTTACCCTAGTAAGGGTGTTGTTTGGGTGTATATATAATATATAAGGTGTGACTACATTTAGTTGTCTAAAAATGATGACGTCTTCACACTAACCATCATGCGTATAACATTCGCCTGTGAAAAGCCTTCTTTACGCAACTTCAACATTACTTTTTTAGCAGTGTTATAGTCTGTGAAGTTACCAACGAGGCACATCCAACGTGGCGGATAGAAGTGAACATAGATGGGCTGATTGGGGAATAACTCTTTAGCCGTTTGTCCTGCTTTGTCTGCTAGTTGGTGAGCTACACGCGTGTTACCACCACTATAAGCCTGAACACGGAATCCCCTAACCTTTTTAATGCCTTTCTTTACACGTTTGGTTACAATTTGTTTGCCATTGTCTATATCATCAAAAGTTGGATCATGAGGCCTTCTTACTAACCGTTTCACTAGCTTAGTTCCAACTTGTCTAACGGGCTGTAAAGTGTTATTGTCAGGTCTTGCAATCTCTGGTTTATGGTCGTTTAGCTTAGGAACAGACAGTTGTCTACTGTCTAGAGTCTTAATCTTTGAGCCTATTGACTGGCGTGATTGCTCACGCTGACTCTCTACTTTCTTGCTTTCTTTATTAGCTTTCTTTGCTGTTTTCTTACCATTGACTAATGCATCAATATCGGAACTCTGCGTTACAGTTACCGAACTTTGAGCATAAGTTGTTGTAATGGTTGTCAGTATGAGAACTATGATTGTAAGGAGTCTTTTCATGTCTTTTATTCTAATTGAAAAGTGATGAGAGGATCACGGAACGTGATACCCTCTCATCATTAATATTTGTATGGATTACTTCTTCCAAGCATCAATGATACCCTTGAAATCAGCTGCCTTCAATGAAGCACCACCAATCAAGCCACCATCAATGTCAGGTTTAGCAAACAACTCTGGTGCGTTGCTAGCCTTACAGCTACCACCATAGAGGATAGAAGTGTCCTCTGCTACTTCCTTACCATACTTCTCTGCAACGATAGAACGGATGTAGGCTAACATCTCCTGAGCCTGGTCTGAAGTAGCTGTCTTACCTGTACCGATAGCCCAGATTGGTTCGTAAGCCAAGATAATGCTCTTCCATTCCTCTGCTGAGAGGTTGAATACTGAACCTTCCAACTCTGCCTTTACTACCTCGTTTTGCTTCTCTGCCTCGCGCTCTTCGAGAGTCTCACCACAGCAGAAGATTACCTTCAAACCATTAGCAAGAGCTAATTGAACCTTCTCTTTGAGGATCTCTGCTGTTTCTCCATAGTACTGACGACGCTCAGAGTGACCAAGGATAACATATTGTGCACCTGTGCTCTTTACCATTGCAGCTGATACTTCACCTGTGTAAGCACCCTTCTCCTTGTCTGCACAGTTCTCTGCACCAAGTCCAACAACGCTTGAATCTAACACCTGAGCAACACTTGCGAGGTGAATGAATGGGGTACAGATAACAACATCACAATTAGGTTTCTCTGCCTTGAGTGACTCGTTAATCTCTTTTGCTAGCTCGACACCTTCCTGCAAGGTCTCGTTCATCTTCCAGTTACCTGCTACGATTTTCTTTCTCATTTGTTTTTTACGTTTTAAAAGTTGATATAATTTATTTGATTGTTCCTTTTGCTTCACCCAATCTTCCTTTTGTTTGAGCCACTCTTCACGCTTCCTTACCCATCTTGTCCATGACCAAATGCGGTCGGCGGCAATAAGGAATGACAAGGGGAAGATGTAGCACACAATGATGAGCATAATCTTTGTCCACGTGTTATTAGCCGGTTCGCGCCCTATTTCTATGAGGGAGAGTGGGGCATTGAGCTCGGCTTGTTTGGGCAAATCGTTATGACTCCATTTATTGATGATAGTACCTTTGTAGAGCAGTACCAAGCCTGGATTACTACGAATGATGGTTTTTAGTGTTGTGCCGTCAGTCGTATAGAAAGGATATTCCGCACCTGTAATGTCCCTCCAATGCTGTACTGCCTTATCTGTACTAGCTGTCAATCCATAGAATCCATAGCCGTTCTCCTTTGCATATTCGTAGATAGCATCAATGTCGCCAAAGTTACTATCGTCAGCCATTTCCAATACAGGAGCAATGAGTAAGAAGGTATATCCTTTATGGGTCAAGATACTATCCGTAATATCGTTCCCTGTCTGTTCATTCGTGATAGAGAAATCGTGTATGGGTGGTTCATACCCTTGCTCAAGTATCTCTTGGTGTGTATCTTTAAATACCCACGTAGAGTCATTATAAGGGTAATTATTCTCATTGAATTCCTTTGTTACACCATTCTTCTCACAGATAAAGGTTGTCTTATAGGTTGTTTGTTTAGCCCCCTTGGGAATCTCCATACCCTTTTTGATGTTCTGTCCGATATAATAAGGACGGAAGTCAAAGATGGGCAGATGATAAAGACTCAATAGTGACGCAATACAGATAAAGACAATCGTAAAATAGAAGGCTATCCACTGATTTGTCTTTGAGACGAAGCGCATCTGATGTAAAGGCCAGCGTGTAAGAATGATTGCTGCAACAAGCAAAACAATGTTCTTAATAAATGTCTGCGTGTTGGTTAGGTGTATGGCATCTCCGAAACAACCACAATCTTGTATAGGATTACTCACGGTCAACCACAATGTTACAGCTGTCATCACAGCCATGAAAAGCAAGGATATCTTACTGGCTAATCGACGGCGGATAGCCAAGAGGAGCATTACACCCAGCGTAAATTCTATGGCAGAAAGGGCTATCGACACCATTAGCTGTGCCCAATCGGGTACATAAGCCGATAATTGCACTGCCTCTAGGTATTCCGCAATCTTATATTGCGAACCTAGTGGGTCAATAGCCTTAACAAATCCAGAAAAGATAAATGTCAAGGCTAACAGCGCACGACTGAGGTTTACTAATAGTGTCTTTAATTTATTCATGTAGCTTGATAGCACCGAAAACGGCGTAATTCATTATATCCATATAATTGGCATCTATGCCCTCACTGACGAGTGTTTCTCCATTAAGATCCTCGATTTCCTTGATTCGTTCAATCTTAGTGAGAATAAGGTCTGTGTAACTACTCACACGCATATCTCGCCATGCCTCTCCATAATCATGGTTCTTCTTTACCATTAGTTCGTAGGCTTCGTTGGCATAGGTATCATAAAGACTGAGTGCCTCGTCGGGCGTGATGTCAACACTATCAACAAAGCCCTTGGATAGTTGAATCAGTCCAACAATACTATAATTAATCAATGCGATGAACTCGGGGCGTACTCCTTCTCCAACGAGATTCTCACCTGTAATCTCTAATGAGCGTATGCGTTTGGCTTTGATGAAAAGCTGATCTGTGAGGGAAGAGGGGCGTAAAATGCGCCATGAGGCACCATAATCATGGAGCTTCTTACTAAAGAGCTCCCTACATTCAGCCAGTATGTCTTTAAATTCTTGCTGTGTCTTTGTCAATTGACTTGCCATTGTTATGAATCGATTTGCCTGCAAAAATACTTAATTTCATTGTAATAAACGAATGAATTAACAACTAATACTATCCGTTCCGCTGGTTGGCGGGAGTTCATGGAAGTGCATTGTAACCTATCTGTGCAGAATTTCTAACCTGTGGGCAGTTGATGGAGATGCACGTTAGGTATTTTGTGCAATCCTATATGTAAACAATAGTTAAGGCGAGGGGCGTAACTGTTAACATCGACGAAATGTACTTTTGTGGGGCACGAAAGTACATTTCGTGCCCCACAAGATGTACTCCCGTGCCTTACAAGTCCTACTTCCGTGATAAGCATAGATTCGGTTAAAAATTCTTCGCGAAGAATTTGGGAATTGTTCGCGAACAATTTTGATTTTCTTCGCGAAGAATCTTTGTGTTTCTAGGGATAGGCTTTTTGATATTTAAAACATCCTTTTATTGCTTGTTTTATACCCAACGAATGGGTCGTATTGTACCCAGCGAGTAAGTCCTTGTCTACCCAACCGCTGGGTACAAGTCTACCTATTCGCTGGGTACGATGATACCCATTCGCTGGGTAGGAAAGGACTTATTCGCTGGGTTTGAAATTGTGAGTTAAAGACGTAACAAGGAGATATTTGCTAATACTTTTACCCAGCTATTCGTGTCATCGTAATTGGCTCTGTCATCATTAGCACTTTCTTTGAATGGCTTTACTTGTTCCAGTTTAGCCTTTTGTGCAGCTGTCATTGTGACTGTAATGTTTGCCAAGAATCCATTTGGACTTTGACTACCAGCATAAAACTTCGCTAAGTTTGGCATGTGGCGTATGTCAAATGATGAAAGTTTATTATGTGCAATACTTAATTCTACTAACTTTGTATTGTTCGATAAGTCAAGCGTTGTCAATGGAAGGAAGGTGGTTCGCAAATATGTTAAGTTTGGATTATGCGTTACATCCACTGTTGTCATCTCCTTTACATTATACAAGTCAAGCTTGGTGAGGTTTGGATTGTTTGATACATCCAATGAACCTACATGGGTATTTGATAGTTGAAGTTCTTTCAAATTAGCACCTGCAGCAGACAGACCTTTGATTTCTTTCACTGCTGCACTTGCAAGGTTGACATCCCTTAGGTTTGTCATCTTGCTGAAATCGTAGCTTTCAATCTTTGAACCTGATGCCCAAAATCTCTGTAGTTTTGACTTATCTGACAACCCTATGAAATTTTGAAGACTACCATTAGAGAGACCATTAAAGTCGTTCAAGTTTGGTGAATTAGTGGTGTTGATAGTCTGTATATTTGGACTATAATATGTCTGTAAGGTTGTTAATGAAGGCATATTGCTTGCATCAACCGACTGAAGGCTGTTGTTATTATACAATGCGAATAAGTTGAGCTTCGTGTTACCACCAGTTACAATTTCTGTCATTCCATCTAGATGATGCGTTTGTAACTGTGTTATCTTATCCAATCCAGTCACATTAATCTTGGTGACCAATGGGCTACCACTAATTACTATTTGTCCAGTGAGCTGTGGATACTTGTTGAGATTAAGCTCTCCTGCAAGATTCTTGTTACCTTGAAGGTTCAGTCCATTAATATTACGATAGTATTGTAGCTCATCAATTGACGTGAAGTTGTCTTTGTTATTTACTTCTAACATTCCCTTGTAAGAAAGAATCTTCTCCAAGTTGTCTGCCGCATAAATATCCAAGTTACCATCTGCGGTTTTTATTAAGCCTGGAACTTTCGCAGCAACAGCCTCAATCAGCCCCTGGTTTTTGAGTATGAAAGCCTTAGCCTTAGACGGATCAAGCGTCATTTCACCGAGGTCGTAAACCTTGGCACGCTGAATTTTGATTTCTTGCTTAACCTTCTTCAAGATAGCTTTACCATCCTGCATGATAAAGACAAGCGTCAAGCCCTGTGAAAGCTTTTGTTCTGGGAGTGCTATGTAATATGCCTTGTTTTCCTCAAGAGTGCCAGACGCCGCTGTAAGGTTTACCACTGGAGAAGCCGTAGAGAACTCGTTTTTAGCCGCACTAATCTTTCCATCATTAGCAAAAGTGATGGTTGACTTTAAATTACCAGCAAGGTTCTCCTGCCCAATAGAAAGTAACTT
>QWCW01001865.1_pt1 | contig 20932 bp, 19 predicted proteins | sample 1972691 | NCBI WGS metagenome assembly QWCW01 (sample SAMN09866698, study PRJNA288562) | Human oral metagenome isolate pre2_saliva, whole genome shotgun sequencing... | reverse complement strand
GATCGCTTTTGCCTAACGTATTCTCTACTTTTTCGCCTAATAAAAAAGCCCCAATAGGTAAACCACCACCAAGTCCTTTAGCTAGAGTCACAATATCAGGGACTAAGCCAAATTGTTGATAGGCAAACAATGAACCAGTTCGTCCGATCCCTGTTTGCACTTCATCAATAATCAGTAATACATCTTTCGCTTGGCATAATGCTTGTACGCCTTTTAAAAATTCAGCACTTAATGCGCAAACACCGCCTTCACCCTGTACAATTTCTAGGATTAACGCACAAACATCCGCTTGTGCTAAACGGGATTCTAAGGCTTCCAAATCATTTGCAGGCAAATGCTCAAACCCTTGCGTGAACGGGAAAAAGTGCTGATGAAAAACGGCTTGTCCAGTCGCCGATAACGTTGAAATAGTACGCCCATGGAATGAATTTACCAAACTTAATACTGTGGCTCGTCCATCGCCATATTTATCATGGCTATATTTACGCGCCGTCTTAATTGCCCCTTCATTTGCTTCAGCGCCTGAATTGCAAAAAAAGCTCCGTTTTAGACCGCTTGCATTGACTAATTTCTTAGCTAACTGTGCTGAAGGTGCGGTATAAAATAAGTTAGAGGTATGCGCTAATTGACTGGCTTGTTCAATCACCGCTTTCAACCACTGCTCATTGCCCCAACCTAGGCTATTCACACCAATGCCACTGGTAAAATCTAGATAACGTTTGCCATCAAAATCCCACACTTCACAGCCTTTGCCATGTGAGAGCGCAACATCAAATCTACCGTAAGTTTGTGCAATATAATCTTGATCTAATTGTTTAATTTGTGTGTTTGTCATATTTTTCTCTTTTATAATGAAAGACTAAGGAATAAACCGCGTACCATGTACAACGCTACCAAGCAATTCAATCAGAATAGCATGATCGACTCGACCATCAATGATGCTCGCTTCTTCTCCCCCCGCTTGTAAAAATTGCGTGCAGCAAGCAATTTTAGGAATCATTCCTCCCGCAATAACGCCCGCTTGGGTTAATTCTTTGACTTCTTTTAACGTCACTTGTGAAATTAACGTACTTTCATCAAAACGATCACGTAGCAAGCCTGCAATATCAGTCATTGATACCAATTTCTCAGCCTTTAATGCAATCGCAATTTCGCTTGCTGCAGTGTCTGCATTAATGTTGTAAGCTTGTCCCGCTTGATCCACCCCAACAGTAGAAATAACTGGAATAAAGCCAGAATCTAATGCTAATTGAATCAGCTGCGGATTTACCTTAGTAATCTCGCCAACAAAGCCATAATCAACTTCAGCTTGTAATTTTTTGCATTGCAACATTGCACCATCAATGCCACACAACCCAATTCCTTTTCCATGCAACATAGCAACCAAGCTCTTATTTACTTTGCCTGCTAACATTTGCAAGACTACATTGATAGTATCTGCATCGGTCACTCGCAAACCATTGATAAATGTTGGTTCTTTGCCTAGTAATTTCACACCTTGCGAAATTTCTGGCCCACCACCATGGACTAAAACAATCCGAATACCTAAAGCATTGAGTTGATAAATATCTTGCATCACTGATTGTTTCAATGCTTCATTCAGCATTGCATTCCCGCCGTATTTCACAACGACGGTTTTTCCTTGCCATTTTGCTAAACAAGCGGTCGATTTTTCAAAAAGATTTGCAAGTTGATAGATTTCTTGTGTTTGCATCATTTTTCCTTGTTATAACGCCAATCCAGCAGTTTCTTCACGACCTAGCATAATATTCATACATTGAATCGCAGCGCCTGAAGCCCCTTTACCTAAATTATCAAAACGGGCCACTAAAAGTAGCTGAGTTGCATTACCATAAATAAAAATTTCTAGATTATCTTTGCCACTTAATGCATTGGCATTGAGCATGCCATCTTCAGGTAATTGTGCAAAAGGATGCACCTGAATCAATGGAGCACCTTGATAATAATCCGCTAACATTTTTGCAATTTGTTCACCAGGTTCGACCGCTTGTAACGCAGAAAGTGGAATCGGCACAGTTACAAGCATTCCACTATAATAATCAGCCACAACAGGGGTAAAAATTGGAGGTTGTTGTGCACCAGTTAATACTTGCATTTCTGGCAAATGTTTATGAGTAAGGCTTAGCCCATAAGCACGTGGTGCATCATATTTTTCAGCCCGAATATCTGCTTCATATTCTGCAATCATCGCTTTTCCTCCACCAGAATAGCCTGTTAAGGAGTGACAAAAAAGTGGGTAATCTGCAGCTAAAAAGCCTTTTTCGATTAACGGACGAACCAAAGCAATATACCCTGTGGCATGACAACCTGGTACTGCTACGCGGTTAGCCGTTTTAATTTTTTCACGTTGCCCTGTTAATTCTGCAAACCCATAAACCCAATTTGCGTTCACACGATGAGCCGTAGAAGTATCACAAATTTTTGCCGTTTCAGGCGCTTGAGCTACTAATTCTTTTGCAGCCTCATCGGGTAAGCAAAGAAAAGTTAAATCCGCTTCAGCAACTTTTGCTAAACGTGCAGAAAGATCTTTACGTTCTGATTCAGGCAAACTCAGTAATTCAATATCTTCTGCTGCCCCTAAACGTTCAAAAATACGTAACCCTGTGGTGCCAACTGCACCATCAACAAAAATTTTATATTTTTTCATCATTCCCCTCCACATCATTGAATGCATTCAGTGTAGGCTTATTTTCATAAAAATTCAACAAAAATGAATAATTATGCTTAGTTTATGCATATATATTCTTTACCCCATAAAAAAATCCCTTAACTAAAAAGTTAAGGGATGTGAATTTTAATTGGCGCTCTTCTGCTGTTGTCACTTCATGAGTACGGATGTGATCTGAAATCGTACAAATTGCAAGGGCTTTTGCACCATATTCCGCAGCAACACCGTAAACACCAGCCGCTTCCATTTCTACACCAACGATGCCATATTTTTCCATATAGTCAAACATTTCCGGATCTGGTGTATAGAATAAGTCAGCACTGAATAAGTTACCTACTTTTACATCAACACCTTTAGCTTTAGCTGCTTCAACTGCTGCTGTTACCATGTTGAAATCTGCGATTGCTGCAAAGTCATGGTTTTTAAAACGAATACGGTTTACATTTGAATCAGTACACGCACCTAGGCCGATAACAACATCGTAAACATGGATGTCATGACGAACTGAACCACAAGTCCCAACGCGAATAATTTTTTTCACGCCATATTCGGTAATTAATTCCTTCGTATAGATAGAAGCAGATGGAATACCCATACCGTGTCCCATTACAGAAATACGACGACCTTTATAGGTACCAGTAAAACCGAACATATTACGCACGTCGGTAACTAGTTTTGCATCTTCTAAGAAAGTTTCTGCAATATATTTTGCACGAAGTGGATCGCCTGGCATGATTACTACGTCAGCAAATGCGCCTTCAGGAGCGTTAATATGTGGAGTTGGCATAATTTAATCCTCTATAAAAATGACTATACAGTCGGGTTAAAAAAATTTTTCAAATAGCGCAAACGTTTTCGCTTGCCATATAGCACAACACCACGAACAAGTCGTGGTGTTGATTTTAAATTATAAGACTGCGCCACCTAAGCCGATGAATAAACCAGCAATGGTTGCACTCATCAAGTTCGCAAGGGAACCTGCAAGTACTGCTTTAATCCCTAATCGCGCAATATCTCCGCGTCTGTTTGGTGCCATCGCACCTAAACCACCGATTAAGATTGCAATCGAGCTAAAGTTTGCAAAGCCACACAATGCGAAAGTAATAATGGCTTTAGTTTTTTCACTTAATACCATTGGCGCTTCAGGTGTTAAGTATTTCGAAAAGTCTAAATAAGCTACGAATTCGTTAATTGCTAATTTAGTACCAATCATTTGACCCGCAACTGTTGCCTCTTCCCAAGGTACACCAATTACCCAAGCTAGTGGTCTGAAAATCCACCCAAATAGCATACCAAGTGATAATTCTGGCATACCGAACTTCGCACCTACGCCACCTAAAATACCATTTAATAAAGCAATCAATGCAACGAATGCAATTAACATTGCGCCTACGTTTAAGGCTAATTGCATACCTGAACTTGCACCACCTGCTGCTGCATCAAGAATATTTGATGGTTTTTCAAGTTCTACTTTAGACATGTCATCATTAAATTGTTCAGTTTGCGGTACTAAAATTTTCGCAAATAATAAACCTGCTGGTGCTGCCATAAATGATGCGGCAATTAAGTAAGTTAATGGCACGCCCATACCTGCATAACCTGCCATTACAGAACCGGCAATTGAAGCTAAACCACCACTCATAATTGCGAAAAGTTCAGATTCAGTCATGTTACTAATATAAGGTTTAACAATTAATGGAGCTTCAGTTTGACCAACGAAAATATTCGCTGCTGCTGACATAGATTCTGCTTTTGAAGTGCCTAATAATTTTTGCAAGCCACCACCAATGATTTTGATGATCCATTGCATTACACCAATATAGTAAAGAAGAGAAATTAATGCGGAGAAGAACACAATTGAAGGGAGAACACGGACTGCGAAAATGAAACCATCACCACCCATTACTTCGAAGATTTTATCGCTGGCTAAACCACCAAAGACGAATTTAATCCCTTCAAAGCCGTACCCGATAACGTTATTGACGCCATCTGCTAACGCTAGCAAAAACGCACGACCTTGTTCTACATAAAGAACTAATGCGCCCAAGCCGATTTGTAATCCTAATGCGCCAAAGACTGTACGATAATTGATTGCTTTTTTATTGTTTGAAAATAAAAAAGCAATAAAAAGCAACACAAAAATTCCTAGAAGGCTATTTAGTGCACCCATAAACACCTCAAAACTAAATAATCTTTACTAATTTTTAAATAAAAAATCAGCACCCAAACATAAAGTTACACTACTATACCTATTTTCTGTTAAAAAATCTCCTTTTTTTTCAAGATTTTAAGCAAAAAAAAGTATTTCTCCATTTGATATGCCAAATTGATCTAACAATTTCAATGCTTTATGTTATAGTTGAATTGCTCTTTTCTTTAGGTGAAATGTATGTCTAAAAAATCTCCAATTCCACTTATGCCATGGGCTGCGCCACATCAATGGTCATTAAAATGGCAAACGCTACTGATTATTTCTGTAGCAATGGCATTTATGGGCGTTGGAGAGGGATTTTTAGTGCAATCAAAACTAGGCAATGCCCCTTGGACAGTGCTTTCACAAGGCTTATCTCTTCAAACAGGTATGTCATTAGGCATGGCAATTGGGCTGATTAGCGTGATAGTTTTACTGGCATGGATTCCATTTAAACTAAAATTTGGCTTAGGCACTATCTTAAATATTTTGATTATTGCTTTTTTTGCAGATCTTACAACCAAAACCATTTCAACACCGCCAAGCACAGCAGGACAATTCGCACTGATGTTAGCTGGATTATTTATTTTTGGCATCGGTACTGCATTTTATCTCTCATGTAAATTAGGCGCTGGCCCGCGCGATGGGCTAATGGTCGGTATTTGTCAACATTATGGCTGGCAAGTAGGGCGTGTACGTACAGCTATCGAAGTGAGCGTCTGCATTTTCGGAATTTGGCTTGGCGGTACTTTCGGTGTCAGTACGATTTTATTCGCACTTTCTGTCGGTTGGATTATTCAAGGTTGTTATTTATTATTAGAACGTATCTTTCCTGAATCCGCCCCCTCTTCTTAATCCCTCAGGCAGCACATGGCTGCCTGTTTAAACTGATTTAATTCCACTCTAGCGGATCAACATCTAAGCTCAATCGAATTGAGCTTGGTATCGCAAAGTTTGCCTTATCTTGCTCAAATTGCGCTAAAAGCTGCTGCAATAGACGGCGAGAAGGATGTTGAATCAACAATAACCAACGGTAAGCACCAGCTTTCTTTGGCATTGGCGCCGAAAAAGGTGGCAGAATTTGCATTCCTTGAAGCCCTAATTCAACCGTCTTTTGCTGAAAGTAAGCGGTCAGATTTTGCAGAAAATTTGCAATTTGCTCGTTATTTTTACCTGTTGCGCGAAATAACGCCTGGGCACAAAACGGTGGCAGTTGCATGGTTTGGCGAAGCTGCAATGCACTTTGTGCAAAAGCCTCATAGCCTTCATTGAGCAATACTTTTAGCAAAGGATGATCAGGATAATGCGTTTGTAATACCACTTCTCCCGGTTTTTCAGCTCTTCCCGCTCTGCCTGCCACTTGCAAATAAAGCTGTGCCAAGCGCTCTTCTGAACGGAAATCGGTAGAAAACAGTGCGGAATCTACATTTACAATCGCGACCAAAGTTACATTCGGACTTGTTCCAGCTGTTCTGTTCCCACCCCAGTGGTCACTAAATTCGTTGAGCCACAATGCCCGCACTGGCGAGGAACAACTTTTTGTGCAGCGCAATGATGGCAACGTAAAATCCGCTGCTTTTGGTGGTAGGTATAAGGTTTCTCACACGCCTCACACTCACACATCCAACCGCATTCATGACATAGCAACACAGGTGCAAAACCACGGCGATTGAGAAACAACATGACTTGATTGCCTTGTGAAAGGTGCTTTTGCATCATTGCCAATAGGCTATCAGATAATCCCGCATTAACCCGTTGCGTTTTTAAATCAATCACTTGATGTTTTACATTTTGTGAGCCACCAGCCCGCGCAGAAAGCGTAAGCTCAACATATTTGCCACTTTTTGCATTTTGAATACTTTCTAAACTTGGCGTTGCCGATCCTAAAATGATTGGAATTTGTAAATTTTTCGCTCGCAGAATGGCTAAATCGCGGGCATGATAACGCCATCCTTCTTGTTGCTTGAATGAGCTATCATGTTCTTCATCAATAATAATCATGCCTAAATCGGCAAATTGAGTAAATAGCGCCGAACGCGTGCCAATCACAATCGCACTTTCGCCATTTTTTGCGCGCAACCACGCATTCAACCGTTCGGTTTCATTTAAATTCGAATGTAACACATCGATTTCAACATGAAATCTCGCCTTAAAACGCTGTATAGTTTGTGGTGTTAAACCAATTTCAGGCACAAGCACGAGCACTTGCTTACCTTGATTGAGCACACTCTCAATCGCTTGTAGGTAAACTTCTGTTTTGCCAGAACCTGTAACGCCATTAAGCAAAAAGGCTTCAAACCCTTGTGTATAAGAAAGGCGACTAACCACTAAAGTTTGCTGTTTATTCAAAACAAGACGATTTTGACTGTTGACAACCGGTCGATTTTCTAATTTTTTTTGCCAACTTTCCGCTACATAAGGCTGCTCAAATTGAGCAATGTAGCCTTTTTCTATTAACCCTTTCCAAGCCGATGCTGAAAACGCTGCAGATTTTACAAACGGCGCATTGAAACCCGCCAATATTTTTAGCAAATCTTCCTGCTTTTTCGCCCGCTTGTTTTCGCCTGTGGTTAAGGCAATTTTGCCTTTTTCAGTTACTATAAAATGATCTGGCTGTTTACGTTCAGACACTTCCCCATTACGCAATTTAACTGGCAATGCATTAAACAATACTTCGCCGATTGCACCGTGATAATAATTTGCCGCCCAGTGCAAAAGTTTTTCTATCTCTGTATCAAAGAGCGAATCTTTATCTAACACTGCTTGAATAGGTTTGAGTTTTTCAATTGGCAAATCACTTTCTTGAGGGAAATCCACCACAATGCCAATTTGTGTTTGATGGCCAAAAGGCACAACGACACGGCAACCTTTTTCAACGCTTAACGTTTCAGGCAGCAGATAATCAAAATAGCGATTTAATGGCACAGGAAGTGCGATACGAACAATTTTCATCGATTTCTTTAACGATCTAGCCCGATTTTAACAGCCAAGCCAATAAAAATCGTGCCACAGATTTTATTCATGAAATTTCCGACCGTTGGGCTGGAACGTAAAAAATGACCTAACGGACTAGCCGCCATAACCAGCACAATAACCCAAACAGTACTGGTGCCCAGTAAAGTTAGCCCAAGTAATAAGAACGGCAAAAAGGTATTTTCTAAATTAGCGCTAACAAATTGAGGCAAAAATGCCAAGAAAAATAGCACAACTTTTGGGTTTAAGACATTTGTGAGCACACCTTGGCGATAAATTTTAGCCAGTGGCAATTTATCCAGCGCAACTGAATCTACATTAAGCGGCTCTTTCCACATTTTAAAACCAAGATAAAGTAAATAAAGCACGCCCGCATATTTTAAGCCCATAAATAACATTGGTGAATGGGTAACGATACCAGCTAGACCAAATGAAACAGCAAGAACATGAATGAGCATGCCAGTTTGGATCCCGAGAGATGAAACAATACCTGATTTTTTTCCCTCTGCAATCGTGCGGGTAATAATATAAATAGTATCCGAACCCGGAGTAAGATTCAGCAAAATACAAGCGGTCAGAAATCCCCAATAATTAACAATATCTTGCATCATGATTCTCCGATTATTTTCGTCTAAAGCTGTCGAGTGTTAATAAACCAATTGCGAAAGCAAGGCAAATCATTAAAAGGTAAGATTTTGCCTCTAAGACTTCCCCAATAGCGAAGGAAATAAATAACATCACAAGTGGTTCAACATAGCCCAACATGCCTAACACATTGACAGGGAGCATATTACTTGAAGCAATATAAAGAATAAATGCAGCACCATTTACAATGCCAAACAACGCGAGAAAATAAAATAGAAACGGATTTTGCGCGACCATTTCGTCTACATTCGTTTGCATAGCAAAATAAGCTGCAAAAGGCATAATAAAAAGCAATTCTACAAAAAAAGTCGCAAGATTGTTGATTTGGAAATAGCGACGCAAAGTAATATAAATAGGGTAACCAACCCCTGCCGCTAAAGTTGCCCACGAAAAAGTGCCCGTTAACAAAATATTTGAGCTCACGCCCAATGCTGCAAAACTGATCGCAAGCCATTTTAGTGTGGTGAATCGTTCTTTAAAGACCATTTTCCCTAACGCCACAGCCACAATCGGCAACAATAAATAACCGATAGACACTTCAATTGCTTGGCCATTATTCGGTGCCCATAAAAAGAGCCATAACTGAAAGCCTTGAATAAAAGCTAAAAGCGCAATGAGCAATACAAGCGGTGGATTTTGGAGAATTTTTTGCAAAAGTTCTGAAAATTTACCCGCTTGTTTAAACAAAATAATCGCTAATAAAATAAAAGGGGCTAACACAAAAATGCGATAGCCAAACATACTCTCGCCACTTAATGGTCGCAGCAAAATAGCAAAATAGTAGCCCAACCCAAATAGAAAATTGGCGCTCATGCAACAGAGTATGCCTTTTAACATAAAGTCCTAACCGCGTTTAAAATGTTTGCGTTGTCGGCGTAAAACAGAAAGCCCGTCTAACGTGAGTAATAAAATTGCCACTAACAATGAACCCATCAACAAATAAGACTCTTGCGCTAGTCGCTCACCAATTAAAAAAGAAATAATGAGCATAAAGCAAGGTTCAACGTAACCTAAAAGTCCAAGCACGTTAAACGGTAAGATCGTGCTTGCTATCGTATAGGAAATGAGCGCCGATCCGCTAATTAAGCCTAATAATGCAATGAAAACATAAATATGGCTATTTTCACTTTCAATATATGCCATATCCACTTGCTGCATAAAATAAAGTGAAATAGGAATTAGGAAAACAATTTCTAGCACAAAACTATGTAAATGGCTGATGCCGAATTTACGGCGCAAGTGGAAATAAATCGGGTAACCTGTGCAAACAAACAAGCTTTCCCAAGAAAGTTTCCCTGTCAATAGAATATTGCTCAACACCCCAACAAGCGCAAAGCCAATCGCCCATTTTTTTAGACGAGAAAGAGGCTCTTTATACATAAAACGCCCAAACGCCACCATCACAATCGGCATGAGTAAATAGCCCATTGAAACTTCAATGGCTTTTCCACTATTCGGTGCCCATAAAAAAAGCCACATTTGCGAACCGACTATGGAAGAGGTCAACAACATCACTAGCAATAAACTAGGCTGTTGCTTGATTCTTGCCAAAAAGGCTAAAAAAGCATCCGTTTGTTTAAATAAAAAAAGCGATAAAAATAAGAAAGGTAAGGTAACAACCATTCGAATGCCAAAAACCCCTTCTCCAGATAAAGGGCGCAAATGAATTGCGAGGTAATACATTAACCCGAAAAGTAAGGAAGCAAAAAGGGAAAAAGAAACACCTTTTAACATAAATTATCCAATAATATTCTTGTTTAATCTTTCCTCAATAAATATTTTATAGGGTGTTTTTAATGTTAAACGCCCTTCTAAGTGAGAAAAGATCGTTTGATAAGATCAATACAAGAGAACTAATCCTGTTTATAGGTTTTTAAGAATCTTGCTAAACGTCCGATAGCTTCTTCTAATTGGTGAACATAAGGTAAGGTTACAACACGGAAGTGATCCGGTTTATGCCAGTTAAAACCTGAACCTTGTACCAATAACACTTTTTCCGTTTGAAGCAAATCGTAAATAAATTTTGCATCATCTTTAATGCCAAACATTTCAGTGTCAATTTTCGGGAACATATACATTGCTCCTTTCGGTTTCACACAAGAAATCCCTGGAATTTGGGTAAGTAGTTCCCACGCTTTGTTGCGTTGTTCTAATAAACGCCCACCAGGTAAAATAAACTCGTTAATGCTTTGATAACCACCTAATGCAGTTTGAATCGCATGTTGCATTGGTGTGTTTGCACATAAACGCATCGAAGCCAACATATCTAAGCCTTCAATAAAGCCTTTTGCATGGTTTTTCGGGCCATTTAACACCATCCAACCTTGACGGAAACCCGCCACGCGATACGCTTTAGACAAACCGTTATAAGTTACGGTTAACACATCTGGCGCAAGAGCGGCAATATGATGATGAACCGCACCATCATAAAGAATCTTTTCATAAATCTCGTCTGCAAAAATAATTAAATTATGCTGACGAGCAATTTCAGCAATCTCTAACAACACGGCACGACTATACACCGCACCCGTTGGGTTATTTGGGTTGATGATTAAAATCCCTTTAGTATTTGGCGTGATTTTAGCTTTAATATCAGCAATATCAGGGAACCACTCGTTTTCCTCATCGCATAAATAATGCACCGCTTTACCGCCTGCTAATGTAGCCGCTGCCGTCCAAAGTGGATAGTCTGGCATTGGAATAAGGATTTCATCACCTTCATTAAGCAATGCTTGCATAGACATCGTAATCAATTCTGATACACCGTTACCGATATAAACATCGTTTACATCCATGTTGCGCATGCCTTTAGATTGGTAATATTGCACAATCGCTTTACGCGCAGAATAAAGCCCTTTGGAATCACAATAGCCTTGGGCAGTTGGAAGGTTACGAATTACATCAACTAAAATCTCATCCGGTGCTTCAAAACCGAATGGCGCAGGGTTGCCGATGTTAAGTTTTAAAATTTTATTGCCTTCTTCTTCTAAACGTAGTGCTTCTTTGTGAATCGGGCCGCGGATGTCATAGCGCACTTGAGCGAGTTTGTTTGATTTTGGAAAACGTTCCATATCTCTTCCTATATAAACTATATAAAAATGGTGCTGTGTAAAATGCTGCAACTCTACTCCGATTTTAGAGGAATTTAAAGAGAAAATACGCTAAAATATAGTCTTTTTAATATTCCCATAAAAAGCGGTGGATTTTCACCTTTTTACGCATGTCGATTTTAACCCAATTAAAGCAACAACTTTGTGAGCAAATGGCACAACTTCACGCTAATCAAGGCGTTGTTGCGCTGACGGCTGAATGGCAATTAACGGATGCTGATTTTTCTTTACTCGGTTGGCTAAAAGCTCAGTCACACAGTTTTCCACATTACTTTTTGCAACACCGAGATGCCCCTCAAACGCTTATCGGTATGGGGCAAATGATCTATTTTGATGATAAAGTCCTGGCTCAACAGTTTATTTCACAAACTGGCTTTACGCTACTTGGGCGAGTGGCGTTTGAAGGTAAAGCTTGCTTTATTCTGCCGCGCTTAATGGGAGAGCTACAGGCAGCAAAATTACGCTTTACGCTTTATATCGATAGCGATCAATTAGCCACTGAACAGCGACAACTTGCGCCATTTTTTGCAAATTTTGAAAAAATTGAACCGCTTGTATTTGCGCCCAACACGCTATTAAATCATCAAGAAGCCATCAGTGAAAATGCTTGGCAAGCGCATGTTGAGCAAGCCACTCATGCCATTAATGAGCACCAATTTAGTAAAGTCGTCTTGGCAAATGCTTATACGTTATCATTTGCGCACTCTATTTCGCCTTATGATTTGCTCCAAGAAAGTCTTAAAACCAATCTTGGTTGTTACCAATTTTTATGGGCAGAAAACAGCGAACAAGCATTTCTTGGTGCTACGCCTGAACGGCTTTATGCCCGTGAAGGTAATCAACTCTTTACTGAAGCACTGGCGGGAACCGTTGCAGCTTCAAGCGAAAGCGAACAAACTGAAGCCAATGCTGCATGGTTATTAAACGATCCCAAAAATCAAATTGAAAACCAGCTAGTTGTGGAAGATATTGCCATTCACTTAGCTGATGAAGTGGACGATTTTCAGGTTGGGCAGGCGGAAATCAAACGTCTTAACCATGTCCAACACTTACGCCGCCCGATTCGTACCACACTTAAAACTGGGGTAAGTGATATGCGCTGTTTAAGTCGCCTTCACCCCACCGCAGCGATTGCAGGTTTACCACGCTTAGCCGCAAAACAATTTATTGCCCAAACTGAGCCGTTTAAACGTAATTGGTATGCTGGTGCACTAGGTTTCGTGAGCCCTGAGCGAAGTGAATTTTGTGTGACCTTGCGTTCAGCCCAAGTTCAGGGTAAACAGCTGATTGTGTATGCTGGTGCAGGCATTGTTGCAGGTTCAGAGCCACAAGCAGAATGGCAAGAAATTGCGCGTAAATCACAAGCAATGATTAAATTATTTCACACTTAAACCACAGATTCAGGGGTTTTGTTTTACATCATAGGCAGACTCCGCTAAGATAATAGCTTGCACACCATTTAGGTGTAATGATGAGATAGGAGAATCAACATGGCAATTCAACGTAATGCACGTCAACGTAAAAAAATGCACTTAGCCGAGTTCCAAGAACTAGGTTTTTTAGTGAAATTCCAATTTGCAGATAATACTGGCATCGACCAAATCGATGCTGTCGTAGATCGCTTCATTAACGAAGTAATCAAACCAAATGGCTTAGCTTATGAAGGCAGCGGCTATTTACATTGGGAAGGTTTAGTTTGCTTAGAAAAATTAGGCAAATGTGATGCTTCTCACCAAGCTTTAGTAAAAACTTGGTTAGAAAATAATGGTTTAACCCAAATTGAAGTCAGCGAATTATTCGATATTTGGTGGGATTACCCAACAGCGTCTTAATTGCTGATCTAGCAAGCGGTCAATTTTTTGCAAAAGTTTGCTAAGAATTGACCGCTTGTTTATCTACCCTCAAGAGAAAATTATGGATACCTTTTTCATTCAAATTTTAACAATTATTACTGGCTTTATTAGCTTTATTTTAGTGCTGCGCAGTTGGTTCCAATTTTGCCGTGTTCCCGTTCATCTTCCCATTTCTCAAACACTATTACGGATGACCGCCCCTGTAGTTGATCCACTTACACGCATTATTCCAACCATGAAAGGCATTAACTTTGCCGCGATTTTATTAACGGTTATCGTATTAGTTATTGAAAAATTAGTGGCTTATTCTGCGCCACTCACACTTAGTGTGTTCATGGCTTTATTAGGTGTGTTAAAAATTTTCGGGCAAATTCTCTTTTTTACCACGCTAATTCGTGCGCTCATGAGTTGGGTAACTCAAGGAAATCATCCGCTAGATTATGTGGTAGCTCAAATTACTGAACCCGTTTTGGGCCTGATTCGCCGCATTTTACCAAGAACTGGTATGTTAGATTTTTCCGTGATGGTGCTTGGGTTTATTCTGATTTTTGTAAATCAGCTTTTCTACTCACTATTTGGTGCAGTTTGGGCGCTAGCTTAATGAAGCCCGTCGAAAAGCTAGATGCGCCTGATGGTTTACGGCTACGCATTTTTCTGCAACCCAAAGCGAGCCGAGATCAAATTGTTGGGTTACACGATAATGAATTAAAAATTGCTATCACGGCACCACCCGTAGAAGGTGCCGCCAATGCGCATTTATTGAAATTTTTAAGTAAGCTGTTTAAAGTCCCTAAAAGTACGATTTTGCTTGAAAAAGGCGAATTACAACGACACAAGCAGCTTTTTATTCCGAATCCAAAGCAAATTCCTGCAGAAATTCAGGAATTATTAGCAAAAAATGACGTCTAAACTCGTTATTAGAACTTTTTAACTCTCATTTATTCAAGAAGGTTTTTATGGCAAGAAAATATTTTGGCACCGACGGTGTACGTGGCGAAGTAGGAAAATTTCCAATTACTCCTGAATTTGCACTTAAACTAGGTTGGGCTGCGGGCAAAGTACTCGCAACCGAAGGCACTAGAAAAGTGCTAATTGGTAAAGATACCCGTATTTCTGGCTATATGTTGGAATCTGCACTTGAGGCAGGTTTAGCCGCTGCCGGCCTTTCAGCTGCATTCGTCGGCCCAATGCCAACGCCAGCAATTGCTTATTTAACTCGCACCTTCCGCGCAGAAGCAGGTATTGTTATTTCAGCTTCACACAACCCTTATTACGATAACGGTATCAAATTCTTCTCATCTATCGGCGAAAAATTACCAGATGAAGTAGAAGAAGCGATTGAAGCTTTACTTGAAGAACCGATGGACTGTGTTGCTTCAGCAGAACTCGGCAAAGCGACCCGAATTAACGATGCCGCTGGTCGCTATATTGAATTCTGTAAAGGTACATTCCCCTCTCACCTGAATTTAAAAGGTTATAAAATTGTGGTGGACTGCGCAAATGGTGCAACCTACCATATTGCTCCAAATGTAATGCGCGAATTAGGTGCAGAGGTTACTGAGATTGGTACACATCCAAACGGTTTAAACATCAATGAAAAATGTGGTGCAACTGATGTTTCAGCATTACAACGTGTTGTGGTTGAAGCAGAAGCCGATGTTGGTTTAGCTTACGATGGGGATGGCGACCGTTTAATCATGGTTGATCACTTAGGAAACAAAGTTGATGGTGACCAAATTCTCTTTATTATTGCACGTGAAGCATTACGTGCCGGTAAATTAAAAGGCGGTGTAGTTGGTACTTTAATGAGTAACATGAGCCTTGAAATTGCCCTGAAAGAATTAGCGATTCCATTTACCCGCGCAAACGTAGGTGACCGTTATGTGTTAGAACAACTTAAAGCACGTGGTTGGAAATTAGGGGGTGAAAACTCTGGTCATATTATTGTGTTAGACAAAAACACCACAGGTGATGGCATTATTGCCTCTCTTGAAGTATTAGCAGCCATGGCACAACACAAATTAACACTAAATGAATTAGCCAAAGCGGTTCCACTCTTCCCACAAGTGTTGTTAAACGTACGCTTTGCCGGTGGTGCAAATCCATTAGAAAGCGAAGAAGTTAAAGCAGTCGCTGCAGAAGTGGAAAAACGTTTAAGTGGCAAAGGTCGCATCTTATTGCGTAAATCAGGAACTGAACCTCTGATTCGCGTAATGGTAGAATGTGAAGATGGTGAATTAGCGCAAAGCTGTGCTGAAGAAATCGTTGAAGCAGTAAAACGTAATTAGCATTTGACAAGCGGTTATTTTTGCAAAAAAATGAGCAAAAATGACCGCTTGTTTTTTTACTCAAGGAATAAAAAATGACTCAACAAGAAATGAAAAAAATTGCGGCAAAAGCTGCGCTTGCATTTGTCACTCCTGATACCATTGTTGGCGTTGGCAGCGGTTCGACAGTCAATTGCTTTATTGATGAACTGGCTTCAATGAAAGATAAAATTAAAGGTGCAGTAGCAGCTTCTAAGGCTTCTGAAGAACGATTCCAATGGCGCGCTCTTATGTTGCTCGTGAACTTGTTAAATTAGGCGGTTCTCCAGAATACCGCGAAGGTGTGGTAACTGATAACGGCAATGTCATTTTAGATGTACATCATTTTGAAATTCTTGAGCCACTTAAAATGGAACACACCATCAATAATATTGCTGGGGTCGTCACAAATGGTATTTTTGCACAACGTTTTGCCAATGTGACCATTGTCGGCACGCCTGAAGGGGCAAAAATTATTGAATAATGACAAGCGGTGGATTTTAGTCAAAGTTTTGCAAAATCGCACCGCTTTCTTATTTCAGTACATTTGGTCATAACGCATTACATTTTATCTGTGAATTTTCTCACACTTAATGGTAAAAAAGAGGTATCCTCCCATTACCAATAATCCATTACATAAGGAATCACCATGCTCGAAAAAGTTTCTTTAGATAAATCTAAAATTAAATTCGTTCTCTTTGAAGGCGTGCACCAAAATGCATTAGACGTACTTCATGCTGCTGGCTATACCAACATTGATTATTATAAAAAAGCCTTAGACGGTGAAGCGTTAATCGAAGCAATCAAAGATGCACACTTTATTGGTTTACGTTCGCGCACTCACTTAACTAAAGAAGTGTTAGAAAAAGCGCCTAAATTAGTTGCTATCGGCTGTTTCTGTATTGGAACAAACCAAGTTGATTTAGCAGCCGCAAAACAACGCGGGATTCCGGTTTTTAATGCGCCATTCTCAAATACTCGCTCTGTAGCAGAATTAGTGCTTGGCGAAATTATTTTACTAATGCGTCAAGTGGCAAAAGCGAATATGGAAGTTCACCGCGGTGTGTGGAATAAATCTGCTAGCGGCGCAAACGAAGTGCGTAACAAAAAATTAGGCATTATCGGCTACGGTCATATCGGTTCTCAATTAAGCGTGATTGCAGAATCACTAGGGATGAATGTTTACTTCTACGATATTGAAAACAAACTTCCGCTAGGTAATGCACAGCAAGTTGCAAGCCTTGAAGAGTTGCTTTCTAGTTGCGATGTGATCTCTTTACACGTGCCTGAAAATGATTCAACGAAAAATTTAATGAACAAAGAACGCATTGGCCAATTAAAAGAAGGGGCTGTTTTAATCAATGCCGCACGTGGTACGGTCGTTGATATTGATGCACTGGCAGCACGTTTAGCTGATGGCAGCTTACGTGGTGCAGCTATTGACGTTTTCCCTGAAGAACCGGCTTCAATTAACGATCCGTTTGAATCTCCATTACGTCAATTCGATAACGTGATTTTAACCCCGCACATTGGTGGCTCAACAGCAGAAGCGCAAGCTAACATTGGGACTGAAGTCGCAAATAAATTTGTGAAATACTCTGATAACGGTTCAACCTTATCTGCTGTTAACTTCCCAGAAGTTTCTTTACCAGTACACACCAAAGCGAAACGTTTATTACACATTCACGAAAACCGCCCAGGTATTTTAAACAAAATCAACCAAGTGTTTGTGGACTTAAACGTAAACATTGCATCACAATTCTTACAAACCGATCCGAAAATCGGTTATGTGGTCATTGATGTAGAATTAGATGATGCACACGCAGCGCTTGAACAGCTAAAAGCAATTGATGGCACCATCAAAGCGCGCGTATTGTACTAATTGCTTTTCCTAAACGGTTGCTGCGATAATTTCTTGTTTTTCTTAAACTGAACAAAAAATTGTCAAAGCAACCGAATTTCTCTTTCTTTCAGAAAAAATCTTCACTTCTCTTCAAAAAAAATTATTTTGTTTCACAATCTCATTCGGCAAGATACGCTCATCAATCTTTCTCATAAAATCAGCACAACAAACTAAAAACAATTAAATTTGCAAGATTTTATAAAAATCCCATCGCTTGTAAGGGCAATCCTCGCGTTGCTCTTAGCATTTTAACATGTTAGGATTTTGCCACTTTTATTTATTTTACAAGAGAAATTAAATGACAACTCAACTTCGTAACGATCCCAAGAAGGTTGCGCTTGCCTCAATGGTAGGAACAGCAATCGAATTCTTTGACTATTATATTTATGCCGCAGCTGCAGTATTAGTATTCAATACCCAATTTTTTAAAAGTGGCGACCCTGTTTCTGATGAGCTCCTTTCGCTTTCAACACTTGCGCTTGCATTTTTTGCGCGTCCAATTGGTTCTGCATTATTCGGTCACTTCGGTGATAAAATCGGTCGTAAAAAAACCTTAGTAGCTTCCTTATTATTGATGGGTGGCTCAACCGTAATGATCGGTTTATTGCCTAACTATGAAACAATTGGTATTTGGGCGCCAGTCCTACTTTGCTTATGCCGTATCGGTCAAGGCTTAGGTTTAGGCGGTGAATGGGGTGGTGCAGCATTAGTTGCCACAGAAAATGCACCAGAAGGCAAACGTGCATGGTACGGCACCTTCCCACAATTAGGTGCGCCAATCGGCTTATTTGTGGCAAATGGCGCCTTCTTCTTAGTCAGTTACAGCTTTGGCCATGAAGCCTTAGTACAATGGGCGTGGCGTATTCCATTTATCTCTTCAATCATATTGGTTATGGTTGGTTTATGGGTGCGTTTAACCTTACATGAAAGCCATGTTTTCCGTGAAGCAGAACAACAAGGTAAAACACAAAAAGCACCAGTAAGTGCTGTATTCCGTCATCACTTAAAACCATTGATTTTAGGCACATTCATCATGACAGCAACTTATGTGTTGTTCTATATCATGACTGCTTTTGCACAGGTTTACTCTCGCACACCTGCCACACTTTCTGAAGCAGGCCACCCAATGGGATTAGGTATTGCGCCTAATACCTTTACTGGCTTATTACTCTTAAGTTCGATTGTATTTGCTATTTTCACCAGCATTTCTGGTTTATACGCAGATAAAATTGGTCGCCGTAAATTCTTATTATGGGTGACCTTTGCGATGGGAATCTTCGGTTTAGCCATGCCATTATTCTTATCAAACGGCACGCCAACTTCTATGTTCTTATTCTTAATTATTGGTATGGCGTTAATGGGCTTCACTTTCGGACCAATGGCGGCATTATTACCGGAGCTTTTCCCAACTGAAGTTCGTTACTCAGGCGCCTCTCTTGCTTATAACTTTGCATCTATTGTTGGAGCAACCGTGGCAGCAACCTTCGCAATTAAAATCAATGCCAACTATGGTGTTTTAGGAGTAGGCATTTATTTAGCAATCAACGCTGTTATCACATTCTTAGCGCTTTGGGCATCAAAAGAGACTAAAGATGTCGATTTAACTAACGCTTAATCCTGTAAATATAAAAAAGCGTGATTTTTCTAAATCACGCTTTTTGTTGTTTACGTTGTTGATATTCCCGATGCTGTTTGCTTTGAAACGGCACTATCTGAACGTTATCACTCAATTCAATAAGCTGATAATACTGTGGGAAATTAAACCGCTCTCCCCATTCTCGCTCCTCTTTTTTGGCATAAAAACGATTGATTTCTTTGACTTTTTCTTCTTTGCTTCCCAAGCAATTCAAATAGCTTTCTAGCTTATTTTGTTCATCAAGAATATAAACATTAAACAGCCCGTTAGCATTATCTTCAAAGAAGAACTGCAAAAAGCCTTCGCTAGCAAAATCGTTAATCACTTTGGGATAACGGGTTTTATATACGGCATTTTCATCGCGTTCGCTTTTTGCAAAATCTTCGTCTAAATTGACCGCTTGTGGTAAACAAAACAGAGCAAATGGTGCCTCTTCAAAAATAAATCCCCAATGTTTTTCTTGCTCAACTTGCACTTCGATAATCGTTTTATCGTAAACAGTTCCAGTGTGAATACTAATACAACGATCCACCAGTTCTGCAATAGATTCTCGTAATTCTAAACGCAATTTTTTGCTATAACAGAACACATTAACTGATTGCGGTGGCGCTGAACCACGGTAGATTTTATTCGACAGGAATTTTAACGCCTTAAGTAAGGCTTCTTTACCTTCCACGTGCTGCGTGCGGATTTCATTCCACATATTACGATAAATAATATCCACACTGCCAATCAGCTGCGCTTCCCCACCACCAAAATTGAATAAATCCGCTTGGGTAATTTTGCGAATACGTTCGCTCTTAATATGTTCGGTCGGATCAACCGTCAAATTCACCGCGAAGATTAAATGACGAATCTCATTCGGGTGCAATAGTTCTTCATTACCTACAATAGGCCCTTTGGTTGGAAAAGAAATGCGTAAATCTGTAATGAATTGGCGGAAATTCAGCAAACTTACATGGCGGCTGACAACATGCAAACGACTTTCTGCCGTTAAAATACCATTAAAATATGCCCATGCAACTAATTTTGTGAGATCTTTTTGATACTCCACAAAGCGATCGGGATTCTCATACTCTGAGCTTGGTGCTTGATTCAGCAAATACCAACCTGGCTTCATCATTGAGCCTTCCCGGCCTTCAATAAAAGTAAGATTTTTCTCTGCTAAATTCTGAGAAATTCTCGGATTTAGCAAAGTCACTTTACCCGGCAATACTTCAAAGACTGAGTAAAGTTTGCGCATTAAAATATCAATATCGTTTGCCATAATGCTTGGATCAATATGAAATTTACGCGCAAATTGAATTAAATTCCGGTAACTTTGTAGCAATAAATCCACCAGCATTTGATGGTGTACTTTCACTTGCTTCGTTTTCCAACTGGCTCGCTGATTAAGGATTTCAAGTTCTTCTTCATCCCACTCCCAGCTTTTTGCTAATTGTTGCAGTTGATAAGTGCGCCAGTTCTCTTCATTTTCGCCTTCCATTGCTTTTAAATAAAAGCATTGGCGAATACGATTTAAACGTGCGAACTCTTTACGCTCGATTAAATATTCGCTGACCTGATCTAACATGGCCAAATATGGGTCGAAGTGATAGCGCACTTCCGTTTTACTTAACCATTTTT
>QWCW01000381.1_pt1 | contig 20935 bp, 14 predicted proteins | sample 1972691 | NCBI WGS metagenome assembly QWCW01 (sample SAMN09866698, study PRJNA288562) | Human oral metagenome isolate pre2_saliva, whole genome shotgun sequencing... | reverse complement strand
ATAGGCATCGTTTATACCCTTGTCTTCAGTCTTTGTCTTCTCTGTTTCTTCTTCCCGACTTATGGTAATACCCAACTTGCGAAGCTGTTTCTCTGCTTCTGCCTCTCGCTCTACCTCTGTCATTGGTATACCTGTTTCATATAGTTTACGGTCGATACGTTGTTCCATTTCAAGGGAGAGCCGTGTTCGGAGACTTTCTGCCATTTTCTCAATCCCTCCTGTGAACCGATACTCCCATGCAGGTCTTCCATAAGGGTCTGTACCCATTATGCGCTCTGTAGCAATGGTGCGATGAGATATGTCTTTCCAATCTCCTACAAAAAGAGAGTTATGCTTGAAGACGACAGAAGAGCCTTCTTCCTTGGGAACAGAAACGGTTTCTACGAACTGCTGTTCAATTCCTTCGCCGATTTCTTTACCTGTCTGCTTCTGTAGGACGATGAGGTCACTGCCTACGTCCGTTCCTGCATTGTCTGAAAACATACCCGATGGTAGTCGGAGAGCGGAGATAAGGCGGCTGTTCTGCATGAGGTAACGGCGTATGGCTTCATTTCGGGGACTGTCTAATACGCCCTGTGAGGTGATGAATGTCAAAATTCCACCTTCCTTGATGCAGTCCAGACCTTTCACGAAGAAGTAATTGTGAATGGCACGTGTGGACTCACGTTTAAGAGCGTCCTTGCCTTTGCTGTATTCTCGGTCATAGACCATGAAATCTCCAAAAGGGATGTTACTTGTAACAAGGTCGTACTTGTCCTTGTCTTCTAACTCCCCAATAGCTTCAAAAGGCTCGTTGTGAACGAAGATATTGCCTTTGCCATACGGGTGCAGGGCTTGTGAGATGCGGGCAGTAAGCAGGTCCTTTTCCATTGCATCTACAACTCCAGCTTGCCTTGCAAAGATATCGGCAAAGGCACCCATACCCATAGAAGGGTCTAAGCATCGTCTTATCTGCAGGTTTGTGGAGGCAAGTGCGTCTGAGATGGCTGAAACGATACGGGTATCGGTATAGAAGGAGGTCAGTACGCTAGCCTTGATGCTCTCCCAGTACCGCTTGGCGGTATTGGCATCTAAGGCTTCACGATAAATCATCTGTTTGAGCTGCTGTGTCGGCTCAAAGAGATTCTGCTCTGACTTGCTCCAATAGCGTATGTCATCGGGATTGTCTGTGCGGTTGAGTACACATTTCAAGCCACCGAAGCCCTGATAGTTCCGTAAGATACTTTTCTCAGTTTCGGTGGCTTCACGGCGTTCTTTCTCCAGGCGCAAGACTACACGGATAGCCTCCGTGTTGGCTTGAAGGACTTCTTTCTTATTGTATGCCATAAGGTATAACGTATTCTATTATGGGAATAACTACTCTGACACCTAAGCTTGACCGTAATGTCAGACTTTAGTATCAGAAATGAAGTAATATGCTATTTCCGTTTCTTGTTTTGCTCAAACTCAAAGGTGGTGGTATAATCATCCTTCAAAACCAGTCGGGCATTGAATTTCTTGCCTGCCTTGCTGGTCAGTCCTTTAAGGATAGGCGTACGTCCGGAGCTTATCAAGTCACGGATATGATCTTCAGAGAGATGTATGCCGCAGACTTCACGAAACACGTGGAAACCACAGGTTTCATGTCTGCACTTGGCTACCTTGGCATAGATGCCGACACTCTGCTGTCCGCACTTTGGACAGTGGTAGACAGGATAGGACTTCTGCTCTGAAGAAAGCGAGAGGAGTTCCTCGCAAATAGTTTCCACGTATGAGTTGATGCCTTGTGAGAACTTATCAGATGGCATCTTTCCTGCGTCAATAGCGGCAAGGGCGAGTTCCCAACTGCCTGTCATCTCAGCATTGGCAATTTTCTTGTCCTTGACAATCTCATAGACTGCCAGCCCTTTCTCGGTAGGTATGATAGCTTTCTTGTCCCTTCGGATATAATCACGAAGAATCAGCGTTTCGATGATGTTGGCACGGGTGGCAGGTGTACCGATACCGCACTCTGCCATTGCCTTCTTGCTTTCTGTATCTTCGACCTCTTTTCCAGCATTCTCCATAGCAGAAAGCAGTGTCGCTTCTGTGTAGAGAGGTTTAGGTTTGGTCTTATGCTCGTTGATGTCCTGATAGGACTTCACCTTCTGTTAAGTTCGGCAATGAAGACAAAATATGTTCATCACCATCTTCTTTCTTATCTGCTTCCGCTTCTTTACCTTTCTGTACGGCTTTCCAACCTAAAGAGATTTGTCGGCATGCTTTCCAAGTAAAGGTGTTGGTGCCGTCAGTAAACCGCACCTGCATACGCTCTTCCTCGGAATCGGGAGAAAAGGCTTCTATGAAGCGATTAACTACCATTTGATAGATAGTTATTTCATCTGTCGACAATCCTGATGGTTTTTCACCAGTCGGGATGATGGCGTGGTGGTCGGTAACTTTGGCGTTGTCCACCGAATGGCGGTTAAGTGGATTGGATAGTGTCTTGCCTATCTTGCGGAGCAGGGCGGGGACTTCCTCGAAGACATCCTCGCTGATGTATCGGCTGCCTGTTCGGGGGTAGGTCGTGATTTTCTTCTCATAGAGACTTTGGGCTATCGAGAGGGTCTTGTCTGCAGAAAAGCCTTGGCGTCTGTTAGCATCTTTCTGCAAGGCTGTAAGGTCGTACAAGAGTGGTGGCGGTGTATCAGCCACCTTTCTTACGACCGATTCTACTGTAAGCTGGCTCTGACTGCGAAGCGTAGCGAGAGCAGTCTGTGCCAATGCTTCATTCTCATAGTCTTTATAGCCAATGGCTTTCAGTGACAAACCCTCTTTTTCTGTGAGAACGGATAATTTCCAAAATGGTACGGAAAGGCTTTCTACAACCAAGATGTTGGTAGATATAGCGGAAGATAAGCTCACCCTCTCGTCCTGCATCAGTAGCGACGATGATACGGTCCGTCTTGTCGAAGCATGAACGGATGACTTTAAGTTGCTTCAATGCTGCAGGGTCTGATATATACTCCTTATCCTTACGTACCTGTCGTACCACTAACTGAAATGGATTGGGACGAATGGGTAAGTCTTCAGCCTTATAGGCAGAAAAACCGTAGGTTTCGGGCATGGCAAGGGCGATGAGGTGTCCCATTGCCCATGTAACGAGGTAACCGTTGCACTCCATGTATCCGTCCTGCTTACTATTTGCCCCAACAATGCGGGCAATATCTCTGGCTACCGAGGGTTTCTCGGCAATAATACATATTTTCATTTTGTAATTCTATAAATAATTTGTAACTTTGCACTGACAATAATTCGCACTTTGTTGGGAATATATTCAGGCTTGGGTATAAGTCATATGCTGCCTATGCTTATAAGTTTCACTGCAGATTATCTTACCATCTTTAGTTTTATAAGAAAGGAGATCCAGCCTATGCATTATATTATATTGGCTCTTGGGGTTGTGGCAGATAAAGACCTTTATACATTAAGATGGTATATTCCTAAGACATAGTGATTAACCCCACTGCCGCCACATACGAAGACTCGCTTTTGCGAGTCTTTTGTTTTTACATCTTACGTCCACGGGACTTCTTCCGTTTGTTCTCGTCCTGCTTTTGCTTCTGCTCAGCTGTAGGTTGAGTCTGTCCCGTCTTGAGTGGCTCTTTCACATTTTTGGTGGCTTCGTTGGTCTTGCCGTGGTTATTGACAGCTACCTGTGTTTTGTGTTCTTCGGCTACGGTAACCACTCTTTCTTTGCCGGTTTCCTGCTTCTTGTCAGGATTCCACTTGTAAAAACGTGGTCTATTCTGTTCCTTGTCCATGCGAACGTATGCGTTGAAAGGTTGCCCCTGTTTGTCCACCATATTCTTTAGGTATAGTGTACGACCGCTATCCAAGGCTTCACGCTGCTTATCTGATAACTCTAAACCGCAAAGCTTATGTGGGACACCTTGCTGCTGTGTCTGCTGCTGGCGTTCCTTAAAACCACGATTATTGTCAAAGATGAACTCAATGCCTTTTCGCTCGGCATTAACCTGCAGCGTTGCATCGAATGTCTTGCCACTCTTGGCGGTCATACCTTCCACTTTCACGGCTTTGCCTTCCACAAGGTCTTTATACTGAGCGTCAGAAAGAGTCACGCCCTTGATTTCCTTGGGGATATTTACACGGTCGGCACGCAGGGCTATGATTTCATTGGTCTGCGGGTCGATAGAGACGTAGGCAGAGAAAGGCTCAGCGTTCTTGGGAGTCACTTCGATGGTTTTACCGAGATTGCCCGTAGTGAGAAGTGCCTCCTTTTCTTCGGGAGAGAACTTGTAGCCCATATAGGGAAAGTCAAGCTGTGGCTCTTTTCTCAAAGGATGAATTGCCAAACCGACATTGCCGTTATCGTCCGTACGGAACGCAAGGCGTGCTTCAGTGTAGATAGTAGTGTCTCCAATAGGTACGGCAATCGTCAAGAGATTGCTCTTCTGCCAATTGAGCATCTTTTCTAATTCTCCACTCTGCTCCAATCGCTCACGGGTAAGTCCGAGATTATCGAGTTGCTTCCAATCAATATTCGACTCATCGATAGCAGTGGCATTCTTCTGATGGGGTAAATAATCCTCAAAGGACACTCCAATCTCTGCCAGCTGCTGTTTGCTTTCGGACTTTTCACGGCTTTGCAGCATGGTGCGCAGGTTGTCCACGCCTTGCTCCACATTGTCTGCCACGACCTTGTACAACCCGAAATGAGTCGGGTTATTGAACTGTTTGAGGAAGTTGGTCATGAAGTTCTTCAGAAGTCCGTCCTTGTTGTTGAACTTCAAGAACGCAGCCTGATTGGCGGCGATGGCTTCAGTTGTTTTAAGGTTTCCCTTGACCTCCGTGCGGTCTTCCAGGACCAGCACGTAATTGTCATTGCTGTTTGATTCCATAAATTATTGTTTTGAATAAATAATACGTTATCGAACAACAAAGATACAGGCTGTAAATTACAATGGTAAAATGCGAGGATAGGATGGGAAAATGAGGGAAATAAGAGGAAGAGATATATTGATATGGATAATATACTAAAAATAACTTGGTTAAGAAAATAGAAAGTATAATATTCAATTATAATCAATTCATAACGCAGCATACAATCGTGTTGCTATCCAACACTTTTTGTGTTGTTGATAAACACCAATAGTGCTTACCATTCATAATTTTATTTTGATAATATATTTATGAGCGGCTCTCTCTCATCCTCACACCTAAGTATTATAATAGAACACCTATCTTCTTATAACTATATTTGAAGAAAATTCTTTCTTGCTATCATACAAGAACCAACAACACCTGCCTTTTCCTTCAGCTTCGATAATACAACTTTAGTATCTTTGTTTACTAAATTAAGTGAGTATTTTAATATGGCAGACTTAATTGAATGGATGAAGTATTCTCCTGTCATAGACAAAATTCCACCAACGATTACGAGTTCTGGATTGAAGATATTGATAAGTCCTGCTATGGATTGTCCCAGTTTATAGCCCATAGACTCTATAACATCTATACACAAAGTATCTTCATTACATGTTGCTGTAACCACATCTTGTAAAGTGAAATCTCCATTCTCACTAAGAGCCAAAGAGGATGACTCTCCATTATTTAACCTTTCCTTTACTATTCGTACAAGAGCACTGCCAGAGACTTCTGTCTCCAGACACCCCTTCTTTCCGCAATGGCATATCAATTCATTGTTTGTAAAGAAGTTATGACCTATCTCACCAGCATATCCAGATTTGCCCTTATACAAATTTCCATCAATAATGATACCAGCTCCAAGACCCCAACTTACATTAATAAAAAGAATGTTCTTTTCACCTTGTACACATCCTTCCATATATTCTCCGAATGCCATAGCACGTGTGTCATTCTCAATAGTAACTTGATAACCAAGTTTCTCTGTAAGCATGCTACTTAATGATGCTTCTGAAAAATTAAATACAGAGAAACTATAACCAGTATCGGGATTAATACGTCCACCAATATTTATATTGATATTGAGGATTTTCTCTTTGGAGACAGAAGTGTTTATTGTGTAATTGTGTATAATCTCACATAAACGTTCTAATGCTTCTTTGGAGTTATCATGAATATAGTCTGTTTCCTTAAACAAATCTATAAGGTCACCTCTAATATTCATAAGTCCTATGTTGACAAACGTTGGATTTATATCCACGCCAATAAAATAACCAGAATCGGGATTCAAGCCAAAGAGGTTAGGATGGCGACCTTCTTCAGTTTCAAGTTTACCATACTCAAGTACAAAACCCTCTTGACACATTTCGTTGATGATTCTTGCAATTGTGGGGGAACTTAGATTAAACTCCTTTGAGATGTCAGTATTAGTAGCATTCCCATTACTTATAAAATATTCTATGATCCTACTTTTAATAAGACCATTCTTACTTTCTTTGTTATATGGAAAGATTGTTTTCATATATATATTTTTTGCAAATTTACTATTTTCGTAGCAAGTTTACGAATATTATCTCTTGATTTTACAAATTTACAACCTTAATTTTATTTATAGGCTATATTTACATAAATATATTGTGTATTTATAAGTAGTTAAAAATAAAATTATGGAAATAGGTGTGATTTAACAAATAATTTTTGGAAGTACCAAAAAAAACATTTAACTTTGACGCCATAAATCAGTTGCAATACCTAATTTGTAAATGATTTGTAATTAAATATAACTAAACCTCGTTTACGAGACAATATAAACAACTATAACATAACAATCTAAACGATTAAATCATGGATAAGATTACAGGGTTAATTGATGCTCCATTTACACCGTTTTATGAGAATGGTGAAGTTAATTTAGAGCCTATCGAGCAGTATGCTAAAATGTTAGCAAAAAATGGCCTTAAAGGCGTATTTATTAACGGATCTTCTGGTGAAGGTTATATGCTAACAGAAGACGAGCGTATGCGTTTGGCAGAAAGATGGGTTGAAGTTGCTCCAGAGGGCTTTAAGGTGATTGTACATGTCGGTAGCACATGTGTTAAGTCAAGTGAGCGTTTGGCTGCTCATGCACAAAAAATAGGTGCTTTTGGTATTGGTGCAATGGCAACTCCATTCCCAAAGATTGGACGAATAGAAGAACTGGTAAAATATTGTGAAGAGATAGCAGCTGCTGCACCAGAACTTCCCTTCTATTATTACCATATCCCAGCATTCAATGGTGCTTACCTTTCTATGCTTGATTTCTTGAAAGCTGTTGATGGTCGTATTCCAAACTTTGCAGGTATTAAATATACATACGAGAGTTTGTATGAGTACAACCAGTGCCGTTTATACGCAAATGGTAAGTTCGATATGTTACACGGTCAGGATGAAACAATTTTACCTTGCTTAGCTATGGGTGGTGCACAAGGTGGAATTGGTGGTACAACCAATTACAACGGCCGTTGCCTTGTTGGCATACTCGACGCTTGGAAGAGTGGTGACTTAGAGAAGGCACGTGAACTTCAGAACTATGCTCAAGAAGTTATTAATGTTATATGTCATTTCCGTGGAAACATTGTTGGCGGTAAACGCATAATGAAACTCATCGGTTTGGATCTTGGTAAGAATAGAACTCCTTTCAATAATATGACTGATGAAGAAGAAGCACGTATGAAGCAGGAGTTAGAGGCTATTGACTTCTTTAACCGTTGTAATCTCTTTTAATATCACCTTTAATATTTTCAATAATGGACGTAAATAAGTATCTTGCTTATTGGGCAGACAGATATTACGAAGATGTTACAAAGAATATTCTTCCGTTTTGGTTGAAATATGGATTAGATGAAATCAATGGTGGTGTTTATACGTGTGTAGACCGTGATGGTACATTGATTGACTCTACAAAATCAGTATGGTTTCAAGGTCGTTTTGGCTTTATCAGTGCCTTTGCCTACAATAACATTGAAGCTAATGAGAAATGGCTTAAAGCATCTAAAAGCTGTATAGATTTCATTGAGCAGCACTGTTTCGACACAGATGGTCGCATGTATTTTGAAGTGACCGCTGAGGGAAAACCAATTAGAAAACGACGCTATGTTTTCTCTGAGTGCTTCGCTGCAATCGCTATGTCTGAATATTCAATTGCATCTGGCGACAAGAGTTATGCACAAAAAGCTTTGGATCTATTCAAAAATATTCTTCATTTCATAAATACAGAAGGTATTCTTGAACCAAAGTATTGTAAGGATATAAAAATGCAAGGGCATTCTATTACTATGATCCTTATCAATACCGCTTCACGCATACGTGAAGCTATTCCTGCAGCTGAACTTGATGCTCAGATAGACCTATCTATAGAAAGTCTCCAGCGTTATTTTGTACACCCTGAATTTGAAGCACTTTTAGAGACCGTAGGTCCTAATGGCGAATTCATTGATAATACAATGGGGCGTACAATTAATCCTGGTCATTGTATAGAAACAGCTTGGTTCTTGTTGGAAGAAGCTAAATATCGTAATTGGGATCCAAAATTAACCAAAATGGCTGTTACTATCCTTGAATGGTCATGGAAATGGGGATGGGATAAAGAGTATGGAGGTATAATCAACTTCCGTGATTGTAGAGGACTACCTGTACAGGATTATTCACAAGATATGAAGTTCTGGTGGCCACAGACAGAAGCTATTATTGCTACTCTCTATGCTTATGAGGCAACTAAAGACGAACGTTTCTTGGAGATGCATAAGCAAATAAGTGATTGGACTTATGCTCATTTCCCCGACTTAGAATATGGAGAATGGTATGGCTATCTGCATCGTGACGGTTCGGTTGCTCAGCCAGCAAAAGGAAATATCTTTAAAGGCCCATTCCATATTCCACGAATGATGATTAAAGGATTCATGCTATGTAATAATATTAACAAGCAGTTATAAAGTTGTTTAAAAGTACTATCTAACTTTCTCATTAAATATAAAAGTCCTCCATACCTACGATAAAAAGTAGGTGGAGGCATCTATACCAAAACTATATGAAAAGTCTAACTAACAGTAAATTTTATCCATGGGTTGTAGTCGCTCTCTTAGGAGGTGTTGCTTTACTTAACTATATGGATCGGCAGATGTTAAGCACAATGAAGGATTCCATGCAGATGGATATTACTGATTTGCAATCTGCAACGAACTTTGGACGACTGATGGCTGTGTTCCTTTGGATATATGGTCTTATGAGTCCTATCTCTGGAATTATTGCAGACAATTTGAGCCGTAAGAAACTCATTGTCGGTAGTCTTCTTGTATGGTCTTCAGTCACTTATCTTATGGGATTGGCTACTACTTATGACCAAGTATTTTGGCTTCGTGCACTTATGGGTGTAAGTGAAGCTCTGTATTTGCCAGCTGGATTAGCACTTATCGCAGATTATCATACAGGTGGTTCAAGATCTTTAGCTGTAGGTATTCACATGACAGGTCTATATCTTGGTCAGGCGATAGGAGGTTTTGGTGCTACATTAGCTGCAACTTACTCTTGGCATACGACTTTCCATTGGTTTGGTATAATAGGAATTGTTTATGCGTTTGTATTATTAGTCTTCTTGAAAGATTCAAAACGTAAGGTAGCTGAGACTAACGCAGAAACTCCACAAAAGCCTAAGACTAATGTATTAGTTAGCTTAAAATCATTGTTTACAAACATTGCTTTTTGGGTAATTCTTCTCTATTTTGCTATACCAAGTTTGCCTGGATGGGCTACTAAGAATTGGCTACCTACATTGTTCGCAGAAAACTTGCATTTACCAATGTCACAAGCAGGACCTATGGCTACTATTACCATAGCAGTATCATCTTTTATTGGTGTTCTATTAGGTGGTATTCTTTCAGATAAATGGGTACGCAAAAACATCAGAGGTCGTATCTATACTGGTGCTATCGGTCTGTCACTAACTATTCCTTCTTTATTGCTGCTCGGATTTGGCAATAGCATAGTAGAAGTAGTTTGTGCTGGTGTCCTTTTTGGAATAGGATTTGGAATGTTTGATGCTAACAACATGCCAATTCTCTGCCAATTTGTTGGTCCTAACCAACGTGCTACAGCTTACGGTGTGATGAACATGGTAGGTGTGTTTGCTGGTGCAATGATTACATCTGTATTAGGTGCATGGAGTGACGATGGCAACTTAGGTATGGGCTTCGCTCTTCTTGCAGCTGTTGTCGCTGTTGCTATTGCTGTACAACTATATAGCTTACGTCCTAAGACAGACAATGTTGAATAATTTACACTAACTCAGATACAAAAAATGGTACTTTCGGAATTAAAGTATAGTGAACGAATCGAAAAACTTCATCCTCTATTTAAGAAAGCTTTCGATTATGTTAAGACTCACGATTTGTTAAATACCCCTTGTGGTAGAATAGAGGTAGACGGTGATGACCTCTTTATCAACAATGTAAACCCAGAATGCGTCACTTCTGAACAACAAGTTTTGGAGGTGCATCGCCAGTATATTGACATTCACATCTTATTAGAAGGTAAAGAAACTATTGGTTGGACCTCTCTATCTGATGTTAAGCTTGAAAAGAAATCATATTCAGAAGAAGATGATTGTGCTCTTTATGAAGATCCTTTCTCAACAAGTGTTCAACTCTTGCCAGGTCAATTTCTTATAGTTTGGCCTGAAGATGCACATGCTCCTGTCATAGGAAATGGAAAGATTAGAAAACTCATTGTGAAGGTGAAAATATAAAACAATAAAATAATCAATCGCAAAATATTCCTAACTATGAATCTAAGAACATTATTAATCCTTATGTCGCTTGCAGGTAGTGGTACTGCTGTCACAATGCAAGCTCAAAACCCGATAGCTATAGGTCAATCGGATGTTGAAAAGAAATGTACAGGTACAGTAAAAGACGACGAGGGAAATGAAGTTATTGGTGCTTCAGTTTTAATCAAAGGTACAAGAAATGGTGTGGTTACTGACATTGACGGTAACTTCGTTATTGACCGTGTTAAACTTGGGGAAACTATTGTCATTTCATATCTTGGTTATAAAACTGTCGAGGTAAAATTTAATGGCTCTCCTTTAAATATTAAACTCACTAATGATAACAAAGCCTTGGATGAGGTTGTTGTTGTCGGATATGGTGTACAGAAAAAGTCAAGTATGACTGCTGCTGTATCAAGTATTTCTAAAGAGGATCTTACCAAACAGGTTACATCTAATATTGCATCGGCAATTCAAGGCCGTGCACCTGGTGTTGAAATCCTTCAGAAGGGTGGTGATGCTGGTGGTAATGTAAGTATCCTTATTCGTGGAGCTGGTTCTTTTGGCTCTACAGAACCTCTCTATATTATCGATGGTGCAGTAAGTTCAAATGGACTTAACACATTGAATCCTAACGACATTCAATCTATTGAGATTTTGAAGGATGGCTCAGCTGCTGCAATCTATGGTTCTCGTGCTGCTAATGGTGTTGTGCTTGTAACAACTAAAAATGGTCAAAAGGGAGCTACAAAAGTTGAGATTACAGGCTCATATACATTACAGACATTGAGCAAGAAACTCGATTTCATGAATGCAGATCAGTGGAGAACATACGCTAATATGGTAGCAGATAATTCTCCAGCATACAATAAAGCTCCTCAGAATGTCAATCCATCTAATCCAGACTATTCTCAAGACTGGCAGGATATCTATTACAGAAATGCTGCGATGTACAATTTAGGTGCTTCTGTATCAGGCGGTGGAGAGTTTTCAACTTTTGCTACAAGTTTAGCTTATACAAAGCAGAATGGTATTATCATTCAGTCTGATTATGAGAAGTATAATGCACGTCTTAATGGAACCTACAAGAAAGGTATCTTTGAAATTTTCGAAAATCTTTCTTTAGCACATACACGTAGACATGCAGGTCCGACTTCACGTATCATAGAAATTCCGACAATACCTGTAGAAGATGAATATGGACGTTATGTATCTACTCCAAAGGAGTTGGGATATTCATTAATTAATGCTGATATTTCCAATCCTTTAGCTGATGTGTATGTAAAGAACAGCGTAACACATAAGACCTCTTTAACAGGAAGCTTTGGTGTAGGCGTTCAGATTTTTAAAGGTTTAAGTTATAAGTTGAATGTAGCAGGTAGCTATTATACAACTAATGGCTATACCCATACACCTCAATATGCAACTTACTGGGATGAGAATGGTTCACCTGACTCAAGATTCAGTCATCCATATACTTCTCTAAGTGAGTCAAGAAATGAAGGTTTGAATTATAATATTGATAACCTCCTTACTTACAAGGGTTCTTTTGGTGATCATAACTTTGATGTTTTACTTGGTACCAGTTGGATGCGTGAGTTCTATCGTACAATGTCAATTTCTTCAGGCGTAAATGACTTAGGTTCTCCTTCTGTTACAACTTATAATGGAGCAGGAACTGTTGGCTCAAATGAAGCTAATTCTGCATTGTTGTCATTCTTTGCTCGTGTTAACTATAACTACTTGAATCGATATTTGTTATCACTAAGTATTCGTAGTGATGAATCATCAAAGTTTGCAAAAGGACACCGTGTAGGCTATTTCCCTTCAGTGTCTGCAGGTTGGAATGTCCACGAAGAAAAGTTCTTCAAGATTCCATGGATGTCTAAGCTCAAACTCCGTGCAAGTTACGGTCAGTTAGGTGCTAACTTTATTGACCCATATTCATTCTTGAATTTAGCGTATGGTCCTGTACCTGCTATTATGGGTGGAAAACGTCAATATGGATATGTTACACGATTGGCGCAAGGTGACCTCAAGTGGGAAACTGCAGTTAGTTCAAACTTTGGTATTGAGACTGCTTTCTTGAATAACTCGCTTACATTTACTGCAGAATACTTCTATCGTAAAAATAGAGACTTGTTGGCTCCATTAGAGTCACTCCCTTCTTCTGGTCAGACTATTGTAATCAATGACGGTATTGTTCCTTACTATAATACGGCATCAGTAGAAAATAGAGGTTTCGAGTTCACTTTGGGTTATCGTAAAAGATGGAATGACTTCAGTGTAGATGTTCAGGGAAATATTACATTCCTAAAGAATAAGGTTCTCAAACTTGGAGAAGGAGTACAGCCAATTCGTGGTGCTTTGATGAGTACCAAGTTTAATGACCGTCCTACAGTTACCAGAGAAGGACTTCCTATCGGTACTTTCTGGGGCTATAAGGTAGTTGGTGTGGATGATCAAGGTGATTTCTTGTTTGAGGGTTCTGATGGCAATCCTATTTCTGCAAAGAATGCGACTGAAAAGGATAAGCAAGTTATTGGTAATCCAATCCCTGATTTCACTTATGGTTTGAATGTGAATCTTACCTATAAGAATTGGGACTTTACAGCTTTCTTCCAGGGCAGTCAGGGAAATGACATCTTCGCTGCAGGTAAGTATATGATGTACTTCTCATATAACAACAACAACCTCGTAGATGCTTTGAATGCATGGACTCCAACAAACAAGAGCCAGCGTTTACCAATTGCAAAGACAGATAACAATGGTGGTGTGAATGCTTTACCAAGCACATTCTACGTTGAAGATGGTTCATATCTTCGTTGTAAGAATTTGCAGGTCGGATATTCATTTAATCAGCAGATGCTGAAACATCTAAGATATATTTCTTCTTTAAGAATATATGCAAGTGTACAGAATTTGTTCACAATAACAAAGTATCCTCTCTATGACCCAGAAGTAAGCAGCAACGCTCTGTTTAACAGAGGTGTTGACGGTTTGGGAACTAATTCGCCAACAATTAATGCTCGTTCATATAATATTGGCTTCACAGTTACATTATAAAAAATATTTGAGATATGAAAAGAATTAAGATATTCGTTGGACTTGCACTATCACTCTCAACAGTTGCTTTGACTTCATGTGAGAGCGTGTTTGATGACTTGGCTAAGAATCCAAATCAGCAAGATGTAACATCGTTTTACACAACTCCTGAAAATGTAAATAAGGGTATTGTAGGTATTTACTCATATATTTCTACTCCACGTGCAATGGGAGCTTCGGGAATCCGTCTTCTTGTTAACAGAGGTGACGAAGAGAGTGATATCACAGATTATGGAGTCCCAGGACAATATAGTGCTACATTTAAACCTTCATGGTATACTATTGCACAGCCATTTAGTTTGTTCTACACAGCTGCTTCTCAGGCATGCCAGATGATTGAGCAGATACCTTCAGTAGAGTTCAAAAATCAAGAGCAAAAGAATGCTTATCTTGGAGAAGCTTACTTCTGGCGTGGATGGGCACATTGGTTCCTTTTGGTTAATTTCCGTAATATTCCTTTAGAGAAGAAATTCCCTGGCACAACAAAGGATTATAAACCACAGTCTACACCAGAAGAGGCTTGGGATTTCATTATTGAAGATTTCAAAATGGCTAAAAAGCTTCTTCCAAAGAAAGGATATTGGAAGGGAGATAATCTCGGTCGTGTAACGGCAGGTTCAGCTGCAGGCATGTTAGGATTATGTTATTTGTACAGATCTGGTATTGAACCAAAGTATGGTACCTCCACGACAACTTATTATAATGAAGCTGCAGAAAACTTCAACGAGATTATTCGTGGAGACTACGGTACTTATAAGCTTATGCCAAACTATGATGACAACTTCAAGGTTGCAACAGAGAACAATGATGAATCTGTTCTTGAGTTCCAATTCTTAGGAGATGTTATTAACACAGGCTTTAACCCAGGCCTCGTTACAAGTGGTTGTTGGAGAGATACTCGTGGAACACAACCTCCAACACTTATTTCTGAGAACTCTCAGGTTGTTCATCAGTGGGTTTATGATGCATTTGTTGCTTCAAAGGATGTTAATGGCTATACAGATCCACGTATGTTTGGAACACTTATCTTCGATGATAAATCATCAGACATCAATGCTAAGCCAGGAAATGAGGTTAAGCTCTTTGACAATAAGACCTTTACAGAATATTACGTAAAGAAGGATAAAGTTGGCAATACCCTGAAAGGATTTAGTGCCGTTAGTCCACGTGCAGGAAATTACAAGGCTGCTTGTCGTAAGGGAATGGATTGGACCTTGCCAGGCAAGAATCCAGGAAATAACTTCTGGTATGGAAACATTCGTGCTAACGGTATGAATTATACCTTCTTACGCTATGCAGATATTTTACTTATGTATGCAGAAGCAGTGCTAAAGGGTGGAACTCAAGGTACGTTGACACCTGTACAGGCTGTAAATCTTGTGCGTCAGCGTGCAAGTGTTAATTGCCCTCCTGTCACTTCTGTTGATATGGATGTAATTGAAAATGAGCGTATTCTTGAACTCACAGGAGAGGGACACCGTTTCTATGATCTTCTCCGCTGGGGTAAATTGGCACAGCGTTTCAAGCAGCTTGAGACACAGGATCCATATTTCAAGAAGTATAGCAACTCTGCTTATCTCGGTTTCCAAGAGAATAAGAATGAATGGTTGCCATTGCCTATTGATGAGGTGGAAGGCAATCCATTTATTACTCACAATAATCCAGGATGGGACTAATCCCCATCCTCTATTACTTGATTAATAAAATCACTTTAATTTATGAAACATATAGCTTCATTTATATTAGCTCTTTCTGCTGTAACAGCTTCAGCACAGACATTAAACAATGGTATTAAATTGCCAGAAGTGTGGCCACCAGTATATCCGATTCCTACAGAACGCCACGAAATGCCTGTTCCTTATTTACAACAGAAACCAGCAATTCTTCCGATTAATAACGGAAGACAATTGTTTGTTGATGACTTCCTAATCAGCAAGACAAATTTGAAGCGTGAGTGTCATACTCCTAATTATTATACAGGAAATCCTGTACTGGAGCCAACTGAAAAGTGGGAAAATACTACAGAAGGTGCTCCTTATGCTTCACCTTTCAGTGATGGTGTATGGTATGATGAGAAAGAAGGTCTCTTCAAAATGTGGTACCTTGCTGGTGCTGGTTCAATGCATAAAGAAAGTAATCAGACTTTTTATACCTGTTATGCAGAATCAAAGGATGGTAAACACTGGGAGAAAAAGAAATTGGATATAGTTCCTGGAACTAATATCGTCGATACATGTAACCGAGATGCTGCTACTGTTTGGCTCGATCGTTATGAGAAAGATCCAAATAAACGTTGGAAGTTCTTCAACATTGAAAGACGTGCTTCTGATAAGCGTTGGCAAATTATTTTAAAGTATTCTGCAGATGGACGTAAGTGGAGTAAAGGAGTTGCTCAGTCTGGAGATATTTATGACCGTTCAACAGCCTTCTATAACCCATTTACAAAGCGTTGGGCAATAAGTATGCGATATGGTACACCTGTATCAAGCCGTTCACGTGCGTATATAGAGAATGAAGACCCTGAAGCACTTGTAAGTCTTACTCATAGATTTCGTAGTGATGTAGCTGACAAGAATATGCGCTATTGGTTTACGCCAGATGATAAGGAGTTGGTTCATGAGAAGTATCCTTCTGTTAAGCCTGGTATTTATAACTTTGACGTTATACCTTATGAAAGTGTAATGATTGGACAATATGCTGCATGGGCAGGTCCTGAAAATGAAGTTTGTAAGCGTGATGGAATACAGAAACGCAATGTTATTTCTTTAGGTTATAGCCGTGATGGATTCCATTTCTATCGTCCAACTCACCAACCTTTTATGAACGTTGTAGAAAAAGAAGGTGCATGGAACTGGGGTAATATGCAATCAATTAATGGAACCCCACTGATTGTAGGCGATTCTCTATATTTCTATGCTTCAGGAAGAAGACTCAACAAGATTATGTGGGATAGCTATACTTCAACAGGTCTTGCTATTTTGAGACGTGATGGTTTTGCCTCTATGAATTCAGATCAGAATGAAGGCTATCTTATTACTGAACCTCTTTCTTTTGATGGTAAATACTTCTTTGTAAATGCTGATCTGAAAAACAAGAAGGGACAACTGCAGGTTGAACTTTTAGATAAAGATGGAAACGTTATTGAGGGATACAGTAAGAAGGATTGCGTAACCCTTAAAGGTGTTGATAAAACCAAAATGCGTGTCGCATGGAAGAAAAATAAAGATGTGGCTCAGCTTCAAGGAAGAGCTGTTCGTGCTAAGTTCTATCTAACACAAGGTAAGCTCTATTCTTTCTGGGTTTCCCCATGGGAAAGTGGCGAAAGCCGTGGCTTTACAGCTGGAGGTGGACCTCAAATGAGTGGAAGCGGTGTTGACCAACCACAAAATTAATTTCTAAAAAGAGTAATATGAATAAAAGTATTTATAGCATATTTATAGGTGCTGCAACGTTAACAACGCTGTCTGCATGTCAAGAAGGATATGTAGAAGGGTTCTTAAATACCCCTACAAAACGTCCAGATGCTACAGCAACTGTTGTTGAAGACGATAAGGATCTACAATATAATGGTATAAAATTGCCAGATGTATGGCCACCACAGCGAGATTATAAGACTGAAATCCGTAATGGAATGACACCATTCTATTTAGAGGAGAAACCTAAGGTCATCAATGTGAATGTGGGCCGACAGCTGTTTGTAGATGATTTCTTGATAGCTTCAACTTCATTACAAAGGAAATACTATTATCCAGAATATGTTTCAAACAATCCTGTTCTTTCGCCAGTAGAAGACTGGGAATTAAAGGGATCACATGGTGGCTTTGCAGCCCCATTCAGTGATGGTGTATGGTATGATGAGAAGGATCAACTTTTCAAAATGTGGTATCTTGCAGCAGGAGGTACATACAAAATTGATGAATATGGTGTAACTTGTTATGCAGTATCTAAAGATGGTATTGTTTGGGAAAAACCAAAACTCAATGTTGTGTCTGGAACTAATATTGTAAGATACAATACAAAACGTGATGCTTCTTCTATGTGGCTTGACAAGCAAGAAACAGACGCAAATAAGAGATATAAGCTGTTTGAGGTTGCTGGTGGAGCTGGTAAATGGAAGTACAATTACTTAACCTCTGCAGATGGTAAACAGTGGCAGGAACAAAATGCACCTTCAGGTGCAATTGTTGACCGCTCAACTGTTTTCAAGAATCCATTTAGAAATGTTTGGGCTTGGTCAATGCGTCACAATGTTCGAGTGAATAAGGGTGATAAATATACCATCCGAGCACGTGATTATATGGAGAATGCTGATCCAATGCTGGGTAATCAAGCTGCAAAGGCACAGCTTTCATCTTTCTGGTTTGGCCCTTGGAAAGATGAGTTGAAACATCCACATTACAATAATGATGATGGTTCGCCAGGTATCTACAACTTGGATGCAATTCCTTATGAGAGCATTATGCTTGGACAGTTCACCATATGGCAGGGTCCTGAAAATGATGTTGCAGCAAAGGATAATGTTATTAAACGTAATCAAGTTATGATTGGTTATAGTAGAGATGGCTATTCTTGGTACAGAAAGGATATGAATCCATTCCTCCCTGTCAATGATGATGCAACAACTTGGAACAATGGTAATGTTCAATCTGTTGTTGGATCACCACTTATTGTTGGCGACAAGCTTTATTTCTATGTGAGTGGTAGACGCCTCAGTGGCACCGCTGAGTTCGTTTCTACAAGTTTGGCAACACTCCGTAGAGATGGATTTGTGTCAATGAGTGGAAGTGGTGAACTCACTACTGAAAAGCTTAAATTTGATGGTGAGTACCTTTTTGTCAATGCAACAGTAAGAGGTAGTTTGGCAGTTGAACTATTAGACGAAAACGACAATGTAATAAAGGGCTTTGCCAAAGATGATTGTGTCACAATCAAAGGCGATCAAACAAAACAGATTGTAAAATGGAAGAATAATTCTTCTCTCAAGAATCTCAAGAATAAGCTCATCAAAATCAAGTTCTATAGCACAGATGCTGATTTATATGCCTTCTGGATTTCTCCTTGGGAAAGTGGAGAAAGCCGTGGATATACAGCTGGAGGTGGTCCAAACTTGAATGTAAAGGGTATTGATACCAAATAGTAGATTAATATGAAAATAAAGGGATTATTACTTTTATTGAGCATCCTCCCTTTGGGTTCCATTGCACAGACTCTGTGCAATGGAATTTCTCTTCCTAAGGTTTGGCCACCAAGATATGAGGAGCCAACTGTAGCTAAAGAAATGGATGTTCCGTATTTAAGGAATAAACCGAAGGTTATTCCTATTAATGTTGGAAGACAACTCTTTGTAGACAGTTTTTTAGTTGCAAAGACTAATCTGAAGATGGTTTTTCATCAACCAAACTTTTATCCTTTAAATCCTATTTTGAAGGCAGATAAGAAGTGGGAACTTACACCAGAAGGATTTGAGTATGCTGCTCCATTCTCGGACGGTATTTGGTATGATGAAAAAGATGGCAAGTATAAGATGTGGTATCTTGCAGGTGCTGGCTTAATAAATAAACGACATCACAGTTTGTATACCTGCTATGCTGAATCGAAAGATGGCAAACATTGGGATAAACCTTTGTTAGATATTCTCCCTGGAACCAACGTTGTAGATACGACCTTTCGAGATGCAGCAACAGTATGGTTGGATAGACAAGAAAAAGATTCTCTCAAAAGATGGAAATTCTTTAACGTGATATACCAGCCAGATTATACCCAGTGCTTATACACATTAAAGTATTCCCCAGATGGTATTCATTGGTCAGACGTGAAAGCACAATCTGGAAATATCTCTGATAGAAGTACTGCTTTCTATAATCCTTTCTTAAAGAAATGGGTTCTCAGTTTAAGGCAAGGGACAAAAGTTTCGAGAAGATCTCGTGCATATCTTGAGCATTCTGACCCAGAAGAAGCTGTAAGTTTAGCTCATAGGATCCGAAAAGGTGTTCCTGATAAGCATGTTGTTTATTGGTTTACACCAGACGATAAGGAAAAGAGACATGAGAGATACCCTGATGTAAACCCTGGTATCTACAATTTCGATGCTATAGCCTATGAAAGTATCATGTTAGGATTCTATAGTCAATGGCAGGGCCCTGAAAATGGTGTTGCTAAAAAGTTGATGATTCCTAAAAGGAATGAAGTTCAACTTGGTTATAGCCGAGATGGATTTCACTTCTCACGTCCAACGCATGAATCTTTTATGGGTGTTAATGAGAAACCAGGCGCATGGAACTATGGTAATATGCAATCTGTTAATGGTGTTCCTCTTATAGTTGGTGATTCTTTGTACCTTTACTCATCAGGACGTAGTCTTAATGGAAAATGGTGGGATGCTGGAGTAAGTACAGGTTTGGCAACACTGCGCCGTGATGGTTTTGTATCAATGAAAGCAGAAAAAGAGGGCTTTCTATTGACTGAACCCCTCAAGTTTGATGGAACTTATCTGTTTGTAAACGTAGATGCTCATCTAAAAAAAGCAAGTTTAGCAGTTGAATTACTTGATACAGATGGTAATATTATCGAGGGATATAGCAAAAAGGATTGTAACTTAATACATGGTGTCGATAAGACTAAGCAAATGGTTACGTGGAGAAAGCATCAAAACTTATCTTCGTTGTCTGGTAAAGATATACGTATAAAGTTTTATCTTACTAATGGCGAACTCTATTCTTTCTAGATATCACCTTGGGAAACTGGAGAAAGCCGTGGATATACAGCTGGAGGTGGTCCTGGTTTACATAATAGCGGCCAAGATTTACCGAGTAAAATACAGTAATTTTATTAAAATCTAACAACAACAATTTAACGAAACATTGTTTAATATGCCTTATTCTTTTATTAAAGATATAATACACAAAGACCTAAAAATATGGTCGGAAGTACTATATGGCATTTATTTATAATTTAACCCCCAAAAATATGAGATTAATCATAGAACCTAACTACGAAAAGTTATCTAAATGGGCAGCAAACTACGTTATTGAGCGTATTAATGCTGCTAAGAATCAAGACAAGCCTTTTGTACTCGGTTTGCCAACTGGTTCTTCACCAGAGGGCATGTATGCTGAGTTGGTAAAG
>QWCW01001325.1_pt1 | contig 21082 bp, 24 predicted proteins | sample 1972691 | NCBI WGS metagenome assembly QWCW01 (sample SAMN09866698, study PRJNA288562) | Human oral metagenome isolate pre2_saliva, whole genome shotgun sequencing... | reverse complement strand
CAATAAGGCAAACGCAAAAGAGGATGCTGAAAAGCATAAACAGCACACTCACTTGTTGTTTACTTTTTGTCATTGTCTTGTTTTGTTAAAGGGGGTTGAGCAAGTACCCCTATTCAATTAAGCGGCTGCAAAGGTACGCTTTTTATCTGAACTACCATAATAAGCCCTAAAAAAAAGCTAAATACACGTGGAGATAAGCATATTTTCATTACTTTTGTAACCATAATATAAACCAAATGAAAGATATGAAGAAAATCATTTTAATGACCATGTTGGCTGCTACAACACTTGCTGCTAGTGCGCAAGATACAAAGCCATACGAGAGTAAGATGTCGCAGATTGAGACTGAATATAATAAGTTGAAAGCTGAATTTGAAGTCCTCAAACAGAAAGATCCATCTACATTTACTGATGCAGACAAGGCTAAGATTGGAGAAATCATGGCAAAGGCTGACTCACTAGATAGTGTTCAGTTGGCTACTGTTCTAGAGATTGCTGATAAGTTCAAGACTACTACTTTCCCTGCAAAATATATTGCGGAGGTGGCTGACGGGCTAGAATATGCAGACTTGAAGAGGCTATGTGACCCATCAACGGGTTATTACAATGCGCCAGAGATGAAGAAAGCCAAAGATTTATATGAGATGTATAAGCTACGCGAACCAGGCTCTATGTATAAGGAGTTGGTAATGACCGACCTCAATGGTAAGCAAATGAAGCTAAGCGATTGGGCAGGTAAGGGTAAGTATGTGTTCGTTGACTTCTGGGCTAGCTGGTGTGCACCTTGCCGCAAGGAGATGCCTAACGTTGTGGAGGCTTATAAGAGATATAAGGACAAGGGACTAGAGATTATTGGTGTTAGTTTCGATGACAACAAACTCAAATGGTCATCAGCTGTTGAGAAGCTCGGTATGACTTGGCCTCAGATGTCTGACCTGAAAGGCTGGCAGTCTGCTGCTGGTAAGGTTTATGGCATTCGTTCTATTCCTTCAAACATACTCCTCGATAAGGACGGCAAAATCATTGCAATGGATCTCAGAGGTGAAGCTTTGCAGACAGAATTAGCAAAGTTATTGAAGTAATATATATAATGTGTGTCAGATAGCTAAGCTATTTGACACACTTTATTTAATAACACAACACAATCATATAACCGATAAACACTATTGTTAGGACGATTCCTTCCCACCTTGCAATCTTATACTTCGTGAAGGAGAAAAGCCATACTAACAGCGTTGAGAATACCATCATAGAGAGGTCTAACATCGTTATACCTTGCAAGTGCATAGGAGTAATTACACCAGTAACGCCCAAGATTGCTAGAATATTAAACACATTCGAGCCTAAGACATTGCCAATAGCAATGCCACTATTGCCTTTACGCGCAGAAACAACACTTGTTGCTAACTCTGGTAGGGAGGTTCCTCCAGCCACAATGGTTAGTCCGATGACTGCCTCCGACACACCGATATGCTCTGCCACCTTCGTTGCTCCTTCCACAAAAAGGTTACTGCCGCCTATCAAACAAGCTAATCCAACGATTATCCATACGATAGAAAGCCATGCTGCCATAGGTTTTTTATTATCTTCAATGGAGTCTGTCTTAGCTGTGGTATCATCTTCTTTCGTCTTAGCACCCTTCAAGGTGACATACATAAAGACAAGGAATAGCACAAAGAGGATGCCTGCATCCAACCTACTAATATTACCATCAAGACACATTATTAGTAATACAACTGAGGCAAATAACGCAAAAGGTATATCCTTCCGAACGGTTGACTTCAAGATAGTCATAGGTGCTACCCACGCAGAGACACCTACTATCAACAGCGTATTAAAGATGTTCGAACCAACGATGTTACCTACAGCTAAGTCGGTAGTCCCTTTGAGTGCAGACACAAGACTCACACAAAATTCAGGCATACTTGTGCCCATCGCAACTATTGTTAACCCTATCACAATCTGTGGCATCTTCATCTTTTCAGCCACTGCTACAGCCCCGTCAGTCAGTCGGTCGGCTCCCCATAAAACGAGCACAATGCCCACGAGGATAAATAAAACATTTAGTATCATATACTTCTTACTCTTTTGGCGGGCAAAGATACAAATAAAAAGCTATATACCAAAATGTTAGTTCTGCATCAGTCACTTGTACTATACGATGCAGTCATTGGTTATTACGATAGGGTTACTTGCTTACATGACATATTTTTATTACTTTTGCTTCCCATTAATATGCGCCCGTATAAAGAAAAGGAAACATAAATAACATATAGGAAGATGGAAAGCAATATACTATTATACAGCAGTGATAGCGGAGAGGTAAGCGTGCAAGTACGTTATGAAGATGGCACATTTTGGCTAACACAGAAGCGTATGGCAGAGCTATTTAGCGTAGATGTGCGTACAGTGAACGAACACTTGCAGAATATCTTCGCCTCTGGCGAGATGTCAGAAGAGGGAACTATCCGGAAAATCCGGATAGTTCAGATGGAAGGGAAACGGAAGGTAGAACGTAATGTCACATTCTATCCTTTAGAAGCTATTATTGCTGTAGGTTATCGCGTCAACTCTGAACAAGCCACCCATTTCCGTCAATGGGCAACAAAGACTCTTAATACTTTCATAACAAAAGGATATGTCCTTGACAAAAAGCGTTTAAAGCAAGGTGAACAATTTGGACACGATTACTTCAAGGAGTTACTTGAAGATATTCGTGAGATACGTGCCAGTGAGCGACGTTTCTATCAGAAGATTACTGATATCTATGCTTTAGCAATCGATTATGATAAGAATGCGATAGAAACCAAGCGCTTTTTCGCATCAGTACAAAACAAATTACATTGGGCTATATCAGGTCAAACAGCTGCAGAGATAATCTACGATAATGCAGATGCGGAACGACCACACATGGGATTAACAACATGGAGGCATGCCCCTGATGGTAAAGTAATGAAATCGGATATAACAATAGCAAAGAATTATCTCAGCCAAAAGAATATGGTAGCAATCAATCGACTCGTATCTGCTTATCTTGACTTAGCAGAGGATCGAGCCGAACAAGAAATCCCTATGAGGATGGAAGATTGGAGCAAACTATTAGATGGATTCCTCACTATTGCTGGGCGTCCTATATTAGAAGGGACGGGGAACGTTTCTGCATTAGAGGCTAAACTAAAGGCTGAACATGAATATGCTATATTCCGAAAAAGGCAAGATGCAGAATACATATCAGACTTTGACAAAGAAATAAAACGCTTAAAAGGAGATAATACAGACAACTAAGAACCAATTTCTCACACCTCACTTCTATTCAATGAGACGCTCTTCTTGACATGAAGAGAGCCTTTCCTTACAACAAGGGAACGCCCTTCTTAATTAGAGAAAAGCGTCTCCTTATATTTCTCGTTAGGCACTTCCACTCCCAGAAGGGGCTGGAGGAAGTTCTATATATACTCTTTAGCCAGCAAGCCCACGTCGATTAAGTATCTTAATAATCTTACCCTTAATCTCAATAGCACCCTCTTTCTCCAAATCGGAAAGTACACGCAGAAGAGAGAACTTCTGTATTCCGAATGAATCAGCAATCTCTTGACGTGAGCGTTCAAGGTGTATCTCATTACTACCCTGCTCTCCCGCACGCTCTAAAAGTAGGTAGGCTACCTTCTCACGGACGGTAAAGAGACTAAGAATCTTCATCTTTTGCGTAAGGAAAACATCTATATTAGAAAGGATACGAATAAAATTCATGCGGATAGCATCATCATTATCAATAAGTGACTTCAGGCTATCGGGCTTCATACGAAACAACTCCACACGCCCATCAGTCTCGACACTTACGGGTAGACTTCGGTCTTTAGAGAAGATGAATGCAGGTGCAACAAGATTGCCACTACGCAGTCGGCTCACCTCTACTTGCTTACCCGACAAGGCTGCCATACGACATATTAACACACCACTCACAACAATATCTACTGATCGACAAGGCATTCCTGCTAACGCATAAACATCATGCGGAGGTAGAGAAACCAGCTGATGTGGAACGTTCCCCAGCGTTATTTCTATCTCAATATCACTCATCCCTGCAAAGAGCGGACAGGCACGAAGAGCTTTCATAACATTACTTTCCATGCCTGCAAAGATACAAAGAATACTCGTAATCCTATACTTTTAACGTGCTTTAACCCGATATGGTCACATTTGTTACTCCCTTCCTTCCGTTATTTTTAATACTTTTGCAAACAAGAACAAGATAACAATTTAAAAATATGTCACAGGCACAATTCAAAACAAATATCCCTTTCGAGACATGGGATCTAGACTTACTTGTTGATTACGTATTGAAGTTTCATCATCGTAACACACGTAAATATGGTAATGAACTATTAGAGAGACTGAACCAATTAGCAGCTAATCACCCCGAATTAGATCGTGTTGTAGATCATTTCCGCAATAGTATTGCAGACTTAGACTTGCATTGCCAGAAAGAAGAGAACGTACTCTATCCTTTCATCATAGAGCTTTTCAATGCAGCTGAATTGGGTCAGGAGCACGCTCCATTCCATTGTGGTTCCATCCAATTCCCTATCAATGCAATGATGGCTGACCATAGTGATGAGATTGAACGACACGATCGCATTGCAGAACTGACTAATAACTACACAGCCCCAGAAGGTGCAGAACCTGAATATGTAAAGGCTTTAGCAGACTTAAAACAGTTCCGCAATTATCTCTTGGAACATATCTATGTGGAAAATGAAGTGATATTCCCGAGAGCATTAGCTATAGAATAAGGTTTAAATGGAGAACTAGATTATGAAACTAAAACGTGTTTACTTGCCAGCAGAAGTAACCGATGGTTATCGAATACTCGTAGACCGATTGTGGCCAAGAGGCATTAGTAAAGAGAAAGCGAAGATTGACCTTTGGCTGAAAGAGGTTGCTCCGAGCAACGAATTACGTAAGTGGTTCGGGCATGACCCAGAACGTTTCAACGAGTTTACCGAGCGTTACAAAGCAGAGTTACAAGCATCTGGCGCATTGGAGGAGTTACGTCAAGCCATCCAAGAACATCCTGATGCAACACTACTTTATGCGGCACATGACGAGCAACATAACAATGCCGTCGTCCTGCAAGAACTACTCGAAACGAAATAACAGAATGGAGAGACTATGCCTGAAGCTATGATCAAGTTCATAGTTAGATATAGTCTCTTTTGTTCCTTATTTCAATCTTTTATGATATAAAATCTCTCATTCTTTCGTTATTTCAATTATTCTTCTTACCTTTGCGCCCAGTTAAACGAAAATTAACTTGCAATAACAACAAATGAGAGCAATAAAGTATCTTAATACAACCCCATCCACATGCGCCTTATTTGTGTCCGTACCTAAACCGAAATATAGAGAAATTAAGCACGAAATAACAACTATTTTTAATCAATAAAACAATGGAGAAAAAGAAACAAAAGAAGAATTATCATGCTCCTGAATGTAAGGTACATAGTATTCAAGTTGAAAACTTTATCTGCACGAGCGTGACACCAAGTGCTAGTGGGTCTACTAGCCCATCATGGGGTAGTGAGCAGGAACACGGTGGCGGAACTATTCTTATTGGTGGTAGTAGCGTTGCACCAGCAAAGCAGGCACCATCATGGGGAGAGGAAGAAGAAGCCGATTAACCATCATTCAGAAGCACTGATGTACAATAAAAGGGTTTAATCGATAATCAAACATAATAATAAAGATGAAAACAAAACATAAATTTCTAAGATTATTTGGTATTGCGCTTCTATCAGCAGCAATAGCATCATGCTCTAATGATATAGAGCAGAAAGCAGACGGCAAAGTAAATATGAGAGAGGCAGCTACATTTAAACTGAACTTTGCCAATTATAATGAAGATAAAGATGTGTCTGGCACACGCGCAGGTAAAGAGGCTACACCAGACAGCTTCAAACTGAAGCCCATAGAGCTAGGCAATGGTATTCTTGCTTGTCCTACACTTGTAAAGGATAAACAAGAAGAGCGTAAGCCAGCCACCCGTTCATTGGGTAATGAAGCCTATACAATGCTGGCATACAAAGGAGGTGTACTTGTTGGTGAAATGAGTGGTACAGCAAGTGACGCTGGTGGTACGGCAACATTCACACCGACAAGTAGTAATCAAAATATTTCCTTGACTCCTGGAACATACGACTTTGTTTGCTACACAACCAACTATGTTACGCGCAGTGGAGATGAGATTACGGTCGAGCCATATTATGCTGAAAAAGCATTAATTGGTAGAGCAACAGGCGTAGCAGTGAGTGGAGTAAAGCAAGAGATTCCATTCACTATGAAACATGTTGCTGCACGTGTACGTATCAAGGTCAGGGCATGGAAATCGTTTGATGCCTGTACTGCTGAATTGAGAGACATTGCTGGTGATATTCCTCGGAAAGCTGTCTATAATGCTTCTACAGGGGTCTATGGCTATACACAGGGACATCTGGTTGGAAATTATAGTCTCCCAGCAAGTACACCTGGATTAAATCCTTTCCAAAAGAGTGTCAGTGACTATCAATATTTCATGCCAGGAACTGATCCATCAAAGCTGAAGATAAAAATTGATGGAATATTCTATAAGGCTTCCATGAACGATTATTTTAATGTTAAGCCAGATGCAGCATTTACATTTAAGGAAAACGAAAGCTATACCTTACGCTTTGACCTATTGTATGATTATCTCTATTTGTTTAGTGATGGAACTATAGGACATTTCACCGAAACTACACAGGGAGGAGGCACCAAGACGGCTATTGGTATTGTGATTAGTCGGAGTAAAAGACTGGCGATGGCACTACATGAAGTAGCTGACAACAACACTGGGAATCTCATAGATGAAGCACTTTGGCATCCTACACCTCCTGCCAATAAATATGACATTAATAATACAAAATGGGATTTGAGCACTTCTTCTGGTGTCCTTGATTGGAATAGTTTCATTAATGATGAAAATGGTTATGCCTATACTTGGTTAGGTAGTGGGAGTAAAGATGGTACAACGATAAAGGCTACCGCTAAGGATCCAACAACAGGTAAACCTATATTTCCAGCTTTCTATGCTGCTGCACATTATGATGAAGAATTGACAGCACAGGGTATAACGCTCGCACCGAATGTAGGAGCAGGGAAATGGTTCTTGCCCACTTTTGCACAATTCTATCAAGCATATGTCAATATCGCTTTTGCAGATAAACTTTTTCCATGGTTATCTCCTAGCATGCGAGGTTATGAAGGAACTATTAATAATTATGATAGGAACATGATTGGTCAAGCATTAGTACAAGTGAATGGTTATCCATTTAACAGTGCCTATATGATAACAAGTAGTGTCGTTAGCAAGGAATCCCAGTATGATATCGGTTTTGTAAAGTTCTATAATACTAACACTTGGGTAACAAATTTTAGTAGTTCTATTTCTGCTGCTCCCCGTCCATTTATAACTTACTAATGTCTGTGTTGCTAGGCATTTCTTAAACTCTTTAGGACTTTAAGTTAAAGTCGTCCGATACTTTAAGTTAAAGTCCTTGACAGTTTTAAGTTAAAGTCGTCCGATACTTTAAGTTAAAGTCCTTGACAGTTTTAAGTTAAAGTCCTCGAGGAGTTTAAGTTAAAGTATTATGGGCTTGTAACTATAAGATGAAAGTCTTTGATTATAAAGGCTTTCAGAAATTAGCCATAAGGCGAAAAGAAAAGACAATATCGTGTTAATCAACGGGGCGTAATGAATGCGTTGCGCCCCATATTTAAAAACCTAAAAACTTTAAATTTATGATCTTTTTTAAAGTAAAGGAGAGTGTTCTCCGAGTTGGTCCTCGTAAGGGACAGAAAGCGTATAGCGCAGTGCCAAAAGCACCGAGTAAGTTTTCCGCTGCATGGCTGGTTGAGCGCATTGTCCGTGAGACTTCATTGAGTGAGGGCGATGTGCGTAATGTACTTATCACGTTGAAGAACATCACTAAAGAAGTAGTTTCATTGGGTGGTTCGTTAGACCTTGGCGACATCTTCTCGTTCCGCACGGTTATAAACTCGAAGATGGAAACTAATGAGAAGGATGTTTGTGCCGAGTCGTTGAAAAAACCGCATATTGTAGTGGCATGGAAGGAGCCAGTCCGTAAGGCATTGAAGGATATTCAGGTGGATGTGGATAACCCTGCCAGAAGGAAACAGAAAAACCTCACCCCCGACCCGAAAGAAAAGGAGAATAAAGAAGAGAATGGACCAGTTGCAGGGTAGGAAAGAAAGCCTCCCCAAAAAGCCTCCCCAAGCCCCTCCGGATATCAATCGTTCTGTAATAAGACAACTCGATTATATTAATTGTGAAATTAATGTCTTTCAAAACTAGTGTATTAATTTGGTTCTCTCGCTTCCGTGGTATAGCCTCACCCCCAGACGGGGTGAGGCTTTTGTGTGAGACAGAAGCACGGGACTTGAAGACAGAGTAACATACGAACATAAGGTTATAGTAACAGAGTTTTTAGACAAAAGGAAATAAAGACATAGTATTTTTATGACAGAGATTTAAAAACATAATAACTCTAAGTTTGTAGCAAAAAACTTAAAGCTGTCATTATGTCTTGCAAAGCAAGTACGTGTAGACAATTTGGCACATATTATCTAGTGGTATGCTCCTTGCATTATGGTCAGTACAAAAACGATAATAAAAACATAAAGTAAAGGAGATAAAAGATATGTATAGAAATTCATGGTTACCAGAAGTTTTCAATGACTTTTTGAATACAGCAAATATGCCTAAGACAAATGCAACAGCACCAGCTATCAACGTACTGGAGTCTGAAAAAGAATACACTGTGGAGCTTGCAGCACCTGGACTAAGCAAGGAGGATTTCGATGTAAACATCAATAGTGATGGTGACTTAACCATTAAGATGGAGAAGAAAGCCGAGGAGCAAGAGAAGAAAGGTCATTACTTACGTCGTGAGTTTGCTTACAGCAAGTACGAGCAGACGCTGATTTTGCCTGATGATGTACAAAAGGAGCATATCGCAGCACGTGTTAATAATGGTGTGTTGACGGTTGTTTTGCCTAAGATTCAGGTTCAAGAGCAGAAGATTGCAAGACAGATTGCTGTAGACTAAAGATTTGAAAGACTTTGAGATAAAGTCTAGTTGTCTAGTTATTGATGAAAGAAGGATTATACTGAATTGAATAAATTGTGATGTTAAAAGCCCCAAGTACGCTTGTACTCGGGGCTTTTTTGTATTCTAACACTTAGTTGCTCTAAGCGTTTTATATGATTTCAATTACTTTCTGTTATCGATGTTATCACCCTCGGTAGGCTTCATATCCTCTTCAAAGTTGGTTTCTCCTGCCTTTACAAGGATCTCGTACCACTGAAGAAGTTTCTTGATATCGCTGTTGTGAACACGGTCACGATCGAAGTTAGGAAGCACCTCACCAAAATATGCTTGTAGCTCCTTTGCAGAAGCCTTACGCCAATTAAGAGAAGCGACTTTGCCATTCTCTTTATCACGCAACTTAGTCAATATTTCACCCAATGGCACATCCTCGCTATCAGTGAACATTGCGATATCAGCAAGACTGGTTACTCTGTCGGTAGCAAAGGCTGGTTGACGCTTGTGCGTCTCATCGAGTGATTCAACGATAAGATTCGATTTACCACGGCTAACCAACTTATAGAGTCCTGGTTTGCCTGCAATTGAAAGAATTGTCTGTAACATTTTCTTATAAATTGTTTATTGTTAAATTATTCTGAATTAATAACTCTCTTTATTCTTAGGAATGGTTCTCTGTGGAAGATAGTTGTGTGAGCAGGGAGTCTATCTGCTGGTCTAATGATTGTATTCCATTGTTGATAATTTCATAATCACTACGCTTCAAGACTTCTTCCTGCGGTAACTGTCGGTTTATCCAATCGAGGGTTTTCTCTCTACTGATAGCATCCCTTTTCATAACACGTTGTATGCGCACTTCTATCGGAGCAGTGACACACACCACCTTATCTATATGTGTGCGCTCGTAGAAACGACTATCGAAGAGGATGGCACTCTCTATCCACGACATTCCTGATTGTTCGAAATCACGTGCAACGGCAGGATGAATAATATTATTAACAGCCTGCACATGGGCATCATCACGAAGGAGATAATCGGCAAGAACAGCTTTCTGCAATACACCTTCTTTATATACATGCTCGCCAACTAACAGCTTTAGATTCTTTTGCAACTGAATCGAAGTGCGCATGAGTAGCTTAGCATGGGCATCACAATCGTATACCTTTATACCACGCATAGCTAATATTTGGCACACATAGGACTTACCACTACCAATACCACCTGTTATTGCAATAATCATCGCTGCTCAATTAAATAATCAACAGTATTAACTGACGGACGAACATTTCGAACACCATTAGGAGTATTGAGGATATATAAGCGGCATTTGTCCGAATGAGTAGATTCAATATCCTTATAATTAACGACAATGCGGAAGTCTACGGGCAGTAATTCCTTCGTCTCTGCATTCTTCGGCATACTACGCATACGATATGCACCAACGACAAAGCGAACCTTTACCTTACTTGGGAATGTGCGCATTACCTTGTCTTCTGGCATGTTGATAGCCTCTATTGGTACTTCAACGCTTTCTTCCGTAAGGACATCAGGGTAGAGTTTCATCTTCACTTTCGATGGTATGCACTTCGCATTCGTGAACTTCCGAAGATCAATCGTCATTTCCTTCACATCGGTGAAATTAGTAATATACTGACGTTTGGTATAGACCGTTTGAATGCTGTCCAATACATTCCTAGCTGCATAAACTTGTACACTATCGGGAACAAAGTCAACGTGTGCTAGATAATAATTCTTACCTGGCACTACCGTTCCTAATAAATGCACAGGAACTTTCTTATGTTGTCCGAAATTGAAAGAAAACGAGAGTTTTCCACCTTTGACCGAGGTTATCTTCGAGCTTTTAGCCAACTGAAGATAAATTTGTTTTTGAAGATCTGCGACAGAAATATCGCCTCGGCTGTGCCCATCAGTATAGAGTCTATAGTCTGCATAAATGGGGCGGAAAGCATCCTCTGCACCATAAGCAGCTATCATATAGCCTTTATCGCGAACCGTAAAACGAACAACAGAATCAGGATCACTCGTAATAACAACATTACGAGGGACGTCTGCCATACGAAGTGGTATGCTAAACTCCCGCTCATAGGTTTCATTTAGCGTCATAATAAGCCAAAATCCACCACTTAATACAAGGAAGAACAAAAAAATCAGAAACTCCTTGTTGATGATTATCGACAAGAAGCTTCTGAAGAGATTGAATGTATGCAGCGATTTGCCTATCTTCATCAAATAAATTACTCCTTTATGAGATCGTTTTTACTTTGACTGCCCCTGTTGTGAAGCCTGTACGCTAGCAAAGACGTAACCTTTATCTACGGTGATTACAACATTGTGTGCAATCTCTATGTCAACTTTATTAGTTGTCAGATCAATCTTCTTCACTGTACCATAGATACCACCACCAGTAACAACAGTGTCACCTGCTTTCAATGCATTCTGGAAAGCACGTATTTCTTTCTGTTTCTTCTGTTGTGGACGAATCATTAAGAACCACATGATGGCAAAGATTACTACCATCATGACTATCATCTGCCAACCACCACCTCCTTGGGTAGGTTGTGCGGCTAAAAACATAGCTGTATTCATTTTATCTATTTATTACTTTTATTGTACTATTTAAAAATGTTTGTCTATATGAAGCTTTCCTTACCAAAGAAAAACTCCATACATAAAACAAATTGATTATTCAATATTCTCTTGTGGAGCATCAGGCTGCGTGCGACTAGCAATGCGCTGAGCTGATGTCTGCGCAATCGTTGGGCGACGTCCCTCCCGACGGGGAGCATTGTTCCGCTGATTATCTACATAGGCACGACGAGGACGTGGTTCTGGCATTACCTTCATCATCTTACCCGTCTGAATAAGATGGCGTGCAATAGCATCAAGCATTCCATTAATGTATCCGCCACTTCGTGGAGTACTATACAACTTAGCTAAGTCAACATACTCATTGATGGTCACTGTCGCTGGAATATTAGGGAATGTCAACATCTCCGCAATAGCTATTTGCATGATAACAACATCCATATAAGCCAGACGAGAGAAGTCCCAGTTACGACTAGACTCACTCATATAACGTTGATATTCATCAGCATTAAGAATAGTAGAACGGAATAGCTTAATAGCGAACTCACGATCATCCTCTTCTCTATATTCCTTCAAGAGTTCTTGATCTGCCTTATTTTCTGGGTCAAAACGCTTAATCGTTTTAAGGACAAAGGTATCAACAATCTCTTTATCATCATTCCAATAAAGACTCTTCTCCTCTAGAACTGCATCTAAGTCTGCATTTTCTTGTATCAAAGTACGATAGATTTTACGCCAAACTTCACGATCTACATCATACGAATCCTCTTCGTTCACCATGTACTCTTGGTAAATTGTACTCTGCTCTATCTGATCACAAAGTTTACGTACAATCTCCATATCATCCTCCCAACGATGTTTCTGAGTTTCCATGAAACTATTGAGTTGCTTATTCTCCTCTAGCTGTACTGCAAACTTATTATAAGCAAATCGCTGAGAAGGAGCCTCTGTTCCTTCACGTGTAGCACGATTAGCATTTATCTCCACGCGATGGCGCTCCTCTTGCGTGATAGATACAATTAAAGCCAAGAGGTAATTGTAGAGATCATACGCTTTTGCTAAACTGAAAAGCAATTCTTTCTCTGCATTGTCCATATTCCTGTTACCGTTCTGATAGTATGCATAGGTTAACTGGACAATCTTAATTCTAATTAATTCCCTATTGATCATTGTCTGTTCTAAAAGATTGTGTTTCTATTGAATTCTTTAACGTTGCAAATATAGGAAAATTCCTTTGCACATGCAAACAAAACATTCTTTTTCTATGTTTTTTAAGACAATACTTGTATAGTCCAGCGAAAAGAAGTAACTTTGCAGCGCTTTCTGCAAATTGAGAAAGAGGTATTAAAAGTTCTATAAAGACTTCGTTCTCCATATTTCTCAGTGTGTGATGGCGAATTAACGTTCATATTAATTTAGAGTAACACAAAGTTATGAAAGAAATTAAAGTAGCAGGTCAGAAGCGTACAGACCTTGGAAAGAAAGCTTCAAAGCAACTTCGTAAGGAAGGTTTAGTTCCTTGTAACCTTTATGGTGAGGCACAGAAAGATGGCAAGCCATTGGCATTGTCATTCACTGCGTCTATGGCAGAACTCCGCAAGCTAGTTTACACTCCACACATCTATGTTGTAGAGTTGGTTATTGACGGAGAGAGACACACAGCAGTTCTTAAGGAGCTCCAGTTCCACCCAGTAACAGATGCTTTGCTTCACGTAGACTTCTATGAAGTAAACGACCAGAAGCCTATCGTTATGGGCGTACCTGTTAAACTCGTTGGTTTAGCACAAGGTGTACGTGATGGTGGACGTATGAATATGTCTATTCGTAAGATCAATGTTAAGGCTCCTTATCAGCAGATTCCAGAGCACCTCGACATCAACGTTACCCATCTTAACCTCGGTAAGAGTATTAAGGTTGGTGAATTAAGCTTCGAGGGTCTCGAGTTAATAACTCCAAAGGAGGTTGTAGTTTGCTCTATCAAGGCTACACGTAACTCTATCCAGGCTGCTGCTGCAGCTGCTGCAGCTGAGGCTGAGTAATCTTAACAAGCTACGACAATTGGATAAGTATTTAATTTGTGGACTAGGCAACCCAGGTCATGAATACGAGGGAACTAGGCACAACACAGGATTTATGGTATTGGACGCTTTCGCTAAAGCGTCCAATATTGTTTTTGAGGACAAACGCTATGGCTTCATAGCAGAAACTACTATTAAAGGGCGGAAAATCATCCTTCTCAAGCCTACAACATTCATGAATCTATCAGGGAATGCTGTTCGTTATTGGCTGAATAAGGAGAATATTGACCAAAGTCGACTACTCGTTATTTCCGACGATGTCGCTTTACCATTAGGTGCTTTTCGCTTAAAAGGGAATGGATCAAATGGTGGGCACAATGGCTTGGGGCATATTCAACAACTCATCGGACAAAATTATGCACGATTACGCATGGGTGTTGGCAACGATTACCCACGTGGAGGTCAAATAGACTGGGTACTTGGGCATTATTCAGAAGATGATATGAAAGTCCTTCAACCTGCGATTGATTTAGGTGTAGATATCATCAAGAGTTTTGTTTTAGCAGGCATTGATATCACCATGAATCAATTTAACAAACTCGGTAAGAAGTAACACAACTACTAAAAGAAGACATGAACGACGTTGCAAGAATAGATAAATGGCTCTGGGCTGCACGTATCTTTAAAACTCGCTCTATTGCAGCAGACGCCTGTAAGAATGGGCGTGTGACGATTAAGGGCGTAAACGTAAAGCCTTCTCATACTATCAAAGTGGGCGAAGTAGTTAGCGTAAAGAAGTCGCCTATCACTTACTCCTTCAAGGTACTTAAAACCATAGAACAGCGCGTTGGAGCAAAACTAATCCCCGAAGTATATGAGAATGTCACCGAGGCAAAGCAATACGAACTACTTGAAATGAGTCGTATTAGTGGTTTCGTTGACAGAGCACGAGGTACTGGTCGCCCCACAAAGAAAGACCGTCGCCAGATAGATGCCTTCATAGATCCTTCAATGTTCGGCTTCGATGACGATGAGGAGGATGAGTAACAGTAGGGACAGACGCCCTCGTCTGTCCCCATTTTCTTGCCTTTCTTTACTTTTCCATAACTAGCCCCCGTAGGCACATCCCCTCCTTTGGAGGGGCTTGGGGAGGCTTCATGGGGAGGCTTTCTACCCTACCACCGGCCCTCCCTCCTCTTTATTCTCCTTTTCTTTCGGTTCGGGCTCGGGGGTGAGGCTTTTTTTATCATCCCCTTTCCACTCTTCCCACTCAATGTCAACATCTGACAAGCCACGGGTGGAAACACGACCCTTGCCAGCACCACGATAACGGGTTTCGGGCAAGAAGCGGACACGAATACCACGAATCAATGTGGCGTTTACATCTTCAGGCTTATCGACACCGTTTTTCGTTGTCACAGCCGTGAAATAAAACGAACCAACACCATCGAGTTCGTGGCTGACAATATATACTTTCGTGCCCCACGAAATGTACTTTTGTGCCCCACAATATGTACTTTCGTCAAACTGCCGATTTTCACAGCTTGCAGCCTATTAATAATTAGATTTATTACTTCCGCAAAACTTGCGGATTTTTCTTTACATTTTCCTCCTTTTAATTACTTTCCATAGGGATAAACTCAGTAACCTCAAAGAATGGAGACAACTTCATCCATTACAACTCCTACAGATTTCAACCCTGCCACATAAAACCCTCCAAAGAAAAAGAAGTACCGATAAAACGGGTGGCGGTCAACAGCTACTTTCCGAAGCAGAAATGATTTAAAGTGCCCTAGATAACCACAATAAGAGTTTATCACGCTCCGTAAGAACAACACCTGCCGACGATTCAGAGCCTTCTCACGGCTGCAGAGCTGTTCTATCCGGCGCATCCGAAAACGAAACTTTCGTATCGTGCGCCACCGCGGATAACGTCTGTAAGGCATAACGTAAGCACCAAGGAATGTCATACCCTTTGAGCAGTGTCGCAAGCTAATCTTCTTTGGGTGCAACGTAAGGTGCAACTCATCATGCAGATAATCACGAAACAGCCCTATCAATCTTGCCAGCTTACGATGGTCAGTATCTATAACATAAAAATCGTCAACATATCGTCCATAATGCTTTAAGTGTAGCTGACGTTTAGCAAACTGGTCAAGCTGATTCAGATAAATGTTACTAAATAGCTGTGACGTGAGGTCGCCAATGGGTAGCCCTGTACCTTTTGTCGAACGGAAGAGACTCTTTGAGGGTGGCAATCCCTCCCAATCCTCCTCGCCCCCAACAATGCGCACATCACTCGTAGGGTCGCGCAGCAGAATGCAGTCAATTAGGAAATCAACCAGCCCACGGTCAATCATCTTGTTCCATTGCGGCTTCTTATCCATCTCTTTGCGCAACAACTCCCGCAGTTCACGTTTCGGAATACTCATAAAATACCCTTGTATGTCAAGTTTCAGCACGTAAGCTGATCGAGTATAGTTCTGCGTGCAGCTACGCAGGTGGTGTTCAAACCGTTCCACACCCATCAAAGTCCCTTTCCCCACACGGCATGAGTAACTATCGTGTATAAACGTTGTTTCAAACAGTGGTGCAATGTAGTTGAACAATAAATGATGCACCACACGATCCTTAAACGACGAGGCAAATATCTCTCGTTGTACAGGATCAAACGTGATAAAGCAGATGCAAGGTGAGGGACGATAAGAACGTAAACGCAGTTCGTCGTAGAGTTGCATGAGGTTATGTTCAAGATTCATCTCAAACTTCATTTGGCTCTCTGTGTTCCGCTTATTCCGCCGAGCATCATAGTAGGCTGCAAATATATCGTTCAATAGATTCATTGATTGAAGAGTAATGGATGATAATAAATGATGATAGCTGACTTTCTCGTCAACTCGTCCACATGCCAGGCGGTAAATTCTGAGACAGCCCGAACCGCGAACCCATAGGTACGAGTGTTGTTGTTCAGCGGGTTCACGTTGCCCGAGTTGAAGTTCAGGTTGCAACCATTGTTCGTGTTGTTCGGAACCGCCGACCAATAGTAACCGTTGTTGCCGACGTTGTTGAGCGAACCATCATTGTTGTTGCGTAAGCCCGAAGCAGGGAAGTGTAGTAACCACTCATTAAATGAAGCATGGGAACTGCCTCCATTCCTAAACCCACGAAGGAGAAACAGAACAAAGGCAGATAACCACCCAACAGATTGGAATACTATAACCAGCCACGACGCATTGCCACGGGGCATTTGCGCACCATTTACGTGTACTGGTGGGTTACTGAATTTACTAATGCACGCTGCCTGCGACCGTAATCGCTGACATTCTGGCGTAGCCTGAGCAGGGAGAGCAGACGAGAATAAGACAAGTATTATCAGCACAAAGCACATGATCAAGTCTGTGTGCCCTGTGTATATCTTTTTGTAGGTTGTGATTATAGTTTGTTTCATTGCTTTCATCTTGCTTATTCGTATAATTAGCGATATTCGTAGTTCATTCTCCTTCCTCTCTGTTCACACCTTCGTTTCAGTGTCTTTGCCCTCTTCGTTTGCAACCTTTTGACTGTACTTATGCCATGCCGTCAGTTGTTTTGAGATGCTCTCCGTCTTTAGGCAGAGTTGTGCAAACTGAGCTATGCTCAAGTGATGCATGTCTTTCAACAGGCGTATGCGTAGCCGTACATACATAAACACCTCAAGGCTCTTCCGTAAAAGAGGCTCCTTCTCTCGCTGACTATTCGCTTGATAAACAAGAACCATCAAGTCCAGAAGTTCATTCTTCAAGTCCTGAACCAGTGTATAACGCAAATCACGAGGGACATTGCGCGTACGCTGATAAACCTCCAACAGTAAGTCATAGATAGCCTTAAACACTGGCAAATTATCGTACTGTGCCATGGGCTTCTCCTTTTCTTCAAAAATCGGTCCTTACTTCAATCCTTTTAAAATCTCTTGCAGCTGCGCTATAAACATCATGCACTGCATAGGCGTACTGTTAGCAAGATTAAACGCTCGCAGCTTCTCCAAAACACCATTCCCTTCACAGTGCCCCATAACTTCAGGTAGCGAGCAGCTCGCTGGTGCCGACTCCTTTAGCTCCACACCCTGCTTCCACTCTGCAAAAGCATTCAAATCAATGGGCTCTACTAAACCTATCACTTTGTGAGCGTCATCCGACTCTATGATATTCCGACCACTCAAATATTTTTCTTCTGACGAAGCAGGGAAGCCAACATAGACTACCTCATCACCATTAAGCACCTTCAGCTGACGCTTAATAACCTTAAAAGGATGCACAAAACTGCACAGGGCAAATGCCGAAACCTCATAAGCACGAAAAAACAAACCCTCACGATAAAGATAAATCTTGCTCGTATTGCTTTTCTCTGCTTCAACAATCTCTTTTATACTCATTGTCGTTACCATCTTTTTATTTTAAAATCTTTTTTTATGTTTATCCTCGCTTCCTCACGAGGGGGGCAAGGATAAAAAACAGAAATTTTCATCGACCGGCTTCGCCGGTTTCTTTTGCCGGCGGGCGGGGCGAGCCCGCCGGCAATAAATCAAATGAATCAAATCAATCGAATTATTCTGAGACAGCCCGAACCGCGAACCCAAAGGCACGAGTGCTGCCGTTCAGCGGGATCACGCCGCCCGAGTAGAAGAACAGGCCGCAACCATTGCTCGCGTAGCTCGGAACCGCCGACCAATAGTAACCGCCGTAGCCGACGTGGATGAGCGAACCATCATCGTAGCTGCGTAAGCCCGAAGCAGGGAAGTTAATAGTAGCTGTCTTACTGCTATTGGTCCAGAAGTTATGACCAAAGTTGTTTGAGTAAGTCTGCCCATCGTTTGTACCGTCAACATTCATTGTGCCATTGTTTAGACCATCAGCCGTAAAACCTGTAAACGCATTATTAGCAGGCATCTTGAAACCTACAGGACTAGGATCGTAAACAGTCTTAACGACAGGATTGTCATTACCAACATTCCAGTTACCTGTAACAGTATTATCGGCAGACCAAAGATTATAATAACCATAATTTGTCCACAACGATGAACCATAGATATAGAACTTATCTGGATTCTGAATATTGTTCACAATAGTCATGTTGTCACCTGCATTCTCGGTGATACCACCAGCCTTTAGATCACTTGTAGCAACCCCAGGGAAGGCATCCTTACGACCGAACTGATAAAGGGTGGTAGCACCCTTCTTAACGTTACCAGGATTCTGGGTAATATTGATAACAGTCTCTTGTGCTACCCCACCATTCTTAATGGTCTGCACAACCTTGACTTTGACAGTACGAGCTTTGTCGTATGTAGAACCACTCCACTGCGTTGGCTTCCATCCCAAGGTTTCTTTGGTGAAATTATAAACCTTACCCTGATAGTTGGTTACAGGAATCTTATCAAGTGCATCCTTAGGAGCAAACCACAAATGCCATGACCAAACAGTCGTACCACCCTTCTTGACAGCAACAACGGCATTGCCGCTTTGGATGTCGGCTGCTGTTACCTCGAAGTCGAGGAAGGCATTACCACTTGCATCATGTGAGATTGGTGTAGAAGAGAGATGAACGAGGTCGGCAGCATCTGCCCAAACCACCTCAGCACCATCAACGCCATTATTAGCACCGCCATTGGTCTTCTCTATCCAAGGATCAGTGATATTTTGGTTATTGTGGTCTTTAAAGTTATACAAAACGTATGAATTACCTGCAGCAGCATGGCTGGTGTAAGCGTTCGCGTTGGTTGAACCGTTCTCGATAGCATTACCATAAACAAGCGGTATGCGATAATGGCCAGGAGCTGAGATAACGTAAGAGTTAGCTGTGCTACGATTTACAGAGCCGCCCTTAGTAGAAAGGTCGTAAGGAGCAGAAGAAGAACCTAAGGCAGTTGCTGTCTTGAGTTCATTGTTACGCTTAGCGAGCAAATCGGTAACGTCCTTTGTGAGGGTTGCTGTACCTTGGTCGGCTGCAGTACCACCCGTGCCCTCGGTCTTGCTAAGACTGGTCAGCCATGTTGGCTTCTCTGCCATAGAGAAAGTACCATCGCCATTGGCATCGTAACCAACAACCTTCCAAGCCACTGCCTGCTTAACGTGTGTGGCAGGGTCTTCACGATAACTTGTGATGCCGTAATTATCTGTTGTTGTTTGATCGTAAGCAGCAGCACTTGGATTGGTTGCAGTAATCGTATAATTCCAAGAAGAGTTGGTCTGGCTTAGCTTGTAAGTACGGGTTGTACCTGCTTTCCATTCACCTTTCAATGGCACGGTGATCGTTGTACCGTCGGTGCAATGCACGTATGCAGTAACAAGACCTGTGAGCTGCTGCGGAATCATATAGAACGTGAAGTTATCACCCGCATTACCCATGATGGTAGTGTTAGGGCTCGCACTGGTGCTAACGCTGACACCGGAGAGAACGGCATTGCCACGCATGCTATATCCTGTGTGATCCCATGCAGCACCTGTGCCATTGAATTGCTTTGAGAGCACATACTTGCTCTTGAGCAATACGTTTCGCAATTCCACCTTGTCGATGGTCTTGTTCCAAGAGAGGTTTTGACCTACAGCAAAGCGAATACCCGTAAGGGCGTGGCGGAAGTCAAGGCTGGTGATAGGCTGTACGTTCTTTGTGGCGTACTGTACGTCACCAGAGCAAGCGGTCATTAGGTCGACCTCTTTCGTTACATCAGGATCGACCTCAAACTCTACGCTAGGGCTACCGCTGGCTGCAGTGTTGTTGATGGTCATCTTTGAGTAACTCTCCACGTTAGGGGAGACTGCGAAGAAGCGAGCACTAGGTTGTGAGAAGTCCCAATAGATGGGGGAATAGAGTTCACCATTGCTCTTGGTTTTCTTAGCGTGGAACCACTCGGGAGTAGTGAGGATGGTTGATGCTGATGTACCACGAATACCAGAGGCGGAGAAGTCGCCAAGGGTAGAAGTCTTGATGATTTCGGCACGTGTGTGGGCATCTGCCTTAACAGGGTTGACACCCTCAACAGTGGTTTCGATCAAGCACACATCAATGTTGCGGTTGCTATGGGCTGTGAGCTTACCGCCGGCAAGATCGCTGCTACCCAAGCCGGGAGTGATGGCACCGCGTGTCATAACTCCACGAGAGATAGCTCCCTCCTGCACATCGTTTACACTAAAACGGACAACGGCACCTTTGCCGTTCGTACCGCCGTTATCCAAATCGTCGTCGGCACAAGATGTTACCGACAACGCAATTCCACCCACAAGGAACGAAGAGAGTGCGTAATGGAAAATACGTTTATTCATTTGTTTTCCTTCTTTTTAA
>QWCW01000744.1_pt1 | contig 21200 bp, 17 predicted proteins | sample 1972691 | NCBI WGS metagenome assembly QWCW01 (sample SAMN09866698, study PRJNA288562) | Human oral metagenome isolate pre2_saliva, whole genome shotgun sequencing... | reverse complement strand
ACTGCTCAAGCGCATCCATGAGGCTCGCACTGTGTACTGCTTCGGTACCGGCTACGCTCAGCGCAATGCTGTGCAGGAATTTACCAAGTCCATGCAGGTCTGCGGTAAGTTCTGCCAGGTCATCCCGGCACGTAATGAGTTCGAAAGCGCCATGAACAATATGACCCAGGACGACGTGGTCATCATTGTGTCCTTCTCCGGTCAGACCGAGAACATGCGCGAACACATTAAGATGCTGGCGCTACGCCGCATCCCCATGATTGCGGTGACCGCCATTGGTGTGAACTACATGTCCTCGCACGCCGAGTACTCCCTGCACTACCAGACGACCCCCACCCAGATCAGCACCCAGCGTAAGCCCTACTACTCTTTTGTTGCGCTGTCGGTGCTGCTGGACTACATCGTGCGCCGTTACATTGAACACGTTGAGAATGAGCGCCGCGAATCCCTACAGGACCAGGTGGATGACGCCCTCAACGCTGGGGATGAAACCGACGCCTGATAAGGCATTACTGTGCCCACCTGCTCCTTCACTCACTCCTCCTGAATCCGACCGAATCCGCCTGAGACCATCTGAAAGAGACACCCAGTGACCGCAATTTTCGCGCTCATCGAAAACACCGAGAAGATGCGTAAGTACCTGTTCTGGTACCTCATGATCATCCCCGCGCTGCTACTGCTGTGGATTGTGCTGGGTGCAGCGAACTCCCAGATGGACTTCCAAGCAGCCCTGAAGATTCCCTTCTTCACCGTGGCATTCCTGAACGCATGCCTCAGCCTGTTGCTGGGCGGCACCCTCAAGCTCGCGGGTGCAGAGAACGAACGCACCGAACGAGCCTACGCCCTGTACCTGACCATTCTGTTGGTCATCATCGGTAACCTGCCCGGCGCGATTCTGAGCTTCTTCCTCTTCCGCTCCCTGCGCTTCGGCAACCTGGAAGGCGAGCTGGCGCCCAAGTACCGCTGGGCGCTTCTGCCCGCCCTGGTCTTCTACGTACTGGTGACCGTAGTGCTGCTCGTCGCCAACATCGCAATGTGGTCGAAGTAAGCACCCGGCGTATTAAGCACATCGGCGCATTAAGCACGCAGGCGCGCACTGACACCCGCCCCGCTTGAAACACAGCATGAGGCACACCGGGCAGAGGACCCCGGAAGAACCACCATCTTCGGTGTGTACGCGCAAACGTACACCGCACTGACCCACAAGGACACTCACGACGTGAACCAGATTCCCGAGCCTACCGACGCGCAACACGCACCCGGCGCCCCGGCTGATACCGCTCAGCCCGCCGCAGCCGCCGCGACCTCAGCAGAGGAAACCCACGAAGTAGCCGACGAAATCAACATCGCCGAGCTGCCCGCACACCTGAACCCCGCCCACGAGGACTTTGACCCCTCGGCGGGGCTTGAGCGCTGGGCGGAACAGATGGACGTCTACACCGGTCCCGACGCGATGCTCGACTTCAACCAGGTCGACTACGTGCACATCGACCTGTCCGAGGCGAACCCCTCCGGCCTGGCACAGCTGCTCGCCGGACGTAAGACCCGCCTCTCCACGATTCTGCGCGACAAGTCGCAGCTGGAGGCGGGCATGCGTTCCGCACGCACCCTGCGCACCAAGATTTACGAACTCGCCACCGACCACGGCCTGGACTCCGGCTACTTCGTGGCGGGTACCGCCTCCTGGCTGTCGCACGACACCCGCGAGGATGCTGCCGCCTACGAGAAGCGCTTCATCGCGCCGATTCTCATGGCGCCGCTGAGCATCACCCCGCACCCGAAGGACGACGACTTCGAGCTGCGCCTCGCCGGTTCTGCACGCCTGAACCCGGCGATGGTCCGACAGATCAAGCAGGAATACGGCATCGACCTGGGCACCATGGATGTGGCGCAGCTGGCGAACTCCATGTCCCGTCTGGACCCCGAGCCGGTCATTGAACGTATGCGCGCCTCAGCAGGCCGTATTCCGGGCATGACCATCGAGTCGAAGTACTTTATCTCCACTTTTGCTGACCTGAAGGAAAGCCTGGGCGAGCTGCCGCACACCGCCATCACCCCGCTGGTTCGTGACCTGGCGGCGCTGAAGGTGCCCGGCGTGAAGCCGCGCGAGCTCAACGCCCACAACCTGCAGCCGCCCCTGGACCAGCGTGACCCGGCAGAGGAAATGCTCCTGCTGGACGCGGATGCGAACGCCCAGGAAATTGTCGACACCGCGGTCAGCGGTTTCTCCTTCACGATTACCGCGGCGCCCGGCACCGAGCCGCTGCGTACCGCCGTGAACATTGCGTCCGCCCTGATGGGTCGCGGTAAGTCCGTGCTCGTGGTGGGCGAGAAGCGCTCCACCCTTGCCGAGTTCTCGGCGCTGCTCAAGCGCACCGGCATTGAGAGCCTGCGCTACGACCTGCTTGCCGAGCATGACGCTGAGGCTCAGCGCGCCGAGTTCATTCGCGCAATCGTGCGCAATGAGGGTGCGGAAGAACCGAACTCCGAGGACCTGAACGAAGAGCTCGTGGCGACCCGTGCCGCGCTGCTCGACCACACTCGTGCCCTACTGAACAAGGACGCGAACTGGCAGATTTCTGTCTACTCGGCACTGCAGCGTTTGGCTGAGCTGACCGCCTCCGAGGACGGCCCGGCAACCCGCGTGCGTTTTGACCGCCCTATGCTTGATGCGCTCATGGAGCGTGATCAGGTGCGTGCCGAGCTGGTGCGCCTGGGTGAGATTGACGGTTTTGCGGCGGCTTCGCGTACCTCCCCGTGGTACCGTGCCCGCCTGGTCAATGATGAGGAAGCCGCCGAGGCGTACGCCCTGGTCATTACCCTCAAGTCCTCCCTGCTGAACCTGCGCGAGGCGATGAACCGCACCAGCGCAATGCTGGGTCTGCGCCCGGGTCGTACCATCGCCGAGTGGGAGTCGCAGCTGGCGATTCTGATGCGCATCCGTGAGACACTCAAGCGTTTCCGCGCGGACGTCTACGACCGCCCGGTGACCGACCTGATTGCGGCGACTGCATCCGGTTCGTGGCGCCGTGAGAACGGCATCGAGATGAGCAGTATGCAGCGTTCCCGCCTGCGCCGCGCGGCGAAGGAGTACATCCTGCCCGGCGTGAATATTGGTGACCTGCACGAGCAGCTGAAGGTGGTTCAGGCGGAGCGTGCCGAGTGGATTCGCCACATTGAGGCGCCCCGCACCCCGCAGATCCCGGAGAACCTGGATCAGCTGGCTGCCGCCCTGAACTCCCTGGTTTCTGAGCTGGCGGGCCTGGGTATTGTCCTGGCTGACACCGTTGAGGGCACCGACTTTGTGCGCACCGACCTGGACGCGCTGGATGCGCGCCTGGACGCCCTCATGGCGGACCGCGTGCTGCTGATGACCCTGCCTGAGCGTGATGCTCTGACCCAGAAGCTGCGTGAGCGCGGCCTGTCGGAGCTGCTCGATGACCTGTACGCACGTCAGGTTCCGATCGAGGTTGTTTCCGCTGAGCTGGAGCTTGCGGAGTCCCGTTTCCGCCGTGCCGACTACGCCCACATGACTAGCGCCCCGGCGCGTCTGCTGGCGAAGGTTGCTCGCGTGTGGACTGAGCGTATTGAGTCTGAGCATGATCAGGCAGCGTACCTGAAGAGCCAGCTGCGCGGCTACGAGTTCGTGCTCGAGGAGCTGCTGACTCATGCCCCGGTGATGGCACGTACCCTGCTGCCGCTGTGGACTGCGAGCCCCTTCGCCCTGGCGCGTAAGGTTCCCGCCTCCATGCGTTTTGATACGGTGCTGCTGCTGGACTCCGAATCGACCCCGCTGGCGGCGAACCTGCCCGCGATTACTCGCGCCGACCAGGTGATTGCCCTGGGCGACCCGCATTCGGGTTACCCCTCGCCGTTCATCGTGTCCGCCCCGACTTTTGGGGCGCCGGAACCGGCCGGTGAGCAGCTGGACAGCACCTTCGACGTGCTCGCTACCGTACTGCCCAACCGCACCCTGGCGATGCTGCACCGTAGCATGGACCCGGTGATTCTGGACTACCTGAACCGTGAGTTCTACGGTTCGCAGCTGCATGCGGCTCCGGTGAGCCGCGCCTCCGCCCAGCCCGCCGGTTCGCTGACCGTTGAGTACATTGATACTCGCGGTAAAGTGAGCGATAACGCGAACCTGGATTCGCCCGGTGTTGAGGTGGAGCGCGTGACGAACCTGGTACTGGAGCACGCCTACCGTACCCCAGACCGTTCGCTGGCGGTGGTGACGGCTAGCCCGAAGCACGCTCAGCGTGTGGCTGAGTCGGTCCGTCATGCCTTGAGCCTGTACCCGCAGCTGGCGCCGTTCTTCGCCGCTGGTGAGGAGTCTTTCCGCGTGGTCGACCTGACCCGCGCCGAGACCCTCGAACGCGATACCGTGATTTTCTCCCTGGGTGTGGGTCGTGCCCGCCTGGGGCAGGCGTCCTACGATTTGGGTCAGCTGTCTGCTGAGCATGGCCGCCAGGGCTTTGTGGTGGCGTTGACTCGTGCACGCCGTGCCCTGCGCATTGTTTCGTGCATTGACCCCTCCGAGCTGGACCCGCAGAAGCTACATCATGGCGCGGTAGATTTCTACCACCTGCTGCGTGAACACGCGGAACGTCAGGCGCGTGAAGAGGTGGAAGCGAAGGCACAGCGCGTGCCGGAGACCCTGCCGCGTAACGCGTTCTTGGCCGCCGACGACGCGGACACCCCGGATTTGGGCGACTGGCTTTTGAACGATTTGGTGGCGCGTCTGCAGGCTCGCGGTGTGCGTGTGAGCCGCGGTGAGGGCGATATCGCTCTGATTGCGCACGCCCCGGAGAAGCTGGCGGCTGAGCCGGTTCCCGCGCTGGGTGTGGCTCCCGTGGTCTCTTCGAACCCGAGTGTTCCGGCGGCTATGCCGCTGGTGGCGTGCTCCGATGGTGAGCCGAATTATGCGCGTGCTTCGGTGCGTGAGCGTACCCGTCTGCTGCCGGAGCGTCTGAGCCGCACGGGCTGGAACTACATTACGCTGGGCACCCTGGAAGTATTTGCTGATCCGGACGCCGTGGTGGCGCGCGTGCTGCACTACCTGGATATGGACGAGGACGCTGAGGTCCGTGGCTAGCTATTCGTCAACGCCGAAGCCGCGCCGTGGGCACCGTCGTGTGAGCGGCGGCGGTTCGGTGAGCGGAGCTGAGCCTCTGCTGGTGGGCGTGACTACGCCTCCGGTTGTGGCTTCGGGTACTTCCTCTGCCGCGGGGGCTTCCCCGAAGAAAGCTGATGCCCAGAAGCAGAACCCCCAGAAGGCGAGTTCTCAGAAGGCGGCTGCTTCTGCGCAGCCGCTGACCCCGGAGGAGCGTGAGCGTCTGGAATGGATGCGTCAGCAGCGTCCTCCGCACTGGGGTAACAATATCGTGTAGCGTCTTCCTGAGGGAGAGCACTTCTTAAAACGCCGAGGGGCGGGGCAACGTGTGTTGCCCCGCCCCTCTTTTGGGCTGGTGTGGGACCCCGTTTAGGAGTTGCCCTTGTCGGTGCTGTAGAAGCCGGAACCTTTGAAGGTCACTCCGACGGTGTTGTAGCGCTTGCGCAGGGTTTCTTCGCCGCACTGCGGGCAGATGCGCAGTGCATCGTCGCTAAAGGACTGGCGCTGTTCAAAGACGTGGTTGCAATTCTTGCACTGGTAAACGTAGACCGGCATTTTGTCCTTCTGTATCCGTTTTCGCTGGGATGGTTTATTAACGTGGTTTGAGTGTACCGCTTTTGAAAGGTTGGGAGCTATTTGCATTTTCTTCTCAAATAGCTATTTCTGTTTCTTTTCGTCTTTTTCGTGAGTGATTTTGTTGGTGTGTTCCTGCATATCTTTGCGTTTTTGCATAAAGATTTGGGTGTCAATCAAGAGCGAATCGGGCGTGGGTGAGCCGGGTGCTTTTAGCCCTGCTGGTGAGCGAGGAAAATGCCCCGCTCGGTGAGAATCACCGGTAGAATAGCGTCCCACTGGTCGTAGGGAATGGTTTCGTAGATTTCGTCGCTGAAGACAATGCCGATGCTCCGGCCGGTGAGCTGCTGGTCGCTGAGCAGGGGGATAATCCGGTCGTAGTAGCCGCCTCCCTGACCGAGGCGGTGCCCGCCTGCATCAAAAGCAAGGGCGGGGATGAGACGCAGGTCGGCGTCAATGAATGCTTGCGTGTCTTGTTCTTCGCCTTCGGGTTCGGGGATGCCCATGGGGCTGAGCGGATGCTCAACGGTGGGGTCCCAGTGCACCCAGGCGAGTTTGCGACCGGGGCGTACGACGGGCACGAGGATGCGGTGTCCCTGCTCATGGAGAGCGTTTAGTGCTTGGACAATGGGCGGCTCAGATTTGGTGGGCAGATACGCCGCAATGGTACCGGGGGAGTGGACCCGCTGCGCAACCGCCTCGAGAATGTGGTGGGTGAAAAGGTCAGTCAGATGTTGCTGTCCGTGTTCGCCGCGGTGGCTGCGTGCGGTGAGGCGGCGCGGGCGGATTTGGGAGCGGAGAATGTCTTTGTCTAGGGAGATATCGTCTGCGCTGGCACCGGCGTCGGAGTTGCTGGTGGCGGGGGTTGTGTTGAGGTGCATGGTGTGTCCCATCGTCGTTGCGGGTCTTGTGTGAAGGGTTGGGGAGTGGCGCGTCCCGTAGGAAGTAAGGTGCGTTCACTCTATGCTGAGAGGTATCCGTGCGCAGGGTAAAACTGCCCTGGTGGGTGGTGAAAATTGACCTATATCTGCGGGGACGTGGATTCCACTTTTTAGTATAGGGTTTGAGAAAAATAGTGCTGAGTTCTGTGGGGTGCATTTTCTTTGCACACCGAAGAATGGGCCGCTGTGGATATGTAGTTAGTCACGTTGAAGATTTTTTCATGTCATAGTGTCTATAAATCGCCTTAAGTACTTTACAACTTAGGGTATTCTTGTGGCATGGCTACTGAAATTAAGTCTGTTACTAAGGCAGTTATTCCTGCTGCTGGTCTGGGCACCCGATTCCTGCCCGCAACGAAGGCAACCCCCAAGGAAATGCTCCCCGTCGTTGATCGCCCCGCGATTCAGTACGTGGTGGAGGAAGCAATCCGTGCCGGTCTGAACGACGTTCTGATGATTACCGGCCGTAACAAGCGCGCTCTCGAGGATCACTTCGACCGCGTTCCCGTTCTGGAGCAGCAGCTCGCTGAGCAGGGTAAGGACGCCCTACTCGCATCCGTGGTAGCTACCAATGAGATGGGTGGCGACCTGCACTACGTGCGTCAGGGCGACCCCAAGGGTCTGGGCCACGCTGTTCTGCGCGCAAAGCGCCACGTTGGTGACGAAGCATTCGCTGTTCTGCTCGGCGATGACCTGATTGACGAGAAGGAAGACCTGCTCGCTCGCATGGTGGAGGTCCAGGAGCGCACCGGCGGTTCCGTCGTTGCTCTGATGGAGGTTCCCCGCGAGGCTATTTCCGCTTACGGTGCAGCTGCTATTGAGGCTGTTGAAGGCGAGGACGGTTTCGTCAAGATCACCGGTCTGGTTGAGAAGCCCGCTGCTGATGAGGCTCCCTCGAACTACGCTGTGATTGGCCGTTACGTTCTGAGCCCGAAGGTCTTCGAGGTTCTGGAGAACACCGCTCCGGGCCGCGGCGGCGAGATTCAGCTGACCGACGCTCTGCAGACTCTGGCTCAGGGTGAGGGCGAAGGCGAAGGTGTCTACGGTGTGGTCTTCTCCGGCCGCCGTTTCGACACCGGTGACAAGCTGTCCTACCTGAAGGCAAACGTTATTCTTGCTGCTGAGCGCCCCGAGTTCGGTGACGACCTGCGCGCATGGCTGAAGGACTTTGTTGCAGAGAACTGCTAATTACTCTGCACCCGCTCTCTAAAGAGGGCAACCGATAAATACCAACCACGCTGAGGAAGGCGTTCTTTCCGGTGGGGCGTTTTAGCCCCAAGGGAGGGCGCCTTCCTTTGCGTCGTATGTGTCTATTATGTGCTTGGGGTGCTACTGGGCGAGGGCCCAGGGTGTGCCTTGTGCAGGGACGCGACGACGTTGTAGTGTGCATATTCCTTCAGGGGTATATGTGCATATCCAGCCCGATTCTTGCCGCTTATGGAAAGCATTGGGAATATAAGGGTATGATTAAAGTCTAGGGATAAAGGGACGATAGAGGGCGACCTGAATATGACGCTTTTGAACACCTCCGGTGTGTTGGTAATTCTGACCGTGATTTTGCTGCTGTGGTTTGTGCCCAGGAGCCTGCGTCGCGCGCCCGCTGGTCCTGCCATGGAACCCGAGCGTCCCCTGATTAGCGCTGAGCGTACTGCAGAGGATATTCTCGCCTCCGCGGGTGTGCTGCTGAATGAGTCGGAGGCGTACCAGTCCTCCGATCATGCGGTGGCGCCGGGCACCTCCCTACCCTCTTCCGCTCTTCCGCAGGCGTCTTCCCGTTCCTCCCACACGGTGGAGGAATCCGCCCAGCCTGCGCCCGATACGGCTTCTATTTCGCAGATTCGCGATTCTTCCCCGACTGCTCCCTACACCGATGAAATTCCGGTGGTGGAGGAGCCGAAGCCCTCGCCGCTGTCCTACTTTGATACCTCGAGCCCGAGCGGTATCGCCCTGCTGGTTGCAGCTGGTCTGGGCGTGCTTGCCCTGGTGACCGGTCTTCTGGCGCTCTTTGGCGTTCTGGCGTGGGGTTGGGCTGTTCTCTTCCTGATTCTTGCTGGCGGCGCATGGGCTGTGAGTCGTTTTGGTCTGCTGGAGTCTGTCTCTAACCAGGTCAAGGCGAGCCGCGATGAGCGCCGCGCCAAGGCAGAAGCAGAAGATGCCGAGGGTACTGACGCTGAGGCGTACGAAGAGTCCGACGGCGAAGAAGCTTACGATGACGCTTCCGAGTCGGTAGAGGACTCGGCTGCCGAGGGCTCAGATTCTGAAGCTACTGAAGAGCCTGAGGCTCGCCCCGCAACCCGTGAGGCAGCTGCCTGTAAGCCGGTGCGCGGTGTGAACCGCGAGGCGGCACGCCCGAGCCGCGCGCACATTGCGGTGGACTCCTCTGAAGAGGCACACCAGGCAGAAGCAGCTCAGGCAGAAGCGCCTGCAACATCTGAGTCTTCTCACGCTGCCCGTCCCGTACCTGCTCGTTCTGCCGCCGCTCGTTCGGCGGAGGCGTCCGCGGGTCACCGTCAGGAGCGCCGCCAGCAGCGTCCGAGTCGCTTCCAGCCGATTCGCCGCGGAAGCGTGCTCTTTGACCAGGAGAGCGGTTCTGCTGCTTCCTCCACTGCACCACGTACTGCGGCGCAGCCTCAGCAGGTAGCGCAGGCTCCGGTTGCTCCGGTTACTCCGAGCCAGCCCGTACAGTCCCAGCCTGTTCAGCCCCAGCCTGTTCAGTCCCAGCGCGCTCAGCGTGTGCCGTCTGCTCAGCCCGCACAGCCTGCTCAGCCGGTAGCACCTCAGTCTACCCAGGCGCCTGCCGCTCAGCAGCAGACTCCCGCGCAGCAGTCGGCTATTCAGCCGGCCCAGCCGGTGGCTCGCCAGGCGCTACGTGATGGTTCGCCCGTCCGCCAGGCACCTGCTGCACCTGCTGCTCAGGCTCCCGCTCAGCCGATTCCCGAAGAGATTCCTCTGCCGGACGTCCTGGATGATTCCGAGTTCGATGCACTGGATATCGCCTCGTTGAACAATCCGGCGCTCTCGACCGGCGCTACTGTGACCGGTGGTGTCCGTTCCACGAACCGTCACCCCGGTGCTGGCTCCTCCTTTGAGGCAGTGAGCAACACCTGGAACCCGGTTCAGCTGCCCAAGCCGCTGAGCGCTCTGCACCGTCAGGACAAGAACCAGGGTAAGAAGTAGACCTTGTTCTAGATATGCATAAAACCCCGACAGTTCGTACTGTCGGGGTTTTGTTTTGCTGGGAATGTGCCTCGGGAAAGGAACGATTAAAAAGAAAAGGAACCCCGTCCATGGGGTTCCTTTTCCAGCATCACACACAGGAAGAAAGTCTTCTAGACCGATTAGGAAGGCCTTCCCACAAGGCCTGCCCTATTCGGTAATAAAAATATATCCTAATTCATTCACGGGTGACAAGCTGAAAATAGCGACAGCCTGTCAATAAACTAAGGTTGCCCTAAGTGAAATCCGCGCCATTGCAGGCGACAAGGGGCAATGGCCCCCGACTGAAAAAAGTTTAAAAATTTTTTCTGCCACCTCTATATGTCGAATAAGAAGCCTGAAAGAACCTTCAATCAGACCAATATCGCCCACTCATGAGAGAATAGCCGGGTGAAAGATTGGTTTGACGCACTCCCGATTGAGGTTGCCCTAGCTTTCATGTGGGTGGTCGGTATCGTCCGCACCAGCATCGTGTACGCGCTCGGCGCGCTCGCTGCTGAAGGCGGTGCCCGCCTCGACCGCATCCGCAAGGCCATGGACAGCCCGCTCTACCGTAAAGCGCGCCGCCTGATTAACCGGTGGGGCGTTATTGCCGTGCCCCTCTGCTTTCTCACCGTGGGTCTGCAAACCGCGGTCATCATCACGACCGGCTTCACGAAGATGCCGCTGCGCCGTTGGGTTCCCGCGATGCTGGTCGGCACCTTCATGTGGGCGTGCATCTACACCACGATTGGCTTCGCAATTCTTGCCGCTCTCGGCCTGGAACCGTGGATGTTCCCGCTCGCTCTCGCCATTGTCATTACGGTGATGGTCATTGTGGCTCAGCTGCGCGAACGCCGCATTAACCGCGAAACCGTTGAGGACACTGCGGAGAATATCGTCGAGAACTAGTCCTGTCTCCAACAGGGGATAGGTGCACTATCTTGTCGGGTTGAGACCGCTCACCTGCCCCCAATACCGCCGCCCAAGATGTGCTAGCGTGGAGGGATGAGTTCATCCGCATCCTCCACCGCAGGTACCCCCGAAGAGCAGCCCGTCAACGACCCTGTTCTCACCGCAATCGACCCCGAGTTGAGCGCGCCCGAAAACGCTACCGACGAGGTAGAAACCGAAGCGCCCACCGAGGCCCCCACCCGCGTGTACCTGCATCCCGAGCAGCTGGCAATGATCCAGACTCCGGAGGCTCTGCCCATCCCCGTGCTACAGCGCTCCGTGCTGCGTGTGAGCTACGTGCCGGCGATTATGCCCGGCAAATGGTTTAACCGCTGGCACGAGCGTTACGGTGACCGCGTGCAGTTGGCGGAGGTACCCGTGCGTGAGGCGCGCGGCCTGGACTCCCTGCACCAGGACCTCTGCCTGATTGATCCCGCCCATGATGCGGCGGTAGAAGCAGAAACCACCGGCGCTGAGGCGCCCGCCGAGGTTAGCGCTGAGGCTACCGAGCACGCCCCCATTGAGCGTAAGGACGTACCCGAGAACCCCTTCGCACACATGAGCATTGTGCGCCCCGACCGCGAACCGGCAAGCACCGACGGCGAGAAGTACCACAGCATCCGCCTCTACGAGGAGCTGCCCGTGGTCATTCTGCCTGTGGACCACGTGCTCACCGTGCTTGATGAGGTGCCCGTGGAGGAGCTTGCCGAAGAGTTCCTGCTGCAGCCCGCCTCCGATATTCCCGCCTATGAGGAAGTCTCCCGTGCATGGCGTGAGAGTGCCGGTCGTATCGTGCCCGAAGGTCTGACCGATAAGGAAACCATCGAGCTGGTTGCCGCCGGTGTGGGCCTGTACATTGTGCCCATGTCCATTGCGCGTTTCTACCACCGCAAGGACCTCACCTACCGCCCCGTTGCGGGCCTGGACCTCTACCCGGTGCACCTGGTGTGGCCGCGTGCCCCCAAGGGCGAGCCGCGTAGCGAAGAGCTCGAAGCGCTCCTGCAGGACTTCATCGGTATTGTGCGTGGCCGCACCGCAACTAGTGAGCGCGGTAGCGAAACCCGACAGGCACGCGCCGAACGTATCGCCGCCGAAAAGGCAAAGGAAAAAGCGAAGGCACGAGCCGCCAACGCCCGCCGCGAAGCACGCGATAAAAAGCGCGCCAACGCCAAGAAAAACGGTAACGCGCGCCAGCACGCTCGACAGTCCGCCAAAGCCGCCAGCGCACGCCGCGGCAAGAAACGCTAACGAACGATAGACGGTAAAATCAAACCATGGCATTAGCAATGGAAACCCGACCCGCAGCCTACGCAGTGATCATTGAGCAGGGCAAGCTGCTCATGACCCGCTGGGTGCCCGAAGACCGCGCACTCAGCCCCCTCTGGTCCCTGCCCGGCGGCGGCATGGAACCCGGCGAACAGGCCGACGAAACCGCGCTGCGAGAGACCCTCGAAGAGACCGGCTACAGCGTCGCCATTGAAGACATTCTGGGCGTGCACGCCGGACACTTCCCCGTGCGTTCCACCCAGAAAGACCCGCAAGCGCTACCCTTCTGCGCCCTGCGGGTGGTTTTCCGTGCCCACATTGTCACCGGCGAACTGCGCCACGAAATCAACGGCTCCTCCGACACGGCACGCTGGGTACCCATCGCTGAGCTGGACACCATCCGCTACGGCACCCTCATCGACGAGGTCGCCTCCATGATGGGCTACTCCAACGCCGCCAGCTGGGCACGCGAATACCGCGAATTTCTTGCCGACGAAAACGCACGGAAGCTTCCCTAATGAACCGACTGATCCTCACCCGCCGTGCGGCGCTCACCTCCCTGGCGCTCATGCCGCTACTTGCCGCTTGCGGGAATAATGACGCAACCCCGCAGGTGGACCCTTCCGCGTCCAGCTACGGCACTCTGCGCATCGGCTACGGTGCTCTGCGTGAAATGCGCGCCGTAGCGCACGTGTACGCGCGCGCCCTGCGACAGATTGGCTACTCCGTTGAACTTGTTGACACCGACAACAGCCGCGCTACCGCCCTGCGCGGGCTCATGGTTCCTTCGGCTAACTCCGCCACCCCTACCGCTACTCTGCCCGACGATGAGGAAACCGGTAGCACCACTGCCGCCGCCCCTGAAGCGTTGGACCTGGTCATCGACTACAGCGGCGACCTACTGCTCTACCTGACCGACGACGGCAAAATCAGCCCCGCCGCCGCCCATAACGAACGCATCGCCGCCTCCGTGAGCGCCTCCGCTCAAGCGGCAGGCGTGACCCTGCCCCCGGCAGCTACCCCCACCGCGGAGGAGAGCACCGCCTCCGCGCATGCTACGGACGGCACCGCGAGCCCCACCGCAAGCTCCACCCGCTCCGCAGACCCCATCAACCTGCGCGCCATGAGCACCACCGACATGACCAACGCCATCTCGCGCATCCTGCCCGAAGAGCTCATGCTTCTCAACGGTGCTAGCGCCACCAACAAGGATGTGCTGGTCACTACCCGCGCCGTGAGCGCCCGCCACAAGCTCAACTCCCTCGCGAACCTGCGCGATGTGCAGTCTTCTTTGGCGTTCTCCATCCCGACCGGGTACTCCAGCGGCACCTACGGCGTGGATTCTTTGCGTAGCCTCTACCGTTACCGTGTGCACGACCCGAAGATTCAGGACGACCCCGCCGAGCGCGTCAACGCCCTCACCGCAGACACCGTGCAGGTGACCCTGCTGCACAGCAGCGACTCCGCGATTGAAGAGAATCGCCTGGTCACCCTGGAAGACCCCTCGACGGCGCTTTTGCAGCAGCAACTGGTGCCCATTATCCGCCGTACCCTGCCAGATAGCGCCCGGACGAGCGGTTCCAACCCCATCGCAGATGATGACGCAGCACAATTCATTTTGGATCACCCTAGAAAGTAAATCATCATGACGAAGTACCGTCAGTCCTCAAAGCTGAATAACGTCCTCTACGACATTCGTGGACCCATTCTGGATGAGGCCAATCGCATGGAAGCGATGGGTCACCGCATTCTCAAGCTGAACATCGGTAACCCCGCGCCCTTTGGCTTTGAAGCGCCCGACGCAATCATGATGGACATCATTCGTCACCTGCCCGAAACTCAGGGCTACTCTGACTCACGCGGCCTCTACTCGGCACGTACCGCCATTGTGCAGCACTACCAGAACCGCGGCATCATGAACCTCGACACCGACGCCGTTTACCTCGGCAACGGCGTGTCTGAGCTGATTCCGATGACCCTGCAGGCACTGTGCGAGACCGGCGACGAAATCCTCGTCCCCATGCCCGACTACCCGCTGTGGACCGCATCCACCGCGCTGGTCGGCGGCAAGCCCGTACACTACCTCTGCGATGAGGAAAACAACTGGTACCCGGACATCGAAGACATTAAGTCGAAGATTACCGAGCGCACCAAGGGCATCGTGGTCATTAACCCGAACAACCCCACCGGTTCCGTCTACCCGCGTTCCGTGCTTAAGCAGATTGTGGATGTGGCACGCGAACACGGTCTGGTCGTGTTCTCTGATGAGATTTACGAAAAGATTACCTACGATGGCGCAGAGGCCATCAACATGGCAACCCTCACCGGCGACGACGTGCTCTGCCTGACCTTCTCTGGCCTGTCCAAGGCGTATCGCGTCTGTGGTTACCGTGCAGGCTGGGTCGCTATCACCGGCCCGAAGAAGGACGCCGCAAGCTACCTTGAGGGTATTCACCTGCTCGCCTCCATGCGCCTGTGCTCCAACGTCCCGGCACAGCACGCAATCCAGACCGCGCTCGGCGGCTACCAGTCCATTAACGAGCTGATTGTTCCCGGCGGCCGCCTGTACGAGCAGCGCACCCTGGCGCACAAGATGCTCAACGAGATTGACGGCATCAGCTGCACCAGCGCGGACGGCGCGCTGTACCTGTTCCCGAAGATCGATGTTGAACGCTTCGACATTACCGACGATGAGCAATTCGCCCTGGATCTGCTCAAGAGCCAGAAGATTCTCTTCAGCCACGGCCGCGCGTTCAACTGGAAGGACCCGGACCACTTCCGCCTGGTGTTCCTGCCCGATACGCAGACCCTCACCAGCGCCCTGGAGCGCCTGGGTAACTTCATGGCTGACTACAAGCAGAAGCACTAGCGAGCATTATGCTCTCCTCTGCTTTGTGACAGACGCAAATAGCCTGCCCCGCAGTTCTGATGAGCTGCGGGGCAGGCTATTTTTAGCGGCTTCGCGGATGCGCGCTACGCCAGAGGACGGAGCAACACGCCGGGGGGGGGAGGAGAGGAGAGAAAGAGGCGTGCTAGTTCGCTGCAAGCTCCTGACCAGCCTGTGCGCCGCGTGCCGCGTTCAGGCGCTCCTGCGCGCCCTGCAGCCACGCCTCGCAACGGGCGGCAAGCGCCTCGCCACGCTCCCACAGGGCGATAGAGGTCTCCAGGTCACTGGCGCCGGACTCCAGCTGGCGCACGACCTGCTCCAGCTCGGCACGCGCCTGCTCGTAGCCGAGGGTTTCGACGGGTGCGCCCAACTCGGCGCTGTTGAAGCTAATGTTCTCGCTCATTGAGGAACCTTTCAGAGGTAAAACCTAGGGATAAAAACTAGAGGTAAAACGTAGGGGTATCGATGTTTAGGAGATGTTTGAGGGATCCGTAGAAGTCACGGTTGCCTGCGCCGAACCGGTCGCCGCACGCACCGTAATCTGCTCGCCCTCACTCAGCGCCGAAGCGTCACGCACAATAGCGCCCGCGGCATCCTGAACGATGGAGTAGCCGCGGTTGAGCGTCTGCGCGGGAGATAGCGAACGCACCCGCGCCAACGTATGCGACAGAGTCGCCGACTCACGCTCCAGACGGTGCTGCACCGAACGGTGAGCGCGCTCGCGTAGCTGGCTCAGCTCCTCCACACGCATGAGCAGGGAGGACTCCGGGTGGGTGAGCACCGGGCGGCTGCGCAACTGGGCAATGTAGTTCATCTGCATGCCCACGTAGCCGAGTACCGCACGGTCCAGGCGGGCGCGCGCCTCGGTGATGCGGGCGGTTTCCTCCGAAATATCGGGCACAATGCGCTTACCCGCGTCGGTGGGGGTGGAAGCACGCAGGTCGGCGACCGCATCGAGGATGGGGGAGTCCGCCTCGTGACCGATTGCCGAGACCACCGGGGTGGTGGCTGCCGCGACGGCGCGGATGAGTGCCTCCTCAGAGAAGGGCAGCAGGTCTTCGAAGGAGCCGCCGCCTCGGGCGATGACGATGACATCCACTTCTGGGTGGGCGTCCAGCTCGGCGAGAGCCGCAATGACCTCAGCCGCCGCACCCTCGCCCTGAACGCGAGTATTGCGCACCTCGAAGACCACGCCGGGCCAGCGCAGGGAGGCGTTGCGGATAACGTCCTTCTCCGCGTCAGAATCGCGACCGGTAATCAGACCCACACGATTCGGCAGCATGGGCAGCGGCTTCTTCCGCGCGTCAGAGAACAGCCCCTCAGCGGCGAGAGCTTCACGCAGACGCTGCAGCTGCTCGTGCAGGTTGCCGGTGCCGACCGCGTACACTTCCTTGCCGATGAGGGAGAGCTTGCCGTTCTTCCACAGGCTCGGCTTGGCGCGGGTGACGATGCGAGCGCCTACGGTCACATCGGCCGCCAGGCCGCTACCGGCACGCCCGAAGAGCGCGAGGGTGAAGGAGAAGTCTTCGTTGAGGTCTTTGAGCTCCATGAAGACGTTGCCGCCGCGGCCGTTGAGGGAGGCGACCTGCGCCTCCACCCAGAGCTCGGGAACCTTGTCTACATAGTTTTTGAGGTTCTGCGCGAGCAGGGCGAGGGGCCAGGGGTTGGTGGCGGTGGTTTCCTGAGACTTCCCGGGAAGCTGCCGCTCGTGCACGGGCGGCACCACCAGTGCGGGTGCCGGTTGCACTGCGGAGGGGTTGTAGAAGTTCATACCTTCTATTGTCCCTGATTGGTCGGTTATGCGTCTGCTTACAGGTCGGCCTGGCGACTCGGGTAGCTTGCACGCAGTGCAGGCAGAACTTAGCTTCTGGCGCATTCTGCGGGTCTGAATCGGCTTTGAACACTGTGAGCGGGTACCCTAGGCTCATGCGCTCACCCGATCAGTCAGCACATCAGAACAACGCCCTCAACACCGCCGCGGCTTCGTCAGCGGCGGGTACTGGCGCGCAAAACTACCCGGCGGACGCGACCCGAGTCGTCGATACTCGGATTACCCGCACGGACGGCTACTATACGGCGGATGAAGACACCACTCTGCTACAACCCACGCGCACGCTCGGCCACGCCGCAGCCCCCACCAAGGCTGAGCTACAGGCCGCCCCCGAGCCTCCCTTCGCGGCAGGTTTGCGGAGGTTCCTGACCGTTGTGCTGTGCGCCCTGGCCCTGGTGACCGCTCTGGGTGCAACCACGGGTGCCTGGGTGAACTCCAAGCTTATGTCAGAGCGCGGTTTCTCGCAGATTTCCTCCAACCTGGCGGAAGATTCGCAGCTCGCCTCACGCATCGCGGACGGTGCAGTCGAAGATCTCATGAACTCCGAAGCTATGACAACCTTCCTCGACGGCACCAAACAAAGCGGCTTATACTCCATTCTTGTAAAGCCGACACAAGACGGCATACGTTCCTTGCTCAACCGATCCGCGGCTGAGCTGTCAAAAACTGAAGAATATCGAAGCCTCTGGAAGGAAATAGCCGAGGAAACTCGCCGCTACAACCTCGAACACCAGGACGGCCCCGCCGTCATTGTGCTCACCCCCTTCTACCGTGCGCTGGACGCGAAGGTCGGCTCTATCGGCTCCTTCGACCCTGACCTGACCAAGCTCGGCCCTGAAACCCTCAACATTGACCGGGTGAAGGACGGCAACAGCCAGCAGGACCAGCAGGAGTGGTTCCTGCACGCCGGCATTAACCGCGCCGCCGCGCTGGGCAAGTCCACCGTGCCGCTGACCATCATCTCGGTGCTGAGCCTACTGCTGGCTACGTTGCTGGCACCCAGGCACCGCATCCTGGTACCGGTGGTCACGGCTCTGCTCTACGCCCTACTGTGTTGGGGCGCGGCAGCCTGGTTCGGCGGCCAAACCCCTGAATCCCTGGGAATTACCAGCCACAGCACCGCCGGAACGGCGCTGATTACCGGGATATGGAACCAGCTCGCACCGTCACTGACCGGGCATCTGGAGGCGGCGGCAAGCTACGGGCTGGTCCTGGCAATCCTCGCCCTGCTGCTCGGTATCCTGATTCGCCTCACCGCCCTGGGCCGTAGCCCTGCGAGCGGTGCCACAGTCATCACACACTAAAAGTCCGAACAACGTAGGATAGTAACCATGTCCACTGAAACTATTGCCCTGGGCCTGCCGCCCGTACCCCGCGAGCGCCGCAGCCGCGCCGACGTTGAAGCCGCCGCACCCGTCACCGGTGAGAAGAAAGTCCTGCTCGCCACCCCGCGCGGTTACTGCGCGGGCGTTGACCGTGCCGTGATTGCTGTTGAGAAGGCGCTGGAGCACTACGGCGCGCCCGTCTACGTGCGCAAGCAGATTGTGCACAACCGCCACGTGGTGGAGACCCTGGAGAAGCAGGGCGCTATCTTCGTTGATGAAGTGGACGAAGTCCCCGAAGGTTCCGTGACCGTGTTCTCGGCGCACGGCGTGTCCCCGGCGGTGGTTTCCGCAGCCGGCGACCGCTCCCTGAACACCATTGACGCGACCTGCCCGCTGGTGAACAAGGTGCACCGCGAGGCTGTGCGCTTCGCCAAGCAGGACTACGACATCCTGCTCATCGGTCACACCGGCCACGAAGAGGTCGAGGGTACCGCCGGTGAGGCGCCCGAGCACATCCAGATCGTGAACTCGCCCGAGGAAGTGGATCAGGTAACGGTCCGCGACCCCGAGAAGGTTGTGTGGATTTCTCAGACCACCCTGTCCGTGGATGAGACCCTGGAAACCGTGGCGCGTCTGCGTGAGCGTTTCCCGTCCCTGCAAGATCCGCCCTCGGACGACATCTGCTACGCAACCTCCAACCGCCAGGGCGCTATCAAGGAGATTGCTCCGCGCGCAGACCTGGTCATCGTGGTGGGTTCGGCGAACTCCTCGAACTCCGTGCGCCTGAAGGAAGTAGCACTCGAATACGGCGCTAAGCGTGCCGAGCGTGTGGACTTCGCACACCAGGTGGACGAGTCCTGGTTCGAGGGTGTGGCGACCGTGGGCCTGACCTCCGGCGCGTCCGTGCCCGAGGTTCTGGTTCAGGAGGTACTGGCCCTGCTCGCCGAGTACGGCTACAACACCATCGAAGAGGTGGAGACCGCGAAGGAAGACATTCTCTTCTCCCTGCCGAAGGAACTGCGTTCCGCCCTGAAGAACGATGAGAACGTAGGCCGCCAGCTCGGTGGCCGCGGCGCTAAGCCGACTCGCTAAATTCTTATACTTACGACCCCGTGTCCTCTTCCCCGTGTGGGGAGAAGATGCGGGGTTTTTGCGTCTGATGTGCGGGATGCACGGGTAGGGACGCTTGCGCAGCTTCGCGTAACCGGCTACCTCCGCAGCTTTACGGTCTCGCTACGCGGGGGAGTGCCCCCTCTGCGGCGCCGGGGCGCCTTGAGGACGGAGCCCCCGCTTCGCGTGACCGCCTCTGCTGCTTCGTGGTCTCGCTACGCGGGGTTTTTCGTGCCTGAGGATGCACGGTTTGGGGCAGCAGCGGCATGCGCCGGTTTCCGCTCGCGGGGGAGTGCCCCCTCTGCGGCGCCCCAACAACGATTGACACAGGCGCTTCGAGGACGGAGCCCCCGCTTCGCGTGACCGCCTCCGCAGCGGTAACTGCCTCATAAAAACAGCCACTGCGCGAACTCATGACATTTGTCATGGGCAGGTCATGACACTCTGTACCGCAGCGGCGCGAAAACCGGCGGTGTAATAGAACCATGAACACCGCAGCACTTCAGAACAGCAAGCACAACACCGCAGAAACCGTTATTTCCGCCCGCTCCCTCCGCCAGGTTTTCACCACCCGCTCGGCAGGCACCGTGGTCGCCGTCGACTCGATTGACCTGACCGTCAAGCGCGGCGAAATCATCGCCCTGCTCGGCCCCAACGGTGCAGGTAAGACCACCCTCATCGACATGATTCTTGGTCTGACTCAGCCCAGTGGCGGCGAGTTGAGCGTCTTCGGCCGCAACGCCTCCGAGGCAGCACGCGCCGGTCTGCTCGGTGCGGTTCAGCAGACTGGTGGCCTGCTCAAGGACCTGACGATCCGCGCCACGGTCGAGATGATTGCGGCGCTGTACCCCAAGCCCATTGACGTGGATGAGGTACTCGCCAACGCCGACCTGACCGAGATTGCTAAGCGTAAGGTCGGTAAGTGCTCGGGCGGTCAGCAGCAGCGTCTGCGTTACGCTCTGGCGACCATGCACTCGCCGGAACTGCTGATCCTGGACGAGCCGACCGCCGGCATGGACGTGAACGCGCGCCGCACCTTCTGGGAGCGTATGGAAGCCATCGCCGAGCGTGGAACGACCATTCTTTTTGCGACGCACTACCTGGAAGAAGCCCAGAACTTCGCACAGCGCATCGTGCTCATGGAATCCGGTTCCATCATCGCTGACGGCTCCTCCGACGAGATTCGCGCCCTGACCGGCCACCGCCACCTTTCCTTCCTCGCACCCGCACCCATCACCGACCTGGATGTGCCGGTTGAGGTCACCGAAGAGTCCGGCGGGTACCGCCACCGCATCTCCGTGCTGGAGATTGAGCAGGTCCTGCGCACTCTGCTGAACAACTACAGCATCACCGACCTGGAGGTTATCAAACCCTCCCTGGATGAGTCCTTCACCCTGCTGACCGAGCAGGCCGCCGCCTCCAAGGCAACCGAAGCCTAAACACTAGACCGCCTCAACACCACCCCACCTAAACGCCACGCCGCCGCTACACACCTCAAGGAAAAATCATGCTCCGCTACGCACTCTACGACATCCGCGCTTCTATCCTCTCGACCGACCGATTCTTCTTCGGCGTGGCACTGCCCATCGTCTTCTTCTTGCTCTTTGGCGCGATGCAGGACTACTCCTCCCAGCCGATGGGTGACGGCAATGTAGCAGCGTACGTCATGATTGGCATGGCGCTCTACGGTGCCGTGCAGAACACCGTGGCGATTAGCGGCAGCACCGTCGCTGAGCTTTCCAGCGGCTGGAACCGCCAGCTGGCGCTGACCCCGCTGACCACCGGCAAGTACCTGGGTGCGAAGGCACTGACCGCCCTGGTGATTTCTGCGGTGCCGGTGATTGCGGTGAACATTGTGGGCATGTTTACCGGCGTTGAGATCCCGGTGAACCAGCAGCTTGCCGCTGGCGCGCTGACGGTGCTGTGCGGTCTGGTGTTCGCCTTCTACGGCATCATGATGGGTCTGCTGATTCGTAACGAGAACGCCGTGTCCATTGCGAACGGT